>Ga0209086_10001943_pt1 | contig 16486 bp, 23 predicted proteins | sample M_130207_XF_Meta_FD_187312 | JGI IMG/M metagenome (GOLD analysis project Ga0209086, IMG submission 187312) | Freshwater microbial communities from Lake Montjoie, Canada to study carbon cycling - M_130207_XF_MetaG (SPAdes) (version 2) | ecosystem: Environmental > Aquatic > Freshwater > Lake... | reverse complement strand
TATAGATGGAATGGACTTAAATTTGTTTCATCTTATGCAAATAGAAGTTGCGAGAGAACTTATTAAACTGATTTCATCAAAATTCAGTAAAAATTTAAAAAAAATAATAGTTATTAATCCAAACCTCTATATTTTATCCATTTATCATATTATTACCCCTTTTTTAACTGATGAAATAAAATTACTTATTGAAATGAATTATACGATTCAAAATGCAAATGATATAATAATCTAAATCTTTTTATGAAAAATTTATTTTGTATGAAAAATTTATTTTAACTTTGTATCATTGTTTTCTTTTCTAAAATTATAGTCGCGAATTACTCCATCTAATTTATATCTCATTTGTTTATAAATTTCTTGATTTAAAGATTCTATTACTTGTGGTTTTTTCTCAGTTATTCCAAAATATGCTTTTATGACAAGTACATGATCATAATTAAATTCTTTTAGTTTTTCTCTCGCAATTTCTTCCGTATAATCAGTTTGTCTTAATATTATTTGGATTTTATTATCAATTTGATCAGATTCAACAAACGAAATATTATCACTCATTATATGTTCTAAATAAATTATTTTTTAAATCATATTAAACGAATTGTTATATATATTATAACAATGAGTTATAATTCTAACTTTAACCTTGAACCAATGATAAATATTATTAAAGAAACAATTGAAACGGAGCTAAATAAGTTATTAATAAATTACGTAGAAAGATACAATTTACTAGAAGATACGCATAAAGTAATTATGAATTTACCAAGTGTGAAAAAAGAATTCAATCAAAATGCAAATAATAGTGAAATTGTTGAAAGTAGTAATACGAATATCACATTAGAAGTAAGTGAAATAAAAAATATGGTCTGTGATTTAGTAAAATCTGAAATTAAAAATAATGAATTTAAACAATTTATGAGTATAATTACGGATTTACAAAAAGAAATTTCTGAATTGAAATCATATATTCATTCTAAGGATAATAATGATTCAAAGGATACAAAGGATAATAATAATGAAATTAAAAATATTAATGTAGAAAAAGAAAATATTAAATTAGAAATCAAAGAAATTGAAATTTGTAAACAAGAAGAGGTAGTAGAAGAAGAAGAGGATGAAGAGGAGGAAGATGAAGAAGAAGATGTTGAAACAGAGGAAGAGGAAGAGGAAGAGGAGGAAGAAGAGGAAGAAGAGGAAGAAGAAGAATATATTGAAATAGAAATTGAGGATATAGCTTACTGTACAAATAATGAAGAAAATGGGTTTATTTACGAACTTGACAAAGAAGGACAACCTGGTAAAAAAGTAGGGTATATCAAAGATGGTGAACCTATTTTTTATGAATAATATGAATAAAATATTATAATATTATAAGAATGATAAAATTATGTGCCCCAGCAATTATTTACCTAATTTTTTCTGCTACACAAGTACTAATTGATACATATAAAGGTCTTTATAATACTGCTTTTATGAAAATAATTGTAATGATAATGGTTACAATATTACTTAATATTTTATGCATTCAAGGACTAGGAGTTGTATCTTGGATAATTGTTTTTATTCCATTTATTTTAATGACAGTTATGGTGAGTATTCTTTTGTATATATTTGGTTTAGATGCCTCAACAGGAAGATTAAAATATACATGTAATAATAAGAATGAAAATGAAGAAAATATTATTACACATAATAGTAACGGAGATATTCTAATTTATGATCCAGAATATAATGCCAAGAAAAATCCAGTGTATTATAGATCACCAAATATAGTTATTCCAAATCCATTAGCGAATGATTCTGTCTTACATAAGTAATTTTTTAAATTTATACAATTTTATATAAATTTAAAATACTATTTTTTTATATAAAAAATTGAATTAAAAAAATAATATTTATAAAATAACTATAACTATAGTAAATAATAAAATGTCTGATTCTGAAGAATATATTATAAATAAATCAAAAAAGGTTATAATAAATCGTGATAGAAAGATTATAATAAAAACTAAAACAGAAGAGGAAAAAACATTAGAAAAAAAAGAAAAAATTATAAAAAGACAACAAAGAGAGAATATTTTAAAGAGTATACGTGATAGAGAAGAATACTTAGAATTAGAAGGAAAAAAATTTATTTATCCAAATCAACAAGAAGCTGCTGATAAATGTATAGAAGCATATAAAAATGGTGCAGTTGCAGTTTGTTTAATAGCTCAACCTGGAACAGGAAAAACAGGAACAGCTCAAGCAGTTATGAAATATATGGCAACTAATCCAAATGATCAAGAAATAATGTATTCTGAAAATATTTATAATTGTACAGGTATGGCAGATAACGATTGGCAAGAACAATTTAAAAAAAGTGTAATACCAGCGTTTAGAGATAATATATTTCATAGACAAAATCTAATTAGACAAAAAGATAAATTACTATCACTAAAAAATGGTTTGATTATAACAGATGAATGTCATATAGCATCAGGAATTAAAATGACTATAGCAAAAATATTAAAAGATGCAGGTATTTTAGATTTAAATGTTTTAGAAATGAGAAATATTAAAATGCTTGATATATCTGCTACACCTGATGCTGTATTACATGATTATAAAAAATGGGGACAAAAATGTGCTATTGTAAAAATTCAACCAGGGCCATTATATAAAGGATTTGAAATAATGTTGAAAGAAAATCGCATTATAGATGCACCTAATTTAGAAAATAGTGAAAATTATTATGAACTATTAGAGTTTTTAGATGAAAGATATAAAAATACTACAAAAAAATATTTTCCATTTAGATTATTAGACCCAGCTAAAATAAATATTACAGAAAATGTATGTGATGATTTAGATTGGTCTTATTTAAATCATAATTCAGATGAAAGAATTGATGAAATAGATACTTTAATGAAAAATCCTCCTATAAAACATACAATTATATTTATAAAAAATTTTTGGAGAGCATCAAAAAGAATTCCTATGAAACACATTGGAGCAACTTATGAACAAATACCCAAAAAACGTGATGTTACAGTTACCTCACAAGCATTAACAGCTAGATTTTCTGATAATTATGAATATTCAGGAGATCAATTAGATATTAATTTGCGTCCTTTACATTATTGTGATAAAGGAGCGATAGAAAAATATGTAGAATGGTTTAATAATGATTGCGATTTTAGCGTGTCAGAATATAAATCTCAACGTATTTCTTCAAATGGTAAAGGTAAAGTAAATGCTAAAGAAACAAAAGTAAATCCAAAAATTGTTAATGGAATTAATAATGATATTGATATTGATAATGATGAAATAAAAGAACCGGTTATTAATAATTTTGAAACACAAGAAGATGTAAAAAAATACTATAATAAAGAATTAAAAGAAATAATGAAAGGAACAGGACCAAATAAAATAAAACCTAATGATGATGGTTATTATGAAGCAACTATTCGTTCAAATAAAAAAGTTTATTCTTGTGAAGAAATATATAAAGAGAGAAGATATGGATTAACTGAAACTAATTATAGATTTTACCCTTGTTATAAAGACATAAGTGATAAATCTACTTTACAATGGTGGTTTATCCATTATTAATTCAAAACAATATTTCTGTCTTCTAATATGATTTCTATTTTTATAAAATTATAATCTGGAATAATTTATATTTTAACAAAGAACTTAAATACTTTGCATTTTTATTTATCATATTATGTTATCTATTATATATAATATGGTAAAATTCGGATTATTTTCTTTTTTTGTAAACGACTTTTTACAAAATCATTTTCCAGAAACGTATCATTGGATAATAATTAATGGATCACATAAAATTATTTATTTTGTAAGCACTCTTCAAATAATGACAAAAAAAATAAATAATTATTTTGTTCCATTCTTAAGAAATAAATTATCACAGGTTCCATTTATAACCAAGTTATTTAGTAAGAATAATAATAATAATGATAATGATAGTGATAATAATGAATTAAATATAGAGTTTGTCTATAATGAAAATGTCTTTCGTTTAGCAAATATTAATGAAATAACAAATGAAAAATTGACCCGTTTGAATGTATCCTTTACTTACGACTTTATTATTTATTCTCATTATGATGTATCTTCACAAATAACTAACAAAATTATATTTTATAAATTTCCTAATAAAGAAGATTTAATGAATCATGAAAAATCAAACATTAAATTTATACTTTCGGAACTCGTAATAGGTGATAAAATAATAAAAATTGATTTTAAAACAGATACCTATAATTATTATCTTGCAAATAATGTATTTGAACAAAGATTTTTAAAATATTTTGTAAAAAAATATTATTTTGATAAAATAAAAGATCTTGAAAATATTGAAGAAAAACTAGATTCTATGAGTTTGAAAATTATTGACCATAATGCATCAACCGAAACATTTGATAAGGAAAATATACTTAAAATTTGCAAACAAAATTATAATAAAATTCATCTTTTATAGATAATAAATATAACTTCTGTATATATAAAAATAATAAATATAAAAACAATATAAAAAAAAAATGAAATAATATTTATAAATGGAATCCCAAAAAGCTACAATGACTAACGAAATAACAAACATAGAGGACCATCATTTACTTTCTGATAAATGGACGTTATGGGGTCATTTACCTCATAATACAGACTGGAGTATTAATAGTTATATTAAAATATCAACCTTTACTACTATGGAAGACACCATAGGAGTTACTGAAACCTTACCTAGTATATTAGTTGAAAATTGTATGTTGTTTTTAATGCGTGAAGGAATTAAACCAACATGGGAAGATCCTCAAAATAGAAGTGGAGGTTGTTTTTCATATAAAGTTTTAAATAAAAATGTCTATAAAGTTTGGAAAGAGTTAAGTTATGTCGTTGTAGGTGGCACAGTAAGTAATGAAACAAAATTTACAAAATGTGTCACAGGGATTACCATCTCACCTAAAAAAAATTTTTGTATTATTAAAATTTGGATGTCTGATTGTTCTAATCAAAATCCAACACTTGTTACCAGTGATTTAAAAGGAATTAGTTCCCAAGGATGTATTTTTAAAAAACATACACCAGAATATTAATTAAATACTGGAATATTAAATAAAGATCAGAATATTAAAAATATAAATAATAAATAATAGATTCATAAATATAATTTTTTATAAAAATATAAAAAATTATTTTTTCTATTTTCTTATTTCTTTTTCTTACGTTAAAAAACTAAGTTGGAACAGGAAAAGGACGTTGATTTCCATCAATGACTAAAGGAATAGGCATAATGGTTGCTTCTTTTTCATAAATGTTCACAGATTCAACTTTGGCTAATTCAGGAACAAAACATGGAGCTGGATTTACTAAATTGGTTGAATTGATGCCAAATAAAAAAGACTCTATATCTGGTGTGTTATAAGACAATTTGTTTCCAGGAATTTGAGCAGCTAATAATCCATTTCCAGGTAATCTTGTAGTATATGCTGCACCATATTGAGAGTTTAGTGTATAATTTTCAAATTGTCTGTACTCATTTTGTTCTAAACAATAATTTCCAGGTGTATTTCTGTTACGTGTAGATGCCATAATATATATTAATATATATAAATAAATTTAAATAAATTTAAATAAATTTAAATGTATTTAAAAAAAAACTATTTGTAAAGAATAAATTCATTGATATTTTCTTCTGAAATGTCTCCAGTTTCTAAAAATTCGCTTATGCATTTATGTGTAACATAAAGGTAATCAAAAGAATACATAATTAAAAAACCCATTTTTTCGTCATTGGACATGATTTGTTCCGCCAAATGAATCATCATTTTTTGTAATTTTAAATTCTCTTTTACTTTTTCATAGAGTTCAAAAATAGATTGATTTAATTGTTTTTCATCAAAATCTTCTAATTCAAAAATACTCAATATGTCTTGTCTGTACAAAATATTTAAAATACAATCTTTTTCTGAACTAGTAACTACATCCGTATCTAAAAATATATCATTTGAATTATAAATACAAATATGTTTTGTATTATACATGTTTATCAATATATAAAAATTTACATCTAAATTGATTTTTATATATCTAATATCTAATATATATGTTTTTGTTAAAATATTGTCTGGTTAAAATATTGTCTGATTTAAAAATTTATACATATTGGTTCGTAGTATGTTTGTTGAAATAATCAGCATCGCGTGTAAGCTCTCTTGAAGGAACACCACCACGAATCCATCCTTCTGATGCTACACCTTCTACACTATTTGCTGGATTACTAACTCTGTCTTTCACACTAGGTAAAAGAGGAGTTTGATGATATTTAATATAACTTTTTTCACTTAAATTATTTACACTACGCTTATTAATATTTGTTTCACCTTGTTGTATTTGTGCTTCCATGACAGGATTTACTGAACCACGCCCAAGAAAAGGAACCGTTGCAAATGGACGTTGAAATAAATCAATTCTACATCTTGGATGTGTTTGAATTGTTCCAATTTGCAGTTTGGATGACTCGTTAATATTACAGCCACCTGCACCTACATTGAATCCACCATTATACATGATTCCTGGCTGTGTAGTGGCTAATTCAATGGGTTTTTTCATAGAACAATCAGAAGCAAAATAGTTTTGAAGAGTATAATTACATGAAGCTACATTTTGAAGATCTTCTTGTGATTTACAGCAAGAATCTAATCCAATTCTAGACATATTATCAAATGTATAGCTAGAAACATTTGCCATTTATATATATTGTATATTTTTTTTACTAAACTTATTATTTTTATTATTATTTTTCCATAGCAATTAATAAAATTAGTAAATTTAATACAAAGTATATCTATAATTGTCCTTTTCTCTCTGGATATTATCCTCCATGGTACTTCCTTTCGCGGATGGCATATTTCCGTAGAGATACTTTCCAAAAGCAGTTTGATCATTTGTCACTCTTGTATTCGCTGTACTAAAAAATACACGATTAGAATTATCTAATTCAAAATTTTCCCATAAATCACCGTAAAGTTGTTTATCTGTATTTTTAATTCCTGGATTCATAAATTGCACTGCTTTTTTAACATTTTTTGTAATATCAACGTCTACATCTGGATTAAAAGATGGTGGAGCAGCTTTTCTATTTGGTTCATCATTAATTTGTGTAAGTAAAACATTGCTAAATGGATTTTTTTTATTTCCTTCTTTAAAATCTGTTTTTAAAACAGACTCCAAAGTTTCTGGATTTGTAATTCTATTATTCGGATTCGTGTATGCAAGATCATATACTTTGTCACCCTCTACAACAAAACCTTCCTGTAACATTTCTTTTGTTACTTTTGGTTTTTTCATTTGGAACAAAGCAAAGATTATTACGATTGTTATAATTCCAACCACCAAAATTCTGATAGAACTAGTTAAAACATAGCCTAAAAGTGTAAATAAAATAATCAATCTTGTTATTGCATTTAATTTTTGCTCATAACACATGCTATTTGTAGGCCATAATTCAAAAATATAATCTTTATTTAATAATACACTGGGATCATTTGACCAAAATGGAGTTGTCATTATATATATATAAATCTTTTAAAAATGTTTATCAACAACTATTGCTTAAATTTTCTTTTATTTATATTTTTTATTTTGTTTTATAGGTTTTTGTATTTATTTCTTATTTTTGTTCTTCTTTTTCTTTGGATTATTATTATTACTTGGGGTACTTCCTCTAGGTGTTCTCTCTACAGTCTCTCCTGTACTAAATATTTTAATTATTTCTTCTTCTGAAATAGCTGGTTTTTGTTCTTCAGAAACTAGTTGGCTTTGTTTCTTTTCTTGTTCCTCTTCTAATTTTTTTTTCGCTTCTAAGTTCGCTCTCATTCTTTCTTTTGTCTTTGCCATTTGTAGATTTCTTTCCATTGCATTTTTGTCAACTTTTGCTTTGGCTCCTCCTCCAAATCCTCCCATTCCTCCCATTCCCATTCCCCCCATTCCTCCTAATCCATTTACACCCATTTTACTTAATAATGACTGAATGTCATCCATTCCAGGCATATTTTTCATTTTACTCATTATTTCACTAGCTTCTGCAATTAATTCACTTTCTTTAATGTCTCCAGATTTTATTTTTGAGTCTAATTTATCTCCCACATTTTTTACAAGTCCCATCAGTTTGGTTGGATTTTTAATTAAATTATTTAATACATCCTTCATATCTGTAACATTTTCCATGTCTATATTGATACTTTCTGCTGTTTCTTCTGCTATTTCTTTCGCTAACTTTCCTAATTTTCCATCTAACATTCCTGTGATATGGTCATGTATATCATTTGCCTTTGGCATGTCTTCCATATTTATATTGGCTCCTAATCCTTCAAATCCTTCAAAGCTTTCAGAAAAATTATTACTCATATCAAATAATTCATGGATTTTAGATAATGATTCTTCCAACTTTGTTTTAAAATCATCTTGGTTAATAGCATCAAATAATTTTGCAGTGTCGCCAAATGCCTCCTTATTATCTAATGTTCCAACAATGGAAAATAAAATTAATTGAAGGTATTTCCAAACAGTATCACGAGTTTTTTGAGTAATGTCAAACCCCCATAAGTTTTTGAAATAAATATGTGGTAAAAATTCGGTATCTACTTCTGAATCTTCTTTAAACATATCTTCATTTTGATACAAAATATCAAAAAATCTCGGAGGTAATTTCTTTTTACAAAAAGTAAATAAAAATTTAATACTGACATTTTCCGCTTTTTCAATATGAATCTGGCGTTCATCTTCGTTGTCAATATAGGAAAAACTTTCCGGGCTTTTCCACCATTTATTTATTAATGGTGCATATTCTGGAAAAGTAATTTTAATATCTTTCACAAAGTCTTTAATCACTTTGGTAAATTCTTCAGGAATTGTTATTTCTTCTGTCATATATGTTTCATATAGATTTATTTTTTTAAATTAAACTCATACAAAATTATTATTTATTTATAAAAATATTTATATATTATATAATGACAGAAAAAATGAATCTCTGTGTAACTATGAATAATTTTGATGAAGTAATATCCTATTTATCTGATCAATATCAAAGAAATGAAACTGCTATATTAGAGACAAATGAAATAGAATTATTAAATAATGTTTCAGAAAAAATAGAGTCTATATTTACTTCTCATGGTATTCAATTTAATAAAGAAGGATTTAAAACAATTGTAGAAAGATTGTATCCAAAAAATATTATGTTTGGAGGAGATGAAGAAATACTTGATTATACAAATACTCCAAGAAAAAAAATGGTGTTTAGTATATACGATTTTGTAGCTATTTTGGGATTAATAGCATCTATTTATATAATATATTTATCTTTTATTCAATTCAATGAAATGTCTTGTAATATTACAGGGAATTCTATTATTGAATTACCATCTGTAGTAAAAGATCAATTAAGTGAATCAATAAAATCATTATCTGGTGAAGAATTATCATACTTGAGTTATATGTATAAAATATTTGTTAATTTTTCAAATAATATTGTATCCCAACAACAAAAGCAAATATCTAAGTTTATTCATACTACCTTGAGTGCTGCAATTCCAGATATTACAGATAGAATTAATTCCCAATGCTTAACAAGTGAAACTGGATGGACAGGTTTTTTCGAATCTGCTACACGATCAATTATTAGTCCAACTGCAACTACAAATTGTATTACAAAAATGACAGAAATATTGATGCATCGTTTTTTAAATGATCAAAACGAAAAAATAAACACATTATTAACAGGACTTAATACAAGAACTACACAAATACAGGATTTGATTTTTTATGGAACAAAATTAGGATATGCGTCCATTGCTTATTTGACTTATCGTATTCCTCAAATTCTTAGAGGAATACAAGGAAAAACTAATAATAATTTATATATTAAAAATGGTGGCACACAAAGAAGAAGAAGAAAAAGTAAAACAAAAAAAGTAAAAAGAAAAATACAAAAAACTAAATATTATTCTTTTAATAAAATGAAAAATAAAACTAAAAAGAATAAAAAAATAAAAAATAAAAAGTAAAGGTAAACATACAAGTACCTTCTTAAGAATTTTCACACATCTTAGCTAATTTTGTTAAATTTTGAATATATTTCATCGTCTTTTCTTGATCTTCAGGATTCATTTGTTTCACAGGATCACGTAATCGGTTGATTGATTCCATAATTTTATCTGAATTTTGACTACTAGACAAATCTTGTGAATAATCTTTATTAATAAAAAAATCAATATTCCCTTCTTCAATCTCTTTACTATATTTATTTACAATGTAGATATTCCAAATTTTTACAATCATTTTAGGATTTACTTTTCGAATAGCTATTAATGAATTTTTTGCAGTCAATAAATCAACGTCATCTGGAAATACATTTTGTACATCTGTAACAAATTCAACAAAATGATCATTAAAAGCCGACAATATATTTGAACTCATTAATATTTTTATTAGATAGTTTTTAAATTCATTTTATAATAAAATAAATAAATTTGTATTTTATTATATTTTGTATTACGGATTTGATATTATGGATTTGATATTATGGATTTGGAGATTTGAAAGGCTGGTTAGATTTTGATACATTTTTTGTAACTGCATATTCACCACATGGTCCACAATGATCTTCATTAGACAGGTCTATCTTGTTATTTAATTTTTTATCACAATAATCTAATTTCCATCTACCCATTGGTTTTGGTAGTTCTTTTTGCATAATTCTTTGTATAAATTTTTGTATAAATTTTTGTATAAATTTTTGTATAAATTTCATGATATATAATTTACGCTATTTAGTTTTAAGTATTTATTTGATATTTCTAATCTAAAATAAGTTCTTATTCATAGTTGTAGGTAGTCCATGACCAAATAAAATCATGTATATTAGTATCAAAGCTGATAGTAATAGACTTCTATTCTCGGCTACAACTTGTTTTTGCCCTAATATATAAATCATAAATATGTAGATCAATACTCCTAAAAATACTGAATGAACTAACATAGTTAACCCTCTTTCCATTTATACTATATATCTTTATTATATATAATATTTATCAGCTAGTACACTTACGCAAATAACGCCACTTTCGTCTGGTGAAGTGAATTTTACTTGTAAATGTTTTTTATCTTGACTACTACTAGTACTAGTACCAACATATTTACATGTTTTTGTTTTTACACTTATAATTTCACTTATTCGGAATAATTTTTTCTCGTAATGTCTCGTATTTTTATTCTCGTTTAATTTTTTTAATATCATATCTAATGTTTTTACACTAATATCATATTTATTTTCCATTTTTTATAAAAAAGAATAAAAAAAATAAAAAGAAAATCAATTTTATAATAAATAAAATAATAAAATTAATAAAATATTATATCTCATTATGCATCATTATGCTAAGCTAAAGGCGGACGATTCCCATTAAATTTTTGAAATTCAGAAGCACGTTGTTCTTGTAATTTTTCCACTGTTAATCCTTCTGGAATTTTACTAGATTTATAATCATGATCATCCGCAGGAGTATTAATATTTACATTATCAACATAATTTAAATCTACATAGTTATGCATCTGTCTCATTCCACCATTTCCAGTTGCTTTTAAAGACTCATTATCTTGATCTAAAAAACTATAATGATCAGAAACAACATCACTAAATCCACCACCGCCAAAAGAAAAAGCCATCGGTTCCATATTATTTTTCGTTGCTTGTTTTATTTCAGCTTGTTGTTTTGGTTTTAAAAATTCCAAAATGGCTTCGCCATACAATACATTATATCCCTGATTTAATAAAAGCAAAGCTGGGACACGATTAATATTTTCAGGCATGATAATTTTCTGCCCATTTTCTAAAACAATAAAAATTTTATTATTGGCATCCTTTTCTCTCTTATCAATACAAATAAAATGCATATTTTTTTGGATATTGTTTGTTTTGGAAATATTCTGTAAAAGTTTCTTTGAGTGTTCACAATAATTACTATAATATAATATTGAACTCATTTATATATAATTAGTTTATTGTAACCAGTATTTAACTCATTTTCTAAAAAAATTGATTAATAAATTAATTTATAATTTAAATATAAATATATACTAATAACAATGAATCCAAAAGTAGATTTTAATTCCGATGAAAATGATATACTTTCATTTACTCTTAGTGGAGTAAATGTTAGCTTAGCGAATGCAGTTAGAAGAACCATTTTGTCTGATATTCCTCAACTTGTATTTAAAACAAGTCCTTATGAAGAAAATAAAGCAACTATTCTTGTAAATACAACTAGATTAAATAACGAGATTATTAAACAACGATTAAGTTGCATTCCGATTCATATTAGTGATTACGAAAATTTTCCTTATAAAAATTATATTCTTGAAGTCAATGTGGAAAATATTACAGACACTGTCATGTATGTTACTACCAAAGATTTTGTTGTCAAAGAGGTTGCTTCAGGAAAGGCAATAAGTGAGTCTAAAATAAGAGAAATCTTTCCAGCGAATGATTATACAGGATATTTTATTGACTTTGTCAGACTACGCCCAAGAATTTCCGAAGAAATACCAGGTGAAAAAATACATTTGACGTGTGAATTTTCTGTAAGTTCTGCAAAAGATGATGGAATGTTCAATGTTGTTTCAACTTGTTCTTATGGTTTCACAGTAGATGATGTTGCTAGAGATAATGTCTTGGAAAAGAAAAAACAAGAATGGAAAGATGAAGGGAAGAGTAAAGAAGAAATCCTTTTTGAAACGGAAAATTGGCTACTATTAGAAGGTATGCGTATTTGTAAAAAAGATAGTTTTGATTTTCTTGTTCAGTCGGTAGGTGTTTATACCAATGGGGAAATTCTTGATAAATCATGTGAAATTTTGATTCAAAAGTTGAATGAATTAGATACCATTATTGAAAAAGATGAATTAGAAATTAACAATTCAGAAAATACCATGTCTAATTGTTTTGATGTTATTTTGAAAAATGAAGATTATACGATTGGAAAAGCGATTGAATATTTCTTATATTCAAAATATTATGAAACAGATATGATTACCTATTGTGGGTTTAAAAAAATGCATCCTCATGACAGTGATAGTATTATTCGTATTGCCTATCCAGAAGCGGTTGAAAAATCAACGATCAAAGGAAATTTGAAAGAATGTATTAGTGATGCAAAAAACGTCTTTGCAAAAATCCGTAAAGAATTCTTGCAACTTACAAAAAATAAATAATTATAAAAAATACAAAAAATAATAAATAAAATTAAATTCTTTCATATCTTCTTTCTACTTTTATTATTTTTTTTACATCACACCATTTTTTATTGCGTTCATTGATTTTATTCTCTACAAGAGATTTATACATTGTTTCAAAAGATAATTTTGTGAAATTATGATTATCATATATTATCATAGGTTTCATTTTAGGTCTTAAGATAGATTTTGTATACTCATCTAGTTTTTCTTCTCTGTATTTATTGTATTCACCGTATTCATCATAATAATAATAACATTTATGACGTTCTAATTCAATTGTTAAATAATTATACTCATTGTCATTAAAATAAATATATAAATTTATTACAACATAATAGTCACAGCCCATAATAAAGTTAATCATTATCTATTTAACTTTATTTCATTTTCATTTTTATTTTTATTTTAAAGTAAAAAGCGTTTTATTGGCACCATTTTTACCATACGCTAGTCTAAAGTATATCTTTCTCCATAATACAGCTGCCAAAATACCAATAAGATAATAAGGAAGTAATTTTGGATCAAATTCCATTTTGATTATATTATATATTATATAATCAAAAATTTTTCTTTTATTACTTTTTTCTTTTTTTTTTATTTTTTTCTTTTTCTACTTTTTTACAAAAGAATTTCTATACTGCTTCACTTTCTAACGAAAGAAAATCAATGTTTCGTTTTCTCATATTATAATTCAATGAATACATTAATAAAGAAGGATGTAAATTATTCACATAATCAATGACGACACGATTCGTAACAAATAATTTACTCACTCTAAGTTCATTAATATACATTTGATGAAGATTATATAAATGGCCTTTGAATTGCTGCGAATAGTGTGATAATTGATTTTCTTTTTTAATATAACATTCTATATAATTTGAAAAAAGCGTATTCGTGAATAAATGGACTTGATCTCTGAACGCAGAAAATTCATTCTTATTTTCTGGATAATATTTCAAAAAATCCCCAACTTTTCCTTCTTTTCGCAAACAAAGATATTGATACTGAAGTTTTGGTTGATTTCCTCTCAAACTACGTACTTCTTCATAAACTGGATTACGAATTTTGGTTCTTTCACCTGTTAAATTATTAGTAAGGACTATACCTACTACGTCATAGGAAGTATTCATGGATGCATAGCTTGTAATTAATTCTGTATAGTTTGTCCATGAATAAATTTGAGGAAATTTCACACTTGTTTTATACCAATTCATAATATCTTGAGCACTCATATTCATACGATAAACACGTATATTATTGACATCGGAATTATCTATATGATAGACTGCAACCAAATACAGATTGGGTTTTTCAAAAGGAATTACAATTCTGTTGCATGGATGTTGTAATACAAAACTATAGCAATATAATGGATTTAATGTTTCCAAATTTAAGTTACATTCTTTGGCTGCTTCTAAAAACATTTCCCGAAAACTCTTATTGTTACTAGAAGACTTATAAAAACAAGATGTGGCTCCTACGGTATTACGTGTTGCAATTTCCCAGCCTCCAGTTAATCCTATTTTTTCATCCCAAAAGACATTTATCATCGTTCCTTCAACAAATTCCTCTGCTACTATATTGCATGAATTTCCTGGATATTTATCTATAAATGCATATGCTGAAACGGATTTTGGTGGTGCAAAACAAACCACTTTGTTATCTGAATTTGCAATAATGGATCTACAGAATCCATAAATTCCAGTTAAATCGTTACTCAATAAATTTTTGTCGTAAGTAATTACTTTGTAAGATAGACCATTGTTTGTTCTAGATTCAATCTTATTCAATTTTAATTCGTTTATCATATTATCATGACAAAGTAGTTCGTTGAAACCTGGAATGAGTGATAAATTAACAAGTAAAGATACAGAACTATTATTATCATTAACGATTTGCATTTTCACTCGTTAAATAATACTATAAAATTATATTTATATTATTATTTGTATTTATCTTTTTTTTCTATTTTCTTCTAGTTGTTTTTCTTTTCTTATTCGTTTTCTTTTTATTAGTTCTTTTTCTTCTTCGTTGTTTACCTCCATTTCGTTCTCCGTACGCATATCCTTTAAGTGTTCCATAACAATTTGTAATTGTTTCATCACGACAAATAGGACATATTCCAGTGTGTAATTGATTAAAACACAGTCTATGCATTCGGTGTCCATTGCTACATATTGCACAATTTGGAAGACTATTTTTTATCTCATCAAGGTGTATTTCTTCCATGCAAATAGGACATTCCATGTCTTCTTTTGATAATTCATTTTTATTTCTAACGTATTTCAATACCATTATATATTATTTATATATTTAATTTATTTTTTGTTTTATTCGTAAAATATTATAATCAAACGTCCAATCATCTATTTCTTTAGGTGTGTTAGAACCATTTTTAATTGCTGCATTGTAACTATAATAATGCATTGGTTCTAATATCCATTTGCCTGTTTCTAAATCTATTAATCCTGAACAATCAAAATCAAATAATTTATAGTTTCCATCATTTGCTAATCCTATGTTATCTAATTTCCAATCAACATACATAATCCCCAAATTTTGTAAAAATTGTTTCACATCTTTCATAGGTTTAATAATTTCATGAGGATTAAAATAATTTATATTTAGTTCTTCCATATCTACATACTTATCGTTTACATCAAAATACGTAACGATATTCGGATGAGGATTATCTATTAATATTTGCACTATTGAAATTTCATTTTTAACTGATTGTATTTGTTCATCAGTTGGAGGTTCACTATAATAAAATTGCTTTCTAAAAAAAGGTTTTCCATTGATATACTCATTTAGTTCATGAATTTCTCCATCAATGTAAATTTTTGAACCTCCGTTTTTTATTTTCTTTTTTTTGTAGTGTAATAATTGTCTTTTATTTTTCATTTTTATTGTCTTTTTATTTTTTTTACTTTTTCTAGTAACAATTCCATATTCTTTGTCTTTTTTTGTATTCCTTATATTATTTTTTCGTGATTTATTATTTATTTTATACTTCATATAAATATCACTATATTTTTTTTACTATTTTAATTACTATAATTATAATCAATATTTTCAATTGAATTATACTTAAGCATAAAAATTTCTATCATAAATATAGAAACAAATGTCATCAAAATTATTACAAAAAGAAGAAACAATAGAAAAAAATAAAATA
>Ga0209086_10001938_pt1 | contig 16510 bp, 16 predicted proteins | sample M_130207_XF_Meta_FD_187312 | JGI IMG/M metagenome (GOLD analysis project Ga0209086, IMG submission 187312) | Freshwater microbial communities from Lake Montjoie, Canada to study carbon cycling - M_130207_XF_MetaG (SPAdes) (version 2) | ecosystem: Environmental > Aquatic > Freshwater > Lake... | reverse complement strand
TGTTTTACTATGCGAGCCATTGGAAGTGTGCTAATGTTGTTATTGGCGTGGACACGGCCTATACCCGGTATAGCATGATGATATCCAACCTTTAATGATGATGTTTTGGGATCAATAAAATTTAGGATACGTGATTGAAGCGTTTTCTTAATAAATGGTTTATACTCAGAATCGGGAGACTTCATGATTTGTTCCAATATATTGACGTCAATTTCTTCTGTAAACTCGGTTTGAATAAATTCTGTGTACACCGGTATTTTATCTACTTTAATTGACCATCCCTTTAAAAAATCCATTTACTATAATAGTGGACGAAAATAATATTTTCATATTTATTCATTCAATTGGTAGGGTTATTATCTTCTATAAATGTATAAGTAAAATTATGAGTGAATCGAAGAATGCTATGGAAGAAGATCCGGACGGAGGTATAGAATTAACATCAATGTCGGGTCCATTGCTTCAACAACATACATTACCAGAATTAGATTTATTTTTATGGGTTCTTCATGGCGCGAATGTTTCATCCAATCATAATTTTTATCCAGTGGAAACGAAATTTGAAGCGTTGACTTTCTATTCAAGACCATTTGAAATTATATTTCCTGAAATGTTAAAGTCTATAATTAATCCTGGTAACACAACATGTTCTCTCATTACTGGTTCGTGTCCAATTATTCCAATTGTAGATAAGAAAAAGAGAAAGAAATATGCATTCTTACCTCCTTTATTTTTTGTAGTTACCGAGGCAGATAAAATAACGGTGGATAATGAAGGAACCCCTTATTCTGATTTGTTGGGTCTATACCACATAAGATTATCAAAGTTGAATGAAGATAAATGTGCTATAAAACAAAAAAATAAAGTATTGGATTTTGATCAATTATTGGCCATGTGGGGAGATTCCTCACCCCAAAGTTATTCAACATTGTTTAAAATTATATATGATTATTGTTCGTCAATCAGCTTAAATCCAGAAACTTGTATGCTGGGTATTTTTTCTTGTCAAGTTAGTTTTAGTACATACGCAGAAGAATATAATCGCGCAGATGTTCGCGCATTAATTCCGAAACACATAGACACTGAATTGGTTCCTGCTCGCACCTTTAATGTTATTCCAACAAACACAAAGGATTATCAACCATATATTTTAAGCCTTCCTATGGTAACATCTATTGACATTACTTGGAGGCCATTGGCAAAAATGACACATCAGGGTTGCGCGTTAAACGTATTGTCCTATTATGGGATAATGGACCAAACAAGGGCGAGAGAAGAAGTAACGTGTCTATCATTAAAAGGAACATCTATTTTTAGAATATTAGACTATGTGTACACTTATTATTCTCAGCCTGAATTAAAAGAACATTATCCTTTCTTGACAGCGGAACCATATATTATTTTAAGGTATCCGATTAATCTCGGAATTAAACAAATATTTACTTATATTAATGCTCAATCTACTAATCCTCCTATTCCAAATCAGTTTTTTATTTTTAAATTGTACAGAGAGCTTTATCAACCCAAAACTGAAAAGTTGAGTCAAATTGGTCACACGGTATCTATCGCGGTTTATGAACAAAATGTTTATTATATAGACCCACAAGCACAAGGTATCGCTCTTATACCGGATCGGGCAACATTTGATATAAACACATATTATCCAAATGTAGCACCATTTCAATTTGTAGATATTATATTTGCATGGTATAAAATTTCTTCTGTTACCTTTCCATCTATAAGATATGATTTTGTGGGAATAATTAATGTTCGGGATGATGGTATTACGTATGGAGGAAAGAAAAAAACAAAAAAACATAGGCGTAGTAAAAAAAAATCTAAGAGTAGTAAAAATAAATCAAAGAGTTATAAAGTTAAAGGTAAGAAGACCAAATTAGATCCTTTTGAAAAAATGATGAGAGAAACGGATAGAGCAAATCATGTGAAATCGGTTCTTATCATTGACGATAAAGTTTAATATATATTTTGTTTTCATAAAGTATGTGGACCAAAGTTAGAAGATTTTTTCATGAATGGAATCTACCACAAACTTTGGCGATTGGTATTTTTGAACATAGAGAGAAACTTGAGAGAAATCCCGTGGTTAAACAACCCCGACAGGTTTCTACTTACAAAGATAAAACAAAGATGAACAGTAAATTTAATTTTCAGGAACAACATCTATCTTCACGGCGCACACATCGTCAAACTCGTAAGTTCTGGTAAATCTGGCCTGGGTCCAAATATCCGGAGTATGAGCCGGAGCCATGTCCCACAATTGCTTCCAGCGATTTGTAGCAAACGTTAGAATTTCATTGCTCATCATTGTGCTTAGTGACTGAAGCTCCGTCGGATCGTCTTTGTTGATCATGTCCCATAGGCCGTCGGAACCAATGATAACTTGAATTACGTCTGTTGGTGTGTATGGAATAGTCGTAACGTCTGGTGCCAATCCAGTGCGACCGTTGTGACCGAGTGCCTGCGTTGTCGCAAGTTGGAGACCATCCGGCCACAAAGCGTACTCCGCGTTTGTTCCGCGAAGTTGGGTTGGAGACACCACCTGAATATTATTGGATGGGCGGTAACTAAATCCTGGAATTTTCTCAAGCCTTTCTCTCTCCTTCTGATTAAAGGTATTGTGTTCTTCTGTCATGAATGCAAGTTCGCCGTTCTTATAGACTGCCGCTTGGGAGTCTCCCGCATTGATGCACACAATCCTGTCTTCGTACACCTTGACCAAGCACATGGTGGCTCCCGAGCACTCAAATTCTGGGATTCCTGCATGGAGATTAATGTGTTCTCCTAATGCTTCTACTGGATTAGATTTTCCGATAAACTCATTGGGAGAGATGCTGCGAATAAAGTTGATGCATCGGTTTGAACCATGGCCGTCTGTTACCATCGCCCATTTTCCGGTCTCTCCCGTAGACTCGTCAATGAAATTCCCCTGGAATGTCTGGTCCTGGCCCGCGGATAACTGTTCAACTGATTCGTTAATAGATGTCATGATTGTTGATTTTTTGTAACAGTTGAAAAAGTTCTTCAATTTTTATTCGTATTGGAATGGGGGATTATTATTTTTGATAAACATATTTGGGTAATGGGGGTGTTAAGAAGAGAGAAAAGGTATGGACTCGGTGCTGTACTGGGCAACCCTAACCCTAACCTCTCAGATGTGGCGTCAGATGGGGTTTCACTCCTGGAATCAAGAATCCACAAAAAAAGGTGTAAAATAGGAGAATGTAAGGATATATGGCCCTTGGGATCAAGAAATGAGTGACAAAACGAGAAATGAGTGACAATCCACCTTTTTCAAAGGTGGAAGAAGAGTAGAAGTAGATAGTGCATGATTCGGCTTGTGCAAAACTTGTTTGCCGGGTTATTTGTTTGATTATTTTGAGGTGCGTTCATAGGTCCAAACGCTTCGCGTTCTTTTCTCAAGTATCCGGGATGTGTAAAGTCGGTTCTTCTGCGCAGGTAGGATGCCAAAATGACAGTAGGTGTTGGTTTATCGTTCTGCAGAGTCTTCACTCGCGAAGAATCGTAAATGAGTTTTGCGACGGGTGTCTTCCGGGTTTTATTCAAGAAGGGCATCCGGAAAGAATTGTTTTTTTGTGCAAGCGTTGTTTCGTTAGACCGCCGGATGTACAGTCCAGCAATGTCCGTTCTCTCTTCAAAAGTAAAATTGGACCCAAGAGAGAGAACAGCGAAGCATAGGAGCAAAAGTTGAAGAAACATGGTTTGTTTTTGTTTCATTATGCTATAAACAGAATAAGTATTTCACTTTTTTTCGTTGTGTTGTGAAAAAAATACATCAATACAAAGAGTTACATAGGTGGGTTAATTTATTTCTCAGGCGTCGTAACAAAGAGCTCATCGTAGAGTTTCTTCTTTCTCTCTTGAGCAAGGTTGACATAGGTATCAAACGAGAGAGTTCCTTCCTTCTTTTTTGGTTCTTTGGACTCGGGTTCGGATTCCTTTAAAGGTTCCAACGTGGTGATCCGTTCGGTGCCCTTTTCAAACGACTCCATCTTAAAGCGAAACACGTACACCTGTTTCTTCTGGCCAAGACGGTGGCACCGCGCAACTGCCTGGTCTTCAATGGCGGGGTTCCAGTGTGGTGCGACAAAGTAGACCTCGCTATAATTTTCCTGCAAATTCAAGCCTTCACATCCGGTTTGAATTTGCAATATAAGCACGTCGTGAGGCGCGTTCAAAATTTTCGTTCTTGTTGCCTTGGACCCGACGCGTCCGTCAATGATGGCAATGTCTTTTACGCCTTCCTTTTTAAGACGAGATTCCAAGACGTCCATCTCTTTCTGGAACTGGCAAAACACAATCTTGCCGGATCCGTTGTCTTTTCTCTCTACGAGAGTTTTTACAACAGCATCCATTTTACTACTGGATTCCATTGCACCGGAATATTGGGATTTCAAGTTCTGAGGCAGATTGGGCTTCATGATGGCGGGCAAGATGCAGCTCTGTTTTGCTCTTGTAAGTGCCGCAAAATTTCCGTTGATTCCCTTACCAAACTCCCCTGTCTTTTCTTTGGAGACATTGGTAAAGTTGAACAGGGAGTGGATTTCTTCGGCCAAGTTTCTCTCTTGATCATTCTTCCAAGCTACAAACGAATTGGTATCTATTGCATCGGGCATATCAATTCCAACTTGTTTCTTGGTCCGCTTCAAGATATGCTTCTTGGCCAAGATCTTCAACTGTTCGTCATCCGTATAAACAGTAACGGGGACTCTAAGAAGAGAGAACATGGAATACAGATCGGTCATGTTATTTTGGATCGGAGTGCCGGTAATGAGCCACGTGATCTTGGTGCAGACCATGCGCGCGCCCTTGAACACTGCGGTATTCATGTTCTTGAGGTGGTGGGCCTCGTCAAACACGACGCGATCCCACATGATCTTATGGACGGGGTTCTTATCCTTTTGTGCATTTGTCCGCTTTGTTCGGGCTCCCTTATGATTGACCAGAGCGTGGTAGCTGGTGAGTACCATGAGTGAATTCGCCAGTTTGTACTCTGCGTCCGGTGCCTTTTTATTGGCGCCGTAATAAACAAAGGGTTTGTGGCCCGTTGTTCTGACGATTTGTGCCGCCCACTGATCAATAAGGGCAATGGGTAGAACGATAAGAGTGCGATGCAATGGGTTGCAGAAGAATGTGCCGATCATGGTGATCGTTTTACCGAGGCCCATTTCGTCAGCAAGAATGCCGCCCCTGATTCGTGTTCCTTCGTGTCCGGCGGCTATAGGTTCCTTTGAACATTCCGCTTGGAGGCACCATTTGACGCCTTCTTCTTGGTAAGCCTTTTTGTCCAACTTGCAATAAGCGAGATACTTGTCAAATTGGGCGACCTTTTCGTCCATTGTCCTTTGTGGGAACTCGGAAGATGCAGTCACTGAAACCGATTCCCATTCGGAGTCGGAATCGGAATCGGAATCGGAATCGGAATCGGACTCGGACTCGGACTCGGACTCGGACTCGGATTCGGAGTCAGATTCGGAGTCAGATTCGGACTCGGACTCGGACTCAGACTCGGTTTCAGATTCGTATTCGGACTCGTATTCGGACTCGGAGTCAGCGTTGGTCATGGTTGCTACAAAGTTGATAAGTATTTTAATGTGTACACGGTTTGCTACATATAATGGGATTCAATTTTATCCACCTTTAGGAAAGGTGGAGCCAAATGGGGGGATCTAACAAAGGTGGAGCCAAATGGGGGGATCTTGTTATACACTTGGGTGCCTTGGAAGAGAATCAGATTTGGCTACACCTTTCCTAAAGGTGTATAAAAAAAACAATATGTACAAATGTACACGTTGTTTTTTGTTTTTGTTTTTGTTTTTGTTTTTTAGTTTTTAAGCCGTTTCCCCGATCTCCTCGTATGCGACCATGTTTGGAGGCTGAGCTCGCGTGACAACCGTGTGCTGCATCATGTATCGGTGCGCGTCTTCCAAGCCACAGATCCGCTGCACAAGGATGTCAATGAGCTTCTCCTGGTCCTCCAAACGGCTCTCCGCCATCTCCAAGTTGAATGCAATCTGGTGGATGTTCATCTTGGTCTCGCGCACTGGCGTCTTGTTCTCCAACACTCGGAAGAACAGAGTCTTCTCAGTGGCGTTGTTCTGGTGGAAATGCTGGATGATCTGTGAAATCGCGAGACCAGACGAGTCAATGTGTGTCTTCAAATGCTCCTTGTAAGCGGTCACGATGGACCGCAATGACACCCATTCACGAGCGTCTCTATCAATCATAATTCCGTCAAGAACGAATCCATTTCCGTCGCGAAGATCGTTCACCAGTTCGGGCACTGGCTGGACGAAATGCACAAATGCCATGTACACGACCTTGTGTACAATGTCCACGCGCTTCACTTGACCAAACTTGTAGACATCCTGGAAGATGTAAGTGAGGAGAGAAGCGTCGGCGCACTCGGCGGGGAGGGTACGGATGAAGATGCTGAACGACATGTTGATGTGTTGGGTTGTTTTTTGTATAGTGGAACATGGGCGATAAGTAGTTCAATTTTTCCACCTTTAGGAAAGGTGGAGCCAAACACACCTTTATTAGAGAAAAACACGTAGATTAGGTTCCACCTTTATTGGGAACGAGAAATGAGTGACAAAACGAGAAATGAGTGACAATTACACCTTTCCTTTGGCTCCACCTTTCTTAAAGGTGGAAAAAAAATACATTACTACAAAGTTACATGATTTTTCTTTTATTGATTTTTCTCTCCCTACTTACCTTCTCTCAATAGGTTCTGATATAACGCCGGATCTGTTTTCCGTAGTTTGGATTCACCATGCTCGCCGGTCTCGTCTTTTCTTCATCCGGATGCGCGAAGAAACTGTATGTGCCATCTTCGTTCTTTCTGGTGCACGCACTGTATTCCCACCATGCATGAGCATCTTCGTCTGGAATGCGAATACCCTCTGCGTGCAACATGCGGGCTTTGTAGCCCTTGGAACCGAGAAAGTAGTGCAGTTCGTAAATCTCGGCTTGCATGCTTTCAATGGTTTCTTCCATGGCGGCGACGTTTCTCTCTACAACTTCATCGCCGGAAACTTGGTCAAGGATTTGACGGAGTTCTTCATTCTCCTTTGTAAGATCGGCGTTGGCCTTTACAAGATCGGCATTCTCCTTTACAAGATCGGCATTGGTTTGCGAAGTTTCAGCCCAGCCCAAGCTGTAGGTGTCATCCAGCTCTTCAATCTTCTTCTCAAGAGCAGCGATGCGTTCGTCCTTGTTATTGGTATCCAACTCTTCAATCGTCATCGGCTTGTCCATCTGAACTTCGCTTTCCAGTCGCGCATTCGCGCTTTCCAGTCGCTGAACTTCGCTTTCCAGTCGCTGAACTTCGCTTTCCAGTCGCGCATTCGCGGTTGCCAGTTGCGATTTGGCAAGAATGAGTTGCTCATTCGCACTTGTCAAGAGAACATTCTCCTTGGACCGCGAGTCCGCCAAAGCCAACGCCGCGGAACTACTACCACAAAGAAAGGCCATGATTTGGATTAAAGTTGATGGGTTTATAGGTGCAAGTGGAAGATGACTGCGATAAGTATTTCAATTTTATTTACCCAACTCCTCAAACAACTTTTTTTGTTTTAGCCAATCTTTGTGTAACTTTTTCATTGTAGACTTGCTGAGTTCGTTTCCAGATGCATCGTGGGTTGGCACTCCGTTTGAATCAAACGCCGAGTACAAAGTTGGTTTTCTACGGAACATTTCAGTTGGCGGAATATATTGCCTCTCCAGTTTTTCCGATAATGACGTCATCATAATTGCTGCTTTCAATTTGGGTGTTTCGTACAAAGTTATACACAACATTCAATTTTCTCTCCAAGTCCGTTTTTCAAAGAAAAAAAGGGGGTGGGTTACCCCTTTTTTTTGTTTTGGTTTTTTGTTACTACTATGCTACATTCTACAAACTACGTCTACTCCTTCTCCTCGCCCTCCTCCATCTCCTCCTCCTCCTCCGAGTCCGATGACTCCTCGTTCAACACAATCTTCTTGGCCTCGGGGTCCCAGACACCAATCTCCTCGTGCGTGTCCTTGGAGTACACCACGTTGGTGCCCGAGCGCAAGTACTCCACGCCACCAAACTTGAACTTCTTGACCTTGGTCGCAGCGTTAGCAGAGGCATTGGTCTCAGCCTTGGACTCGGTGTTGGACTCGGACTCGGCCTTGGAGGCCTTGATCGGCTCCGGAGAAGCGGGCATCACTGGAGTTCCACTCAATTCGGGAGCCGAGGCTGCGGCCAACGAGGCAATCTTCTCGTTCTTCTCCGCCTCCTTGGCAGCCTTGGCAGCCTCCTTGGCAGCCTTCTTGGCCTCACGCTCAGCCTCCTCAGCCGCCTTCTTGGCCTCACGGGCCGCGTCCTTCTCCGCCTTCTTCTCCAGCTTCTCCTGCTCCTTCTGCGCCTTCAGAGCCTCAGCAGCCGCCTTCTTCTCCTCCTTCTCCTGCTCCTTCTGCGCCTTCTTCTCAGCCGCCTCCTGCTCCTTCTGGAGCTTCTTGGCCTCGCGCTCAGCGGCCTTGGCAGCCTTCTCCTCCTCGCTCAGCTTGCCCTTCTTCTTGGGATCCGTAGAGATATCGCTCATGTTGTCCTGTGCCTCAGCAACAAGGCTGGCAAAGAGCTCATCGGAAGCTCCCTCCTCCTGGACCACAGCCGACTTCTTCGGGCGGCCACGCTTCTTGGCACCAGTGTCAGAGCCAGCAGCCTCGTCCTCAGACTCGGACTTCTTGGGGCGACCGCCCTTCTTGGGCTCCACTACGACAAAGTGCTCTGCGTCCACGGTAATGCCGGCGTTCTCAGCCTCTGCGTTGACCATGTCCTCGGTGAGCGAGAGCTTCTTCATGATCTTGCAGTAAGGTGTGGGAGCCTTGCCCTTGGGGTCGCGGTAGTCCATGAGGCCAACCGCGAGGCGCTCGTCCACGGTGCCATACGGCATCTTGCCCTCCGTCTTGGCAGACGCCTTGGTGCAGGCGTTGCAAAAGGTGGTGCCCTCGGCGAGGGTGGCAGGGCACTGCGTGTACAGGCCGTGGTTGAACTTGAGTGCATTGCAGCACCCGTCATTCTTGCCGCAAAAGGGCATGGGGAACGACTTCTTGGTCGGCTCAAGGGACTTCTCCTTCTTGGCGGCGACCGACTTGACTGCAGCGACTGTAAACTCAAGGTCCAGGCGGCGGATGGCTTCCTCTGCGTCAAAGTTGTAGAGCTTCGCGCACTCGGAAATCTTCTCGGCGCACAGACTCTTGAACGTGGAGCTCAAGGAGTCAATGATGCGGGAGGGAACGGAGACGACGGAAGCGGACATGATTGTTCTTGGTATATGTTGATGGTTTTTGGGTGCGTTTATCCGTACGGGAAAAAAGTATTTCAATTTTTCCAAACCGAAAAAAAGTTTTGCGGGGAAAAAGCTCTAAGTCCGAAAAAGCTGCAGAACCCCGCAAACTGAAAAAAAGTATTTGCAGTTTTTTTTCTTTTACGCGAATAGTGCCAGCAAACTGAAAAAAATATTGTTCTTTTTTATTTTGGCTCCATCTTTATTAAAGGTGGAACTGAAAAAAATATTGTTCTTTTTTATTTTGGCTCCACCTTTATTAAAGGTGGAACTGAAAAAAATATATATCGTTTTTTTCTTACGCGGTAAAACTAAAAAAAAGTTGTTGCATTTTTTCTTTATAAAAATTTAACACGCGAATACGTTTTAAAAACTGAAAAAAATATGATTCTTTTTTTATTGCGGGAAAAAAGATGGTGTTTTTTTTTGGCCAGACCACCCACTTTTTTTCAGGAAAGTTGAACCAGTTTTTTTCAGTTCCGACAAACCCCAACTTATAAATTATGAACTTCCACACTTCCCTTCCTCCTCCCAGCCCAACTACTCCCTTTGTAATTGAGAGAAAGATGATGTCGTGTGCAAACGGAACCAAATCGGCATTCTGGCCCACCGATGCAAGCTGCCACCTGGAAGCAATGCCGTTCACCCCACGCACCATCACATTCTTGTACACAGACCCGTTCATGAAAACGCAACTGATCAACCTCATACGGGAATCGCTCAAGGAGACCCCGAAACGCCCGCTTCCCATTGTTTAACCCATAAGTACATTTTGTTTTTGTTGGGTGTAGAGAGAAATGAGTGACAAAACGAGAAATGAGTGACAATCCACCTTTGGGAAAGGTGGGAGCCAAAGGCATCATCTGGGTGTAAAAATTGAAATACTTTTTCTGGGTTCAACGATAAACACAAACAACCCATCAACCTTTTAACAATGATCTTTGACTTTGAGAATCCGGAGACCACTTGTCGCAAGGGACCGTGCACCCGCAAGAGTACATTGGTCACGAAAGTCATCAAGAATAGTTTCCTGGACATGTGCGATACTGTTTCAAAGAAGATTCAGGTCAACATCACGTCCGGTAAGCTACAAACCGACTACGTTGCACCTCGCATCAGACTCGTCATTGAGGATGACCAAGACAATGAATCTGTCTTTCTTCCTTTATCGGGAGAGAAACAAAAGTCTGATATTGCTCTTTTGAAGCAGAAACAGAAGGAGGAAATTCAGGCTTTGAAGGAGAAGGCCCTCAGAGACAAGGCTATTGCCGCAGACATCAAGGCGCAAGAAAAGGCCAATGCTGCTTTTCAGAAGGAAATGGCTGCGCTTCAGAAGGCGCAAGAAAAAGCCATTGTTGCTCAACAGAAAGAGAAGGCTGCCATCCAGAAGGCCAAAGCTGCTCAGGACAAGGAGAGAGAAAAGGCCAAAGCTGCTCAGGAGAAGGAGAAAGAGAAGTTGAAGAAAGAGGCTCAAAAACATGCCAATAAAGTCATGAAGGAACAAGAGAAACACCACAAGGCCATGATGAAGGAAATGATCAAGGCCAACAACGCAATTTTGAAGGCCGCCAAGAAGAAGGCTTTAACTGGTAAAAAGGGCAAAAAGTAAATGAAAACAAAACTATAAACAGAAACAGGACTTGTACATATTGTTTCTTTTGTTTTTTTGATTTAAATACAAATATCCGTTATTTATAATGCATCCTATTTTTTCTCTCTTGGCAATTATTCTTACTTCTCCTATTTTGGTTATTTCTGCCATTCTTATTTATCTTGATGATGGAGGACCCATATTCTTCTTTCAAGAAAGGGTTGGTAAGGACGGCCTCCATTTTATCATTTATAAATTAAGAACATTGAGAGAAAATAACGTAACTCGGATTGGACGATTTTTGAGAAATTTAAAGATTGATGAAATACCACAACTTTTCAATATCTACAAAGGAGACATGAATTTAATTGGACCCCGACCGTGGATTGACAAAGATTACGATGATGTCTCTTCTGAAAGTAGAGAGAAAAGACTCACTATTTTACCCGGTATTACTGGACTTGCGCAAGTGGAAATGTACCGTAAATACGATAAACCCGTGTTTATAGCATATGATTTGTTTTACGTTGACAATTGTCATTCTCTCTGGTTGAACTGTTCTATTCTTTATAAAACAGTCTTCCTTGTTTTGAGAGAAATTATTGCCGCAATAGAAATGAGTGACAAAACGAGAAATGAGTGACGGAATTTATTATATTTTTCTTTTCGTTTTTCGCTTTTTGTTGCTTTTCTTTCTTTTTGTTTTTCTCTTTTTGTTGCTTTTTGTTCTTTTTGTTCTTCTAAATTTATAACCCCCACCAGAAAAAATACAACCACATTTTGCACATTTTCCAAAGTTTTCCGCACTAACTGTATGAACTCCACCCATTGGGCACATTTTTGATGCACGGCAGTAAGTATCGCCACTTATACTTGAACAACCACAATAAATACATTTAGAAGATGTGTTCCTATCAAATTCATGAAGTCCACTGGGTGATGAAGTACACGTTGAGTCGTTGCATACAGACATGTTTATATAATAAATACAGAATAAAAACTTTTTTTGCAAGAAATGAGTGACGAAATGAGAAATGAGTGACGTTCTGTTTATGGTGTAATTTTGGCTACACCTTTGGAAAAGGTGTATTTAAGCTCTTATACCACCCGTATATATTTTTACAAAAACCACTTAAAGACCTTACCACCTTATACTATAGGATGTCCATTGGGATGTAACTCAAATAAAATAAAAATTGAACCTGGATTTTATCCAGCTAATTATTGTATCCCGAAAGGGATTTTGCGCTCGGTTAGCTCAGTTGGTTAGAGCATCAGTCTTATGAGCTGAGGGTCGTGGGTTCAACTCCCATACTGAGCATTTCTGAGATCCACCGTCTCTGACCGAGTTTCTCTAACCTCGTTAACAAATATAGACACATTGTTTCCTAACAGCTACACAAAACAAACTAATTATTGTTTTAAGGAAACTGCAATCTACTTCCATCCAGCTACACACTCATTCAAATCATTAGTCTTTGAAGACAAGCGGAAGTTGCACCTCTTTTATCAGCGTTTACGCCTTTTATCAGCGTAAAAGCCTTTTATCAGCGTAAAAGCCTTTTACCCGGTTAGCTCAGTCGGTAGAGCGCCAGCCTTTTAAGCTGGTGGTCGAGGGTTCAAGTCCCTCATCGGGTGAAGAGAGTTTCATGGGTTCTCTTTACACCTTTGCACATTCAAAACGCCCCCGAAGGGGGCAGTTATGACTGAGCGAGGTGATGCTGATTGCACATTTTCAATGTGTAATGGTGTAAAAACACTTATTTCCGATATGGTCTAATGGTTATGATATCAGGCTTTCACCCTGAGGACCGGGGTTCAATTCCCCGTATCGGAACTACCGGGAGTAAACCCCGAGAAATCCAAGAGACAACTTGTTAAAACACTTTAGCAGCTATGGCCGAGTGGTTTAAGGCGGCAGACTTAAGACCTGCTATCATTGATGCGTGGGTTCGAACCCCACTGGCTGCATTTACACCTTTAGAAAAGGTGTAGCCAAAGTCTTGGGATTACTTTGGCTCATATTATACTTCCCAAAACAAAAAAGATTCACCCATATCTTTTTCCTTCGTACAGCTATCATATTATTTTTAAAATATCTATTGAAGGACGCAACAACCCCCTTTAGGTTTGGCTCCACCTTTGGAAAAGGTGGAAGCTTCTGTAGCTCAGTTGGTAGAGCAAACGGCTGTTAACCGTTAGGTCGCAGGTTCAAGCCCTGTCAGGAGCGTCTGGTTCTATGGTGTAGTGGTTAGCACAAATCCTTTACACGGATTAGACATGGGTTCAATTCCCGTTAGGACTAAAGAGTTTGGAGGATTCTCTTTTTTAAAAAACCCCCACAAACAGTGCTATCATTTTATTAGCACCATATCCTTTGCTCTCATAGTGTAGCGGTTAGCACCGAAGACTTTGAATCTTCTATCCTGGGTTCAAATCCCAGTGAGAGCTTCTTCCTCCACCTTTGGGAAAGGTGCAGCCAAAACTACTTTTGGCTAAATTATACCTTTTCCTTCCTACACCTACTCACCTTTTTTTTTACAACAAATTCTGTGTAAAAAGAAACAAAAATGAAATAAAACACTTGCATTCTTCTATTGCAAAAAATTACAATGAGCGATAAAACACAACAGGCTCTTCGTGAAGCCGGGATTGTCTCTTTTATTTTAGAAACACTTGAAACTTGCAAAGATCATCCAGAAATAATCAAGAAAGCGATGATCGCCATTTGTGCATTGGCACAAAATCACGAAACACGCAATGACCTCATTCAAGCTGGTACTTGCGAGCTTGTGATTGATACATCTTGTGAACATTTAGAAAACGAAGAAGTCTTTCATCAGTTTGTCTTAACTTACCTTGCATTTTCAGAAACACCCGAAGGTCTTTCTCGTTTTTCAAATAAAATGCGGAGTACCTTAACAGAATACGAATTGTCTGCAGTAGTTGAACAAATAAATTTCATAGAAGAAATGGATGTTTAGGGTGCATTGAATATGAGTCAGCATTATCCACCGGGAACCCAGGATAAATTTACGGATTTTTCATAAAGATAAACTGTTATGAAATATGGTAAGGATTTATCTTTCCCGAAGGGCAGGAGGGGGCGAGCGGGGGAACCTGGGTTCCCCGCTAATATGAGTCTGTCTTTTTTATTTTCCTTAAGTATGTTATAACATAAATGAAAAATGACGACAAAGATTATAAAAAAACAGCTACACACGGAGCATTTTCTGGAATAATAGCAAAAAGTATTGTGGCACCATTGGACAGATTAAAAATTATATTTCAAACGACTCAATATAAATTTACATGGAAAAATTTATTCTTAGAATCAAATAAATTGATAAAAAATGAAGGAGGCGTTCATAAATTATGGAAAGGAAATATGGTTCAGATTCTAAGAGTTGCACCGAACGCATCTTTAAGCTTTTCATTGCAAAAATATTATAAATCAAAATTTACAAATAGCGAAGGAAAACTTACGACAATAAATGGTTATATTATTGGATTATTATCAGGGACTACATGTAGTTTAATTTTACATCCGTTAGATACATTAAGATGTCGGGTTGCAGTAGATATATCAAAAACATCTACACATGGTATTATTAAAAATATTATAAAAACCCAAGGAATTTTTTCATTATACAGTGGTATTACGGTATCAACATTAAGTATGATGCCATATAGCAGTTTATCGTGGGGAACATATTATTATTTGAATAACACAATAGAAAAATATGATAGTCCAATAATACTTAATAAAAACGCTCCAGTAATACACGCATTTACCGGCTTTAGTAGTGTTTTATTTGCACAGTCAATTGTATATCCGTTTGATGTATGGCGTAGAAGAATACAAACAAATACAAAAAATACTCAAATACAAATATTAGAAAATATTATGAAAGAAAATGCCCTTTTTAAGGGATTAAGTATTAATTTTATAAAAACACCAACGATAAATGGGTTGGTAATGTTAATTTATAAAATCTTAGAACAAAATTATTAGGTTAAACCCGGGTAAAAATTGAATTACTTTTTTGTTTTGTATGCGTTATAAAACAAAAAACAAACTATCATGTCATCATTTTCAGAAGAATTCAATATTCGCGCTCCAGCATGGTATAGATTTCTCCGACTATTTGAAGACAAGTCTTTGCCAGATATTTTGGAAAAGAAATACGAGACAGAAGAGAACAAGATTGCACGAATGTGCATTAAACTGTCAATGATGATTGCGCGCATGTCTGGAAATTTGACGGAGTACTTGCCTGCAGACATGGCTGACATGCTTAAATCAGAATCTACGTTACAAGATGATGTTACAAAAGAAACAGTAATGAACTCGGTTTTTCATTACGTCATTTCATTGTTTGTCACTGAGGATGGGCTTTACGAAAAATTAGAAAAAATGTGTGAAGATAAGTTGAAGGATAATGAAGAGATCAAGTACTCAGACGAACGTTTAAAATACAATGAGACAAGGTTACTGGAAGTTCGCGATGTAGTGCGAATCGTCCACTACTTGTCAACTTTGGACAATTTGGAAACAACAACAACGATTGTAACAGAAGAGTCCGAATCTATGTATGGTGTGAAAAACAATGTACACTTTGCCACAATTACGATTCTGTGACAATTAGTTCTTACATATAAATTGCCCTTAATACATCGTGCAAATAATGGGGTGTTATCATATCACTACAATGTCCAATTACTTCTTTTTTAATATTAATAACCGGGAATTTTATCTTATCCGCATTTTTTGACACAAATTCATCATGTTTGTTGCGATTTATAAAAGGATCGCATGTATTCCAAATATTAATAACTTTTGTTTCATTCGTTTGATTTAAATTAAACCCTGTTACATTATACATTTCTTCGTGAGTGTAGTTGTGTATATTTTTAATCATATTTACCATTTCAGAAGCGCCATTTATAACATTATTTGGATTTTTTATTAAATGATTCTTTATATCATCCACATTGTAATGATTAGAGTATATGGTGTGAACAATATAAAAAAATAAGATATCAGGTCTATAGATAAAATTATCTTTAAACTCAACTACATTATCCATAACTTGCCACGGAGTATCATATGTTATAATCTTTTTCTTAAAACTAAATTCATTCAATTGACCCATAATATGACTACTCACAACTCCTCCAGCAGAAAACCCTATAATTATTAGTTCTTCAAGAGGATTTGTCTCATTGACCGATTTAATATATTCAGCAACATCTTTATAAATATCTATACTTGATTTGTCTAATTTTTCAAATGCGACAATTTCATATTGTCCTGTAATAGAGTTAAAATCTGGGTAAAATTTTAAATCGTTTATTAATTTTTGCATATAAATATCAAATGTTAATTGATAAGAACCAGATATTAATAGTATCATTTTTTTTGCTTTATTATTTGTTTTATATATAGTCGCACTATGATGTATTCCATCCTGAGTATATTCATATGTACTTTTCAATAGAATATCGGTTATAGTATTAAAATATGTAAACGCCCATAAATATAGATATTGAATAATCATAA
>Ga0209086_10001936_pt1 | contig 16516 bp, 16 predicted proteins | sample M_130207_XF_Meta_FD_187312 | JGI IMG/M metagenome (GOLD analysis project Ga0209086, IMG submission 187312) | Freshwater microbial communities from Lake Montjoie, Canada to study carbon cycling - M_130207_XF_MetaG (SPAdes) (version 2) | ecosystem: Environmental > Aquatic > Freshwater > Lake... | reverse complement strand
CTGAACTTGAGCGTGAACGCTATGGTTTGCAATTAATCGCAAGTGAGAATTTCACATCTCCTGCAGTATTGGCAGCACTTGGTTCAACTCTTTCAAACAAATATGCAGAAGGATATCCAGGCAAAAGATATTACGGCGGTTGCGAAGAGGTAGATAAAGCAGAAACGATTGGCATTGAACGTGCAAAAACACTTTTTGGTGCGGATCATGCAAATTTACAACCACACTCAGGTGCAAGTGCGAACATTGCGGTCTATCAAGCCTTTACAAAACCTGGTGACACAGTTCTTGCGATGTCATTACCTCACGGCGGTCATTTAACACATGGTTCAAAAGTTAACTTTTCTGGAAAATGGTTTAACGTTGAGTCGTACGGTGTTCGCGAAGATAATGAGTTAATTGATTACGACGAACTTCGTGACCTTGCAATTAAACACCAGCCAAAGATGATCTGTTCGGGTGCAACTGCCTATCCGAGTTTGATTGACTTCAAGACAGTTCGAGAAATTTGTGATGAAGTTGGTGCGATCATGTGGGTTGATGCCGCTCACTTCATTGGTCTTGTCGCGGGTAAAGCGATTCCATCACCTGTTCCGTATGCAGATGTAGTTTCATTTACAACTCATAAGGTTTTGCGTGGTCCTCGAGGGGGAATGATTCTTTCGAAAGCAGAACATGCTGCCGCGATTGATAAATCAATTTTTCCAGGGATGCAAGGTGGTCCAATTATGAGCGCCGTTGCTGCCAAAGCGGTAAATCTTAAAGAGTGTGCAACTCCTGAATATCAAAAATACGCCAAATCTGTGGTCGTAAATGCTCAAGCACTCGCTGCGGCCTTAGTAGATGAAGGAATGCGCGCAGTATCAGGTGGAACTCAAACCCATCTTGCTTTAATCGATGTTCGCGCACTTGGTGTTACCGGTAAAGAAGCCGATGAAAGATGCGGTGCTGCAGGAATTACCTTAAATAAAAATTCAATTCCATATGACCCGCTGGCGCCATCTATTACAAGTGGAATTAGAGTTGGAACTCCATCTGTCACTACCCAAGGCATGGGAACAAAAGAGATGAAATCTATTGCTTCACTGATTTCTCGAGCAATTACTAAGCCAGAGAGTGCGAAGGCTATTTCAGCCGAAGTAGCGCAACTTTGTGAAGCTTTTCCGGTTTATCCAGAAAACTAATGCGCGAGCACCTCTTAGTCTTATTTTTGACAGCAGCATTAACTTATTTGTTTACCCCTCTTGCCGAGAAAGCTGCACTTCGGTTTGGGGCTATCGCTTACGTTCGAAATCGTGATGTTCACACCACTCCAACTCCACGATGGGGTGGATTAGCAATCTGGTGTGCAATTGCCATTGCAATTGGAGTTGCAGATCAGCTGCCGTTATTGCATAAAGCATTTGCCCAAACTGGACAGATCACCGGAATTGTTTTAGCTAGTGGCATTGTCTTATTGCTCGGCATGGCAGATGATCGTTGGGGATTAGATGCAATAACTAAACTGGCGGGACAATCTATTGCTGCCGGAGTATTGCTCCTCAATGGTGTCCAACTTCTTTGGTTACCTATTAATGGAATCACGACATTGCCAAGTTCGTTAGGGCAATTGTTAACAATTTTAGTAATTTTAGTTTCCATTAATGCCGTCAATTTTGTGGATGGTTTAGATGGTTTGGCTGCTGGAATCGTTGGGATTGCTGCCGTTGCCTTTTTCTCTTACTCATACTTACTGTCAGTCGTTTACAATTTTGATCGCGCTGGTGCACCTTTACTAATAACAGCTGTAGTAGTTGGCGCATGCATTGGATTCTTGCCGCATAACTTTTATCCAGCGCGGATTTTCATGGGGGATTCCGGATCAATGGTTTTGGGTTTATTGCTTGGAGTTGCTGCCATAACTTTGACTGGTCAGATAGATTCAAATGCTATTTCAGCGCAACAACTCGCACCAACCTTGCTTCCAATACTTCTCCCTTTTGGGGTTCTAGCAATTCCGTTAATAGATTTAATTTTAGCAATTATTAGAAGAACAAAAGCTGGACGTTCACCTTTTGCTCCTGACAAAGAACATTTGCATCACAGAATAATTATGTTAGGGCATTCACAACGTTCGGCAACTTTCCTTTTATATCTTTGGACTTTTTCATTTGCGATGCCGTTAGCTGCATCTGCATTCATACCATGGCGCTTCACCTTATTAGTTTCGTTAATCTTTGCAGCATTATCATTATCGTTAACAAAATATCCATTTTTGTACCGGAAACTTAAAGTCGGAGTCTTCAAAAATCTATGAAGCATTATTCGCGGATTTTTTTAAATGGTGCTGCAAAACCAGCTGCAATTACAGCTTTACTCGGAACAGCCATTACAACTTATCTAAATGGAGTAAAGGGTTTGATCGCAGGAGCAATTGCGTCAACTCTGGTGGTTGCCTTTTTCCTTGTACATATTCTTTTGGCGAAAGCCACAGCGACAATGGACCCTCGTGCGACCTATGCGATTGTGATGGCTTCATACTTTTTGAAGGTGCTGGTTATGGTGGTTTTCCTAGTAGTGATCGGTAATTTTGACCTCGATCGGCGCTCTTTTGCCGCGGTGGCTCTTGGGGTTACCCTTGGTTGGCTGGGCGGAGAAATTCGGGCATACCTGAAGCTAGGAGGTGGCTATGGCAGTTCACGATGAGGGCGCTTTTTGGTCCATCTTCGGCTATCTGCTTTCCGGATTAGTTATTTGGGGTGGCATCGGCCATTTTGTAGATCGCTGGATGGGGACCCATCTCTTTTTCCCCGGTGGATTGCTACTGGGTATCTCCTCCTCCTTTTATCTGATCTGGATGCGGTTCATTAAGGCCAAGTAAGCCAGTTCACTCCTGCCTCGTTTTGCCTCTATGGGCCACACCCTCTAAGTTTGGGCGCGAAAGTCCCCGAAAACAGCAGTACAAGTTTTAACCCTGTGATTTCTGAGGAGTTTGATTTTGCTAACTGAGACGCTGCTTTCTGGTGAATTTGAGCCACCAAGTGCCGCTGACTTTCAATTCGCACCAATATTTGGTGACAGTATTTTATTTTCAAAACCTGTTTTCTTAGTAGCCCTTTCAGTTATTTTAATTGCATCATTTTTCATTATCTCTGCACGCAAAGCAGCAATAGTTCCATCACGGTTGCAATTCGCCGGTGAAGGAGTTTATTCATTTGTCCGCAACAGTATTGGTCAAGATGTAATCGGCCCAGAGTTTATGCGCTTTGTACCTTTTCTTTTCACCCTTTTTACATTTGTACTTTGCAATAACCTCTTTGGAATTATTCCATTTTTGCAATTTCCCAGCATGTCGCGAATTGGATTCCCAATTGCCCTGGCGGTATTTACTTACGTTGTCTATCACTATGTTGGAATTAAGCACCATGGCTTAAAGAAGTATGTAAAAGACATCTGCTTCATGCCAGGTGTTCCAAAATGGATTTATATAATCTTGACGCCGGTTGAGTTTGCAACTTACTTCATAGTAAGACCAGCAACGCTCTCACTTCGGTTGTTCGCAAATATGTTTGCTGGCCACTTACTTCTCCTAGTTTTTACTTTAGGTGGCGAGCATTTATTAGCCAGCACAATCTTCCTTAAAATATTAAGTATTTTTTCTTTTGGTTTCGCTGTTGGATTATCCTTTTTTGAATTTGGTATTGAGTGCTTGCAGGCTTACATCTTTACTTTGCTTACCGCACTCTATATCGCAGGCGCTTTAGCAGATGAGCATTAATTAACTAACAACTAGATTTGGCTAGAGGTTCCTCTGGTCATTACGTGAAAGGAAAGTGAAATGACAGGCACAATGGCTATCGTAGGTTTCGGCCTATCAACCATCGGACCAGGTGTCGCAACCGGTCTGGTTTTCGCCGCATACATCAATGGAATTGCTCGCCAGCCTGAGGCTCGCGGACTACTCCAACCGATTGCATTCCTCGGCTTCGCACTTGCAGAAGCTTTGGCATTGATTGGTCTAGTACTCGCATTCGTATTGAAGTAGAGCGCGACCAGATATTCACTAGTTATTTAAATAGAGAGGTAGATGATGATCGTTCACAACTTAGTTTTAGCAGCTGCTGAAGAGGTTAAGAGCCCAGTTATTCCGCAGGTTGCTGAAATCATCGTTGGATTAGTCGCATTCTCTTTACTCTTCTTGTTACTGCGCTCAAAAGCAGTGCCAAAGTTTGAACAGGCATTTCGTGAGCGCACTGATGCGATCCAAGGTGGCATTGAACGCGCCGAAGCAGCACAGCAAGAAGCAGCATCAGCATTGGCCTCATATAAGGCCCAACTTGCTGATGCAAAAGGTGAAGCACAGAAGATGCGTGAAGAAGCGCGCGTTGAAGGTGCAGCGATTATTGAAGAGATGCGGACCAAAGCTCAAGATGAGGCCAGCCGCATTACTGCTGCAGCCCGATCATCAATTGAAGCTGAACGCGCTCAAGCGATGAACTCACTAATGAACGAAGTCGGCGCAATTGCAACAGCACTTGCATCGAAAATTGTCGGAGAATCTCTCGATGATCAAGTACGTCAATCTCGCGTAGTTGATCGTTTCCTTGTTGATTTGGAAGGATCCAAGTAGTTATGAGTTTGATCATGAAGGGAAGCAGCCGTGCCTCGTTTGCGAGTGCGCGCGCTAGTTTAGATAAGCATTTGCAAGGAGCTAATAATGCTCAGGCAACTGCTCTATCTAGCGAGCTATTTCTGACTCTTCATGCACTCGATTCATCGATTGCACTTCGACGTGGATTAACAGATCCATCAAGAAGTGGTCAAGACAAAGTTTCTCTTGTTGATCAATTAGTTTCAAAACATATTGGCCCAGTAACAGTTGAATTGTTACATTCCATGGTTGCTTCACGTTGGTCTTCACCAATAGATCTATCAGATGCAATTGAGTGGTTAGCGGTCGAAGCGCAGGCGGCAGCAGCAGATGCTGACGGAACCCTGGATCGCCTCGAGGAAGAACTTTTCCGCTTCGGAAGCATTGTTGCTGCAAACCCTGAGTTGCGCAGCACCCTTGCAAATCGCACAACCACTACTGGAGTATTGAAGAGCGCGTTAATCGCTGATCTACTTTCCAACAAAACCGCTCCGGCAACTCTGGCATTGATTTCAGTTCTTGTGGATCATCCACGTGGACGCAATCTAGAAGCCGGATTAAATCATTTTGCTCAAGCCGCATCCGAACGTCGTAATCAAGTTATTGCACACGTTAAGAGCGCTACTGCCATGAGCGATGCGCAAGTAAGCCGTTTAAGTGCTGCACTTGCAAAACAAGTTGGCAGAAATGTAAGAATAAATGTTGAAGTCGATAAGGGCGTTGTAGGGGGAATTTCAATTCGCTTTGCTGATGAACTTATTGATGGAACTGTTGCAAGTCGTCTAGCAGAAGCAGGTCGTAGGCTCGTAAGTTGAGTCGAAAACTAAATTAAAGAAAGCAGCAACTGTGTTTGCGCAAAGTGTGCAAGCACCTATTAGAAGGAGAAGTTGATGGCCGAGCTTACGATCCGACCAGAGGAGATTCGCGACGCGCTTGCGAAATTCGTTGCCTCATACGCCCCAGGTGCGGCTGCTCGCGATGAAATCGGAACTGTCACCGAAGCCGGCGATGGCATCGCACGTGTTGAGGGACTTCCTTCAACGATGACAAATGAACTTTTGCAATTTGAGAACGGCACTTTAGGTCTTGCATTGAACCTTGATGTTCGCGAGATCGGTATCGTTATTTTGGGTGAGACTGGCGGAATTGAAGAAGGAACTACCGTTCGTCGTACCGGTGAAATTCTCTCTGTTCCAGTCGGCGATGGATTCCTCGGTCGCGTAGTTGATCCACTTGGTCGACCAATTGATGGCAAAGGCGAAATTAAAGCAGAAGCTCGTCGTGCATTAGAAGTTCAGGCACCTTCGGTTGTGGAGCGCCAACCTGTCAAAGAGCCAATGCAAACCGGTATTAAAGCAATTGATGCGATGACCGCTATTGGTCGTGGACAACGTCAGTTAATTATTGGTGACCGTCAGACTGGAAAAACCGCTGTAGCGATTGACACCATCATTAATCAACGCGCAAACTGGCAATCAGGAGATCCAAAGAAGCAAGTTAAATGTATTTATGTTGCGATTGGCCAGAAAGGATCAACAATTGCCTCTGTTCGCGGAGCACTTGAAGAAGCCGGCGCAATGGAATACACCACAATTGTTGCTTCACCTGCTTCAGATCCAGCCGGATTTAAATACTTAGCCCCATACACCGGTTCGGCAATTGGTCAGCACTGGATGTACGCCGGTCAGCACGTTTTAATTGTTTTTGATGACCTATCAAAGCAAGCAGAGGCTTACCGTTCGGTCTCGCTACTTCTTCGCCGTCCACCAGGTCGCGAAGCGTATCCAGGAGATGTTTTCTATTTACATTCACGTTTACTCGAGCGTTGTGCAAAACTTTCAGATGAATTAGGTGCTGGTTCTATGACTGGACTTCCAATCATCGAGACAAAAGGAAATGACGTATCTGCTTTTATTCCGACAAACGTTATTTCGATTACTGATGGACAGTGCTTCCTTGAAACCGATCTATTTAACGCAGGCGTACGTCCGGCAATTAACGTAGGTATCTCTGTTTCTCGCGTGGGTGGTTCAGCACAGACCAAGGCAATCAAAAAGATTGCTGGTCGTCTGCGTCTTGATCTTGCTCAGTATCGTGAACTTGAAGCTTTCGCTGCATTTGGCTCTGATCTTGATGCTGCATCAAAAGCCCAACTTGAGCGCGGTGCGCGAATGGTGGAACTTTTGAAGCAGGGTCAGTACAGCCCATTCTCAGTTGCTCAAGAAGTTGCATCTATCTGGGCTGGAACTACTGGAAAGTTAGACAAGATTCCAGTTGCTGACATTCGCCGTTTCGAAGCTGAGTTCTTGGAGTTCTTAGCACGTGATCGCAAAGCTGTGATTGATGTTATCGAAACTACCAAAGAGTTAACCGATGACACCGTCGCAGCCCTAACCGAGGCAATTACCGCATTTACTGATCGCTTTGTATCTTCAGAGGCAAAAGCTTTGGAAGAAAAAGCGGCAGCGGCATTAACTGGTGAAAATTCAGAACAGATCACTCGTTTTGTTCCACCTGCGAAGAAGTAATTTAAATTAACGTCAAATTAGAGATGAAGGGAGGTAGAGAGTAGCTATGGGTGCACAACTTCGAATTTATCGTCGTCGGATGCGATCAGTAAAAGCGACGAAGAAAATTACTAAAGCTATGGAATTAATCTCTGCCTCGCGTATTGTTAAAGCGCAGACTCGGGTACAAGCCTCGACTCCTTATGCAACAGAGCTAACTCGTGCAGTTTCAGCAGTGGCATCTTTTTCAAGTACCAAGCATCCACTCACGACTGAATCGGAGAAGCCAATCCGTGCTGCTGTTTTGATCATCTCCGCAGACCGTGGAATGGCCGGAGCTTATTCAAGCTCAGTTATTAAAGAAGGAGACCAACTTGTCTCACTACTTCGCAACCGTGGAATTGAAGCAAACGCATATTTAGTCGGCCGAAAAGCGATTAACTATTACCGTTTCCGCAACCGCGCAATCTCAGGTCAGTGGAGTGGGTTCAGTGATAATCCAACTTATGAACATGCGAAAGAGATCGCAGATTCATTAATCAATGCTTTTATCGCCGACGCACAAATAGATAAAAACGGTGTTGATGAGTTGCATATTGTTTACACCGAGTTCCGCTCGATGGTTACCCAAGAACCAATGGCAAAACGGATGCTTCCACTTGAAGTAGTTGAGAGTTCAGCACCTCCACCAAGTGGCGCACTACCGCTATATGAGTTTGAGCCTTCAGCAGCATCTGTGCTTGATGCATTGTTGCCGCGTTATGTTGAGGCTCGTATTTACAATGCAATGTTGCAAGCAGCAGCTTCCGAGCATGCAGCTCGCCGCAGAGCAATGAAATCAGCAACTGACAATGCTGATGAGTTAATCAAGTCCTTAACCCGACTTGCGAACGCGGCCCGTCAAGCCGAAATTACCCAAGAAATCAGTGAAATCGTTGGCGGCGCGGACGCGCTGGCATCTGCAAACGCAGGGAGTGAGTAAAGATGGCAACAGATACAAAAACCGCAGGACGCGTAGCTCGCGTAATCGGACCAGTTGTGGACGTAGAGTTCCCAGCAGATTCGATGCCGGCGATCTTTAATGCGCTCCATATTGATGTCACCCTTAGCGGAGAGACGCGCTTGCTCACTTTAGAGGTGGCACAGCACATTGGTAACAACCTAGTGCGCGCAATCTCAATGCAACCTACTGATGGAATGGTCCGTGGCGCCGAAGTGCGCGATACCGGATCGGCGATCTCAGTTCCCGTCGGAGATGTTACAAAGGGACATGTTTTTAACACCCTTGGAGAATCATTAGATGTGCCAACATCATCGTTAGATATTAAAGAGCGTTGGCCAATTCACCGTAAAGCTCCAGATTTTGATCAACTTGAATCAAAGACCGAGATGTTTGAAACTGGTATCAAAGTTATCGATCTACTCACTCCATATGTTCGTGGTGGAAAGATTGGTCTATTTGGTGGTGCCGGTGTAGGCAAAACTGTTCTTATTCAAGAGATGATTTATCGCGTAGCTGAAAACTTCGGTGGTGTATCTGTATTCGCCGGTGTTGGTGAGCGTACTCGTGAAGGAAATGACCTTTTCCTTGAAATGACTGAAACTGGTGTTATTAATAAGACTGCATTGGTCTTCGGACAGATGGATGAGCCACCAGGGACCCGTCTTCGTGTTGCACTTTCAGCGTTAACAATGGCTGAGTATTTCCGCGATGTACAAAAGCAGGATGTGTTGTTGTTCATCGACAATATCTTCCGCTTTACCCAAGCCGGATCTGAAGTATCGACTCTGCTCGGTCGTATGCCATCTGCTGTTGGTTACCAGCCAACACTTGCTGATGAAATGGGTCAGTTGCAAGAGCGTATTACTTCAACTCGCGGTCACTCGATCACATCGATGCAGGCAATTTATGTTCCTGCTGATGACATCACCGACCCAGCCCCTCACACAACCTTCGCCCACTTAGATGCAACCACAGTTCTATCTCGTCCGATTTCAGAACTTGGTATCTATCCTGCAGTAGATCCACTTGATTCAACATCACGTATTTTGGATCCACGTTATATTGGCGAGAAGCACTTCCGTGTTGCTAACCGCACGAAGCAAATCTTGCAGCGTTACAAAGATTTGCAGGACATCATTGCAATTCTTGGTATTGATGAGTTATCTGAAGAAGATCGCATTTTGGTAGGCCGCGCTCGCCGTATTCAGCGCTTCTTGTCACAAAATACCTTCGTTGCAAAGGTCTTTACCGGCCTTGATGGATCATTCGTGCCACTTGCTGACACGATTGAAGCATTTGAAGCACTTGCTGATGGAAAGTATGACCACGTTCCAGAGCAGGCATTCTTTATGTGCGGTGGACTTGATGATGTTGAGCGCCGTGCCGCAGAGTTGGCGAAAAACTAGTGCCACTAAACGTTGAAATCGTCTCACCAGAGAAGCGGATCTTCTCTGGTGAAGCGAGCATGGTTTCCGCCAGAACTCTTGATGGTGATTTAGGCATTTTGCCCGGGCATACTTCGTTGCTCGGAGTTTTAGTTGATGGAGAAGTAAGTATTAAAGGTATGGATGGAACTGCCACAACTTTCACCGTTCATGGCGGCTTCTTGTCGGTAAATAAGGATCGGGTTTCAATCTTGGGAGAAAGCGCCGAATAGCCAGCGTAATTAGCGTAATTAGCGTCGTTAAATTCGGGTTATATCTGCACCAAGAGAACGTAACTGTTCATCAAAATTTGGGTAACCTCGATCGATATGAAACGCATCTTCAATGATTGTTGTACCTTCACTAACTAGAGCAGCAAGAACTAAAGCAGCCCCTGCTCGAATATCAGTTGCAGCAACTGGCGCACTTGAAAGTCTTTCCTTTCCGCGCACAAAAGCGTGATGGCCATCTGTAGTTACATCCGCTCCAAGTCGCATAAGTTCATTAACAAACATAAATCGACCTTCAAAAACATTTTCGGTGACCATTGCAGAACCTTCAGCTATTGCATTTAAGGCGATAATCATTGGTTGAAGATCTGTCGGAAATCCGGGATAGGGAAGTGTTACAACATCAACTGCCTTAGGCCGCGATTCCATATGAACTCGAATTCCATTATTAGTTGTCGTGACTACTGCGCCCGCAAGTACTAATTTATCTAGCGGTAATTCAAGATCTTCTGGTTTTGCTCCAACAATAGTGATATCACCTTTTGTCATAGCCGCAGCAAATGCCCAAGTTCCAGTCACAATACGATCGGGAATTGCGGTGTGATCTACTGGGCTTAAAGATTTAACTCCAGTAATTTTCAAAGTGGGGGAGCCTAAACCTGCTATTTTTGCTCCCATTGAAATTAACATTTTTCCAAGATCAACGATATCTGGCTCGCGAGCTGCGTTATCAATAATGGTAACTCCATTTGCAAGCACTGATGCAGTTAGTAAATTCTCAGTAGCACCAACACTTGGAAAATCTAAATAAATCTCAGCGCCAACTAATCCATTTGGTGCAGCAGCAATCACAAAGCCATGTTCATTTGAAATAACTGCACCAAGTTGTTCTAAGCCTTTTATATGGAAATCTAAGCCACGTGAACCAATTGCATCTCCGCCGGGAAGGGCAACTTCTGCTAACCCAGTACGGGCTACTAAAGGTCCAAGCACATTTATAGATGCTCGCATTTTGCGCACTAAGTCATAATCCGCGCGATGATGTAATTCATTTGGGATAGTTAAGGTAACAATCGCTGATTCTAAATCGTGAGTAAAAGTTGCACCGAGTCGGGCAAGTAACTCACCCATGATTTCAACATCAGCGATTGCCGGGATGTTTCGCAAAGTGTGCACCCCAGGAGCCAACAGAGCTGCTGCCATCAACTTGAGCACCGAATTCTTGGCACCGGTCACTGTGACGGAGCCAGCTAATCTGGCGCCACCTCGAACCTGAATTCGGCCAGAATCAGGTTGTGACCCGGGTTTTTGGGGGTCAGTGTTTGGTTTCACATGGTTGATGTTACGGGAACCGAACACTCCTAATAGGCTTAGCGCATGGTTAACCTGACCCGTATTTATACCAAGACCGGCGATGACGGCACGACATCCCTTGGCGATATGAGCCGAACTTCAAAAAATGATCCACGGCTTGAGGCTTATGCCACTGTTGATGAGGCTAACTCAAGTATCGGTGTGGTTATAGCGTTGGGAAAAGTTAGCGAAGAGGTTGGCAAATTACTTATTAGAGTTCAAAACGATCTTTTTGATGTTGGCGCAGATTTATGTACACCAGTAATTGATTCACCAGCATTTGAACCACTTAGAATTTTAGAGTCACAAGTAGATTATCTTGAAGAGCAAATAGATAAATTTAATGGAGAGTTAGAAACACTTCGCTCATTTGTTCTCCCAGGAGGAACTGGCGCGGCCGCACTCCTTCATGTAGCCAGAACTGTTACTCGCAGAGCAGAACGTTGCACTTGGGCAGCGATCCATGCATTTGGTGGTGGGGTAAACCCAACTACTGCAAAATATTTGAATCGCTTATCTGATTTGCTCTTTGTATTAGCACGGTATGAGAATAAAGAGATTGGCGATGAACTTTGGGTACCAGGGGCAAATAGATAATAAGTTGTTAAGCTGTTAAGACATTAAGTTGAAGAATTCTGGGTTTCAACTTTACTTACTTCTGGTGTGATCGGAATAAATTGATCTGAAGGTATTTCTCCAACTAACGAGCCTCTAATACATGTGGTGACAATATGATTTATTTCAGAGTTATTTTCAAGTGGCTCTTTACTTATTAAAAAGTAAGTAGCAACAATTTTTCCTTGACTACCTTTTCGCAGCGAAATCAAATCCCCTAATTGTTCTCCATTGTAAGCAATAACTCTTGAGGTAAATTGCCAACTGCTACATTTTTCTTCAGAAGCCACTTGTATCACTGTGCAAACAAATTCTTTGCAAGCCATTACATCAGCTGCCAGTGTACTTTTGGCTGTAAGAAGTGCTATTAATTCTTTCTCATTTTTTGGTGATGAGTAGTAAATCCCGTTGCTTAATTGAAATCCTTTAGGTGGCCAAACTGCTTTTGGAATTGGAATCGGTTTAGCAGTTTTGCGCACCCGCTTCTTTGTGGCTTTCTTCTTGACCGGTTTCTTCTTGACCGGTTTCTTCTCTACTACTTTCTTTTTTATAACTGGCTTTTTTGTGGCTGGCGCACTCTTTTTTGGAGATGGTTTGGTTTCTGCATTTGCTGGAATCGCACCAAACAAAAGTGCCAGTGCCAGCAATACTCGCAGTTCTAGCAAGGCTAGCAAACTTACTTCTCCCACCGGAAAGTTTTCAGGGCTAAGAAAAAGCCGGCGACAGACCAGATCCCTAGTAACAAGGCAATTTTCCCTAACTCCCAACTGCCAGCCACTTCTTGAGCGGCAAATGAATCAGGAAGGAAAACTGCGCGCATTCCTTGGGTGAGCCATTTAAGCGGAAAAATAGCGGCAAAATTTTGCATCCAACTTGGGAGTTGGGTGAAAACAAAGAAAACTCCGCTAAAAAATTGCAAGATGATCACGATTGGTGAAACCACAGCAGATGCACCACGACCACTTTTTGGAACGGAAGAAAAGGCGATTCCAAGTAATGTTGAGCTGATTAATCCCAGCAACATTACCCAAATAAAAATTATCCAATGCGCAGCATCAGAAGGAAGAGTGATTCCGTAAAGCAGAACTCCAAAAATCAACAACAAAATAACTTGAATGCTCATACTTACAAATACCAATATTATTTTCCCAATAAAATACGAAGATGCCGGTGCTGGAGTTCCGCGCAAACGTTTAAGAGTCCCATTATCACGTTCCATCGGAATAGTTATCGCTAATTGTTGGAATCCGGTGTTGACTAAACCTGATGCGATCATGCCTGCTACAAAATACTGGCTAAAAGTGACGCCTGGCGCAATCTCATCTTTAAATACGGAACCGAAAATCAGTAACAAGAGGACTGGAAATAACAATGTGAAAACAACTGATTCACGTTGCCTCATAAACTGCTTTACTTCTAGAAATCCTCTACTAATTCCGATTTTTAAAGTACTTGGTAATTTTGATTGGCTCATACTTTTTCACCAATCATTTCAAGATAAATATCCTCAAGATTTGGTCTGCTTACTGAAAGATCCGCAATCTCTCCACCAATACGAGCACTCAACTGATTTACAAATTGAGTAGGAGAATCGGTTAACTCCAAATTGCTTTTTCCATTTTCACTCCAACTTACTCGAGCTTTTGCCCGTGCCCGCCCACCAAGTAAAGCTGGTGTAGAAACTTCCAGAATTTTCCCATCCATCATTACTGCTAAACGATCAGCGAGCGCTTCGGCCTCATCTAAGTAATGAGTGGTTATTAAAATTGTGGTGCCATCATTTTTGAGTTGGCGAATTAAATCCCAGAAGGCCCGTCTGGCTTCAGGATCAAACCCTGTGGTTGGCTCATCCAAGAAGAGCAGCTCTGGGTTGCCTAGAATTCCAAGTGCGACATCTAATCTGCGACGTTGCCCACCAGAGAGTTGTTCACCTTTTGCTTTACGTTTTTCACTCAATCCAACCGCTGTTATTACTTGATCGACATCTTTCGGATTGGAGTAATAACCAGCAAAGTGTGAGATTGCCTCTTCAACAGTTAAATCTGCGGCATCTTTTGTGGATTGCAAAACTATTCCAATTCGATTTCTCCATGCCCGAAGATCAGTATTGGCCGGGTCAACCCCAAGGACAGATATCGAGCCGCCATCACGGGATCGATAACCTTCAAGGATCTCAACCGTTGTTGTTTTCCCGGCACCATTGGGTCCAAGCAGCGCAAATATCTCGCCACTTCTAACTTCAAGATCTATTCCGGCTACTGCGACATGATTCGGGTAGCTCTTCAAGAGTCCGTGGACTTCAATAGCTGCGGAAGTTGAACTCACACTCCCTACTTTGCCATATCGGCAAGGCGGGGGGTAATCCAGATTCATAAGAAGTGAAAAGTAGGCAAGAATTGGAGAGTGAGCCCTCGTAAACATCGCCGTGCCCCGAATGAGGATGATGGCGAGCGTGAAATAAATCCATCTAATGAAACCCTTGAAGATGGGTACCGAGTAAGAAGAATTACTGGCTCTAGTTCAAGCAAAGTTTATCGCTGCCCAGGTTGTGATCAAGAGATACGTATGGGTACGCCACATGTTGTTGCTTGGGTTGAGGATGATGCAGAAACCAGACGACACTGGCATACCCCTTGTTGGGAATCTCGCAATCGCCGGGCCCCAAAAATTGAACGAACTCGTAATGCCCCAAGATATTAACTACTAAATAATTTATCCGATACTTTTACCATGTAACAATTTTACAATTCCAGTAATTATTTTATCTGCTCGAGCAGTTCTATTAAATGTAGTAAATTTTAAAGGTAATTGAAAGTATGGTTTTACAACTGAGCGTGGATACGTAAATTCAAGCAATCCTTCAGGCCCGTGAATTCGCCCCATTCCACTATTTTTAACACCACCAAAAGGCAATGATGCAATAGCAGCAAAGGAGATTGCTGAATTGATAGAAACCATGCCACATTTGAGTTGTGTGGCAATTTCATGACCATGGTGTTTAGACCAAACAGCAGCAGCCAAACCGTATGAGGTGGCGTTAGCTCTTTTTATTGCTTCATCCATAGTTGGAACGCGATTTACAATCAAGACTGGTCCAAAAGTTTCTTCGGTAATCGCAGGTGATGATTCAGCTACCTCACAAATAATTACTGGATCTACAAAAGGCTTATGCACTGAGTCAGTTCCCCCAACAATTGCTGAGCCGCCATCATGTAGAGCGCTACTAATGTGAGATTGAATTATATCTAACTGACGAGGCATTGTTGCGGGTCCATAATCGACACCTGCAGATATTGCATTTGCTTTAGATTTTAATAGTTCAATAAATTTATCAGCGACTACTTCATGCACATATACCCGTTCTGCGCTAATGCATGTTTGACCGGCGTTTGACATCCCAGACCACAATGTAAATTCAGCCGCAAGATCTAAATTTGCATCTCTATCAACAATTACCGGATCTTTACCACCGCATTCAAGTACAAAGGGAATCATCTTCTCGACACAAACAGCACCAACTTTTTTAGCAGTCTCTGTAGATCCAGTGAATGAAATTTTATCTACTCCAGATGCAGCTGTTGTTAAAAATTTTCCAGTTTCTGGCAAACCTGGAATTACTGTCAAGAGATCATGCTCTGGGTGCACTTCACGAAGCGTTGCCTCTAGCCATATTGCAACAGCAGGTGTGTACTCACTTGGTTTGAATACCACCGTATTACCCGCAGCCAATGCGTAAGCGATTGATCCCATTGGGGTGAAAATTGGATAATTCCATGGACCGATAACGCCAACTACACCAAATGGAGAGCGTTCAACTTGCGCGGACATATTTGCCATCAACAAGCCAGGTGAGCGCTTAGTAGTTTTCAAGTAAAAGCTGGCTTTGCGTGCAGCCCAACCCAGATGGCCAATTGCAAGCGAAGTTTCAAGTTTCGCATCGCTAAATGGTTTACCAGTTTCAGTTGAAACCAATTGAGCACCTTCATCAATACGTTTTGTCAAAAGCTGATTCCAAGCCAAGAGAATTTTCCGGCGACTATGGCCACTTTGGGAAGCCCACCAAATTTGGGATTCGCGAGCGCGCTCGATAGCTTCTTGAACCTGGTGCGCGGAAGTATTTGGATAATTTGCAAAAACGGTACCAGTTGCCGGGTAGTGGGTAGCAAAAGTTACATCTGTGGTTTGCGACATCTGCTAATCATCTCAGTTCGCCGCACTTTTCAGCAATAAAGGAATAAATCAGTAATTTCCTCGACTTTGTTAGCGCATAATTAGACAATGACCGAACTGATCAGAGCAAGCACTGTGCTCCCGGCCGATCGTGAACCATTTAAGTTGTTGACCTCTGATGGCTTGAACTTGGTCGCTGAGATTGCCAGACCGTTAAAACCTATTAAATCTAGTTCCGGAACATTGGTGATGCTGCACCCTTTGCCAACAGCCGGAGGAATGATGGATAGTCATATCTTCCGTAAAGCCGCAGCACGTTTGCCAGAGTTGGCTGATTTAAATATTTTGCGTTTCAACTCGCGTGGAACAGAGAGTGAAGCTGGTCGTAGCGATGGCAATTTTGAAAATGGTGATGGTGAAATCCATGATGTGCAATCTGCAATTGATTATGCAGCAACTAATTTAGGCGCTGAGAATCTTTGGATAGTTGGTTGGTCTTTCGGAACAGATTTAGCACTTCGTCATGCCAGAGATCCACGTGTTAAGGGATTGATTTTACTTAGCCCTCCATTGCGTACTTCTAA
>Ga0209086_10001935_pt1 | contig 16521 bp, 28 predicted proteins | sample M_130207_XF_Meta_FD_187312 | JGI IMG/M metagenome (GOLD analysis project Ga0209086, IMG submission 187312) | Freshwater microbial communities from Lake Montjoie, Canada to study carbon cycling - M_130207_XF_MetaG (SPAdes) (version 2) | ecosystem: Environmental > Aquatic > Freshwater > Lake... | reverse complement strand
GCCAGATTTTCGCAAACATCTTTATGCCCCCAAGGGTATTGGAATGAGAATTAACCGTAATGGTACTAATATCATCTGTTGGTTGTCTAGTATCAGTTTCTTTTGAATTCATGAAAACCGGATCAACTGCCATTTCATAACGGGGATTCTTGACAATGGCGAGGTGTTCGTACTTCGCGGAAACTAATTCCCGGTCATACGGAACATTATTATAGGTGCCGCCGTTCGTATAATCGTTAGCGTACCAAGCCGTTGAGACACCCCAGCCGGATTGAAGTAGCCTAACCGCTTCGTCGTCATCGACAACAAAATCCGCAAACCACAAATCAGAATTTGATTCATAGTCGAATTTTGCTACGCGACCGACGACCTGAATTTCTTTGAGGGACTCCGAATCAATCGGCTGGCCTGGATGTTCAATGGTGACGGGTATACCAAAAGCCGTTGCCGCCATTGCTTCGAGAGCATTTTGAGGGACGAGGATTGTTTCGTCAGGGTATGCGACAAGTCCCCGCCTCATACAAGGCATACGAATTGTTTTGCCTACGGTCATTTCGGCCATGTTATTTGCCCTTAGATTTAGATCGTAGATAATTTTCTTCTTCAATGTAAAAAACTATTGCTGAAAGTTCTTTACACGCACTGTCTGCTTTAGACTCAATTGACCTATATGCTTTTTCAACTTTTGGATCTTTTGAGCGCATATTTTGCATTCTTTTTACCACTTCCCAAACTTGACCTTTCCACTGCTCCAATAGGCCGCGCAAAGCGTAGTCTGTTTCGTCTGAGTTTTTTTCTAATTTTTTGTCAACTTTTTTTAATGTATTAACGTCGTACCCTGCCGACATAAGCCTAGCATCAACTTCGCCCTGAGCATCAGACGTAGTTAATCCTTCGTCCTCAAGTTTTTTTACTTCGAGAGCATACTCGGCCTGCGTTTTAGGGATTTTTGAATTGTTCTTTTTTTCTTCTAGGCTGTAATCACTTGAATATCGACAGTTTTTTGGATCAAAGTTATTGTTCATATCCGTCCTCTAAATTCATTTCGCAACCGGCCTCGATCAAGGCATCAACGATTTGACTTAAATACATCTCGTCAATGGCTTTAGCTTCGCAAGCTGCGACGACTAATTTCAAAACATAGTTTTCTGCTAGGTTTTCTTCCATGATGAGATTCATTTCAAAACCCAGAAAACCAGCTGATTATTTTGTCGATTTTTTTTTGATGCTCTACATTAGAATATTTTGATTTTTCTTTTTTTAGGCGATAAATGATAGGATCAACGTAGCTTTTCATATCTTTATAAGACGTGTCGTAATCCGCAATCTTTTCGATCCTGTCTATTTGTGATAACGCCCAACGCTCTATTACTTCTAGGTCTTCCTTAGAGCCATTGGTTTTTCTCGCTTCCACTATGTAATCACTAGAATACCGGCAGTTTTTGGGGTCGAAAGTGTTGTTCATTTTTTATTCCTCGAACCATTTAATCATTTCGTCAATAATTTGACGCTGTAGTGGCTTTGAATAATTTTTCTTTTCGCGGATTAATCTTTGGCGAACATCTTCTGCCATCTTTTTTATCGTTTCCAAAGAATCATCATCGCCCATAACATTATCTAAACTAAACTCTATTCGCTCCACTTGTCGTTCTGCCCACTTCCTAAGCTCGGCTAAATCACGATCATCGAAGGAGTTTGCCGCGTTTATTTTCCTAGCTTCTACTTTGCTTCTTTTTTCTTGGTATTGGCCGACGAGTTTTCCGTCTTTTGATTTAGATTTTGATATAGCTTCTTCTTTGGAATCAGCGGTAACGTCCCAATCAGAACCGTCTATAAGTATGGCGTTCCATTTTTGTTTACCGTTATCAGACCTGTACGCACTAGAATACCGACAGTTTTTTGGGTCGAAGGTATTGTTCATTTTTTATTCCTTAAACCATTCGATCATTTGGTCAATTTTCTTGCGTTGTTCGGGCTTTGTGTAATTACCCCTTTGGCCCTTTAATTTTTGAACAACCTTGTTGGCCTCAGATTGTATTTCAGAAAAATCACCTTTTCCGTATTCCATGTTATGTTCTATTGCCTTCAATTGTTGTTCTGCCCACTCCTCCAGCAATTTAAAGTTACTGTCTGTCCAGCTGCCGTCTTTATTTTTAGGACTTGTCACCCATCTAGGAGAATTGCTGAATGAAGAATTATTCGCCCTATACTCACTCGAATACCTACAATTTTTTGGGTCAAAAGTGTTGTTCATTGTCCGTCCAAAATAATAGAAATTAATTCTTCTTTATCATTCCCGACCTGATCTATTTCGCTTTCGTCATTGCCCATCTTCCTGAGAATTTCCATCAACTCGCCGATTGATTTTTTTTTCAACTCGTCTTTGGTGTGCTTGTTGTTTTTCTTAATCTGGGAATCAACAAAGCATTTGAACGTTGGATGCCAGTTCATTTCAAAACTCCACAATCGGTGATGCCGTACATCGGCAATTAAAATCTTCTCCCGGATGACCACGCCTTCCGGTTGCTTGGTCTACTACAGGCGGATTAGTCCAATCAAACACGCGACGATTATGAATCTTGTGATCGTGCCTGACCGCGCCATCCCCTACCGTCATCCATTTATACTTCTTGATGCCAGACGCTCGATACTGCGATTCTTTTAATTGCGCCGTATAAAGCGCCGTTTCCTGTCGAGCAATAAACTTTGCCCTAGTGTAGCTGATCTCAAGGCGACCCTCAATTTCCCTTATCAATTCTGACCGTGGTTTACCCGCAAACACATGGCCTTCAACCATTTGGCGAAGTTTAACGACTTCTTCTTCAGCGAAATAAATCATGCTTTCGTCGATGTTTTCACGGAATTTCTTGTTTAACGTCGTCAGAATCGGCTTCGTCACGGTAGTAACGTATTCCTGATCAACATAAATTCGTTGTTCTTGCGTCAAGTTTGGCTGAACCGCCATAACATCGAGAACCGTTTTTTTGAAAGCAGCGGAAGTCTTGTTTGACACCTTGGACGAATATTTTCCAAGGTCCAGAACCTTGATTTTTTCGAGCATGGCCTTTGGCATATCAGAGATTTTTTGCAGGAATTTTTCAAGAATTGTTTTGTCAACGGCCTGGCTTGCTGTTACCGCGACGGCCAAATCGGTAGGCATTCGAGGCAACGGGAGAACGTAGGCATTACCTTTTGCAAGATACTTTGCGCCAATAGATTTCAGTTCCTTTGATAGCGTCGCGTTCCATTTTTTGGCTTGGAATTTGTCGCCCCGGTAGTTCACTGTCCCTTTTTTGATCGCCTCGATTAGCGGTGATGTTTTTGCGTTCTCCGAAACCGTTTCTTCATAGTCGGTTATCAGCGGGTCATAAATGACCTCTTTGATTGCGGCCTCTAGGCATTTCTGCAAAGCAGCTGACCATGCGTTTTTAGGCTCTATTGGTTTGAGAATTTTTCTCATGCCGCGCCATAACCGCCTTCTGATTCGGCCTCAACATCCTTTGGTCCAGCTTTCATATCGTCCAGCTCGTCTTGTTCAACGGCCTCGTTCTCGTTTACGTCTACCGGGAAAACCTTGCTTGCGTTGATCTGTTCGACGCAACCCTTAGCCGTGAGAAGTCCAGAGCGCATAGCTTCAAGACACCTAGAAAGAGAAGCTGTTTTCATTTCCGATTCTTCTTTGTTGGTCATCATGCGTAGTGGTTTATATTCGAATCCTATTGATTCCGGCACAAATCCGAATACTTTTTGGCATGATAATTTCAACATCACCATCAAACCCTGCTTAATTTTTGACCTTATTTCCGTTTCAATCATCGCGTTGTAGTTCTCGATGTCGTCTTCACCGGAATTGAATCCGGCTGAACTAATCCCGAAAAGTTTGGTCATCGGCATACGACACTCCGATGCAAGGTCAATTCTGATTTGTTGTAGGATTTCAGACATCCCGCCGAACGAAATTATTTTTTGTTCGTATTCGTCTTCTTTATCGACGACCAATGCGTTTTGATAGTTTTTGATTTTTGCCGCCGCTGCGATTCTTCGGGCGGTTAGTTGCGCCCCATCGCGGGATGCAATAGCGGAATTGAAACCCTGAATCTTGAACACATCGACTTTTGATTCGTCCATCAATTCGAAAATCACGTTTTGATGTTTGAGAAAAGCATTATACGGCCTGACAAGTCTCTCGAGTTCGCTGACGCCCCAACCTCCGAATTGCCCCCGAATCAGGGAAGGCGCGGCCTTGCCGTTAAGTTTTAGAACGTGCGACTTATGAAGTTTATGGCCGTAATAGTTATACGGACATTCCCGGTCGTCTTTTTCGAACTGATCTAATGCGCCCATGCCGGCTGGCATATAGGACATTTCCCAACGGTCGGCTGCGTAAAATTCTAGTTCTGTTTCAGGAGTAATTTTTTCAATCTGTAGTGGCTTGTCTGTAGGCTGGCCGGAATTAATGATGACGGCCCCGCCACCAAAGAGCCTTCCCCATTTTACAGCCTGAGCATAAGTCAGCAAGATATTGTTTTCATCAATATACTGGGTCAATTTTTTCAAGTCAACGTCGTCGAATTCGTCGCAGGTGATCGTCAGACCGCCGCGCAATGCGTCGTCAACCGGCTGGTCTGTTAGCACCTGGACAATGCCATGTTCCTGATAAAGTTCCGTCAGTAGCGAGCGATTGAGGGTGACGGCTGACCAACGGTTATTCCATGCCAGCGTGTTGGCTTGCGACAATTCCGCGCCGAATCCTAAGCCACCGCCTGCGACACCTTCCACAAAATCGGAGAGGCTATTCATTCGAGCGGTTTGCGTTTCTTTATTTTTTGGTCGCGCCATTTTGTTTTATTCCCGTTCTTAGAAAAATCCAGAATCATAGATTGTGGTTTTTCGCTTGATTAGATTGCTTAGAGCATACCTGATTGCGTCAATAATGTGATTCTGTTCATCCATGACCACCGGAAGAATTTCATCGGTACGTTTGTCTATTTTATACCTGTACAGAGAAAATTCGGCCAAAGTGTTTTTACATCGCGGGTGAATGATAATTTTTTTAAACGACCGGATAAACTCAATTCCATCCTCAACACTTCCGGCCCATTTAGGCGCGGCCTCGATATTCCAGTTCAAATTTTTCAAGAATGAGATTGTTTCCGGTCTTGCACAATCGCCCAGAATTTTCCATTTCGTGCTTTCTGGTACCGATCTAAAAAATTCTGGTAGCTCCGTTAATTCAATTCCATGTCCGTACGCTTCGTGGTCGATGTATAAATTTTCACCACGAGCAAAACACCTTACTAGCGTCGAAGGGTCTTTCGCAAATCCCCAATCTGCGCCAAACCGAAAGTGTTCCCCTGCATCGGCCTCAAAATCCTCGACGAAATATTTGCCTTTGAATACTTGAGCATCGCTATACGACAGCGTATTGCCTTCCCAGATGTGCAGGTATTTGTCGTAATCGGTAGCTTTACAGTGTTCCATCTCTCCGCGCAGGATTTCCGGGAAATGCGGATTGTCAGTCCAGCTCACTTTTTGAACAATAGCTTCCGGTGGGGGAGAAACTATAAACCTTTGAAACGTAGGATCCGTCTCAAAATAAGGGTTGAAAGTAATGATGATTTTACTGTCTGGGTTTCGAATAGTCGGTATTAGGATGTCCCATGATTTCGCGCTAACCTTGTCGGCTTCCTCGACCCAACAAACGTCAACACCCTCGATACTTTTAATGCTGTCTATATTATGGGCAAGTCCCTTGAAAATGAACGAACTGCCGTTATGACATTCAATCTCTTGGTTTTTCACTCGGAACCATGGGGATAACCCGCTATCCGCGATAACGTCTGATAATAGCTTGTGAACCGAGTCACCAATAGAAACCTGAAATTCCCGCGTGCAAAGAAATTTGGTTTTTTTCTCTAAAGCTGAACATATCAGGTATCTGGCGACGCTATGAGATTTTGCGGAACCGCGTCCTCCGTAGAAAACGTGGTAGCGGTTAGGCTTGGTTAAAGTCCTGTATTTTTTCGGGACAGTTATTTTTATTTTATTCGTCTTCGTCATTATCATTTACCGCGAACACGACCGTCGGAGCGTGAGCGACGGCTATTTGCGCATGAATATCGTTGTCAATTTTATCGCGCCATCCGCAAAAGTTTTTCAAACAAAGGTCCAGCATCTTAGTGTTCGGGTCGTCCTTCATCGCTTCCGACAATGCTTTCCTGAGTAATGCCGATTTCGTATGAACGAACTGTTCTTCTATAAATAATGAAAAACTTTTCCCAAATTCTCTTTTTATTATTCTATTAACTGTATTTTCATCTATCCTGAAAAAACTGGCTACGTCAGAAATAGATGGTCTTAGCTTCGCTAATGCTTTTAATTGATCTAAATCTATCTTTATTTGTTTCCTTCCGACCATCAACGGAGCAGGAACGACATCGTCGCCTTGATAAAATTTTTTCCTTTCCTCGTTTGTCATGCCTTACCTCAAAATGTTGCCAAGCCACATTTATGCAGTGTTTCTTGCACTTCTTTCATCAATTCTAATTTATAGTTTTTACCATTAGCTAGTTTTTCTTTTTGCAGTCTCAAAAGTGATTCCCTGTTTCTGATTTTTTGAGCTACGTCGATTTGAGAATTTACCAACCAAGGGGAAACGTCTATGCCGGTTTTAGTGAATGTATTTTTACAAGCTGCATCGAATAACATTAAAACACCGGAAGACAACATTTCGTAGTATCGGTTCGCGGGGCTGTGATAATTTTCGTGCGTTACTTCATCTTCTATGTATAAACCGGCTTCAAAATTCCCTGGAAAAACCATGGGGTCCATCGGGTTATCTACGAACCTCATGTTTTGGTCGTAAGTTTTGAATTCTGGTTTAGCTTTAGCCGAGCAAGTGATCGTCATTTGGTAAGGCCTCGGGTTTTTGAAATACTTCGAGAAACTTGCGACCCTGTCTTTTCTGTGCGCACCATAATAAAACAAACCGGAATTTTTTTTGCATTCGACTTGTTTGATGGAATTGTCGTGGGTAAGTTTATTCCAATTTACATAAACCACACCTTTGCTTGTGTAGTTTGCTATTTTTATATGTTTTCTTTCTTTTATCGCTTTCGGGACACTTATGGCATAGTCGTTTGCAACGTAAATAACGTTCTTGGCTTTTTTGGCTAAATTCCAAGATTCATCTCTGAAACCACAGAATCCCCACATGCCGTTAACGAAAATAGCGGTTTCTGCTTCTAGCTCTACTGTTTCCTCGGTGTGCATTAAATGCCCACCCGTGATTTCAGATAAAAAACTAGCGATCCTGCTACTGGCTATCGTGCTAGTTGCGGTGCATTTCGTAGGGTTCACTATTACTATTTTTTTCATTTTTTTCTTTTTTTATCTTGGTAATCATTGAATTTTTTTATTTCTTCTTCTTTAGACAATGATTTTTTCAATTTCTCTACCGTATAATACACTATGCTATATCTTTTACCGTTACCTTTTATTTCTGTAACACCATGTAAAATGCTTTGCCCATCGAAGATCAAATAAGTGTTTGGGTGCGTCCTGATATAAACGTCATATTCTGGGATGTGCAAATATCCCCCGGAATAATTTTCGCCGACGACTACCATCGCGCTTTTGCAATTTTTGAAATTGCCTTTGTCGAAATGATATTTGAAATTTACGTTCTTATTTATGACCCCAGAAGTAAAAACACTTTTACGGCCTATTCTGTAATTGTCTAATATTTCAGAAGAATTTTTATTGTGTTCAGAAAAAACAGTTGGAAAATATTTTTCGTAAACTTTTTGCAGGACGAATGCGGAAGGTACTATTTTTTGAAAATAAAATTCAGGTTCGCTTCCATTGAACACGCAAGGCCCGGCAATGTGCCCAAATATCGGGCGAGCCGGTATATAACCGAAGTTTAAGTTTTGAATTTCAGCTAAACGTCGGTCCGGTTGATCCGTGAATTTTTCCCAATCTTTAGGATTGCAATTTGTTCTTTCTATGGTCGCCCTGCGCAAATCCGCTAACCTGACGGACTTAGCGATTTTCAATTTTTCCAAATCTTCCAACACGAATGAATTTTCAGGTATAGAACCGAAAACGATGACCGGTTTGCCAGACTCTTGATCTACGATCAGCCTGTCATCTTCTATAAATCGGCTTTGTGCGCTTGGCTCGAAGGTCTTTTTTCCAAGCATGGCTTTGGCATCAATTTTTTTTTTCGATAAATAAACTATGCCCAAATTTTCATTTAATATCATGCGTCAAGCAATCCCAACAAATCTTCAAGAGCCATTGAAAGCAACGCTTTCTGCCCTAATTGTATTTGTTTTTTTTCTGCGTAAGCATCCATTTTAGCTGAGAAAAGATCATATTCTGCTTGATTATCAAACATCAAAATCATTTTATGAGATCTTTCCACTTCATCTGAACTATATTCTTCTGAAGAGGATGTTCCGTCATTTTTACTTGGAAATGTTTGGTTGTCATAATCCAGAGGCAAACTTTCGAGCTGTTTAATCAAATACTCGAAATCATTTTCCGCAGAAAAACCTTCCGTCACCGGGTCGCATTCAAGAGCGTTCAATTGGTCTATCAAGGCTCCCATGTCCCAAGTAGCCAGTTCCCCGGAACGGTTGTCTGCTATGCCGTAAGCAGTGATTTCTGGTCCGTGCAGGTGGCTTCTCACCGCCTTTAGGCTTTCCCATCCCAAGGCTCGCGCGGCCTCCAAAGTGCCGTTTCCCGCGATAACGATAGAGTCTTTTGAAATTACTATAGGCTTTTGTTGCCCGAATCTTTTCAGGCTTCCCTTGATAGATTCAAGGTTTTTTTCGTTGTGTGTTCTTACGTTGGCTGGGTCTAAAATTAATTCGTTTAATTTTATTTCTAAGACTTCCATGTCTTTATTTCCTTAAAATTTTTTTATTTGGTATTTGCTCGTATGTCTTCTTCTAACCCTGAAACGTGCCTATGAATTAATCAATGTTAGGCTCCGTGAATCGGGTTATACGATCCATCGAGCCGCGATAAAATAATTTCGGCCAGTTTCAGAAATTGATCGTGTTCGGCCTGATATGCCTGAAGTGTCGCTCGCATTTCGTTTATGTCGCTGGCGAGGTCTGCGACGGCTTCGTCAAGGTTTTCTTCGTAGTCGCTCATTCTGTCTTCGATTTCTTTTACCGAAGATTCAAAACTTGCAAGGCTTTCTTCAATTTCGTTCACCGAAGACTGCAACATCGCAATGTGATCATACGGTTTCATTTTTCTTTCTTTCGTCAATCCGCTTTAGCAGCAGAGGCAAATATTTTGGCAAATCGTCATTTGTCTGATTTTTGAACAGTGATTTCAAAAAAATAAAAAAGAAATTCAAAACGGACAATCCTCCGCGATTGCATCGGATACCGTATTTTCATCGGCTGATTTTGGTCCACGATCTCCAACAAACTCGATTCGCTGCGCTACGACTTCCGATCCGTAACGACGTTCGCCGTCTTTATCGTATTCGTAGTTATTGATTGTCCCTTCGATTAGGACTTGGCGACCTTTTGCCATATACCGCTGCACGCTATCGGCCAGAGCATCAAAGGCTTTAACATTATGCCATGTTGTTTTGTCTTTACCCGCGCTTGTGGCGACGGAAAACGCAACGATGGATTTTCCATTTTTACCAATCGGTTTCGGGTCCGTTCCCAGTCTGCCCATCAAGATCGCTTTGTTCATTTTTCAGTTCCTCAATTTTTTTGTCGTCATATTTATAAGCTGCGCCGCCATTCAAAACCCATTGATCCAGTTCTTCTTTGTAAAACCTCCAATTTCTGCCCAGCCGATGACAAGGGATTTCGCCATTTTTTACCCATTTGTGAATCGTGCTCATGCTTACAGACAAATAGCTTCTAGCTTGTTGTGTGTTTAACATAAAGTGTTTTTTCCTTTTTAGCTGTGTGATTTCGTATTCAACACTAATTTCAACGTTTACGCAATAGTTCGGGTTCTTCCCTCTTACTTACGCATGAGTCTGCTTACTCAAAGCGCAGGGTTTGCCCGGTGTCACTGACCGGTTACTTTGACCTTCACTCAATTATGGGGTCTGACTCGAGTCCTTAAAAAAAGGAATCCAGTAAGAACCCACAATCTACCTCAAAACTGGCGGCTTCCCGCTTCCCTTGAGGCACCCTCCCGAAATTGGAGAGCTATAGTCGAAGTCGTTCGGATTTCTCCCCGAACATTTAATCCGTCAATCAAGGTTCCCCAATGGTCCGAAGACCAAATCTTTTTACCGACGACTGGATTACCTTCGCGGCCATTACCGCAACGTTGTCGATTTCAGGTATTTTGAAATCGAATCCCATAGTTTTTAGGCTTTTGGGTTTATCGCCTTGGCTTGACAGTATTGGAAGGAATTTGGTATTTTCCAAATCGTGCCCTCCAGCACCGAAACCCGTTCTATCGAAAGCACCTCAACCCTGCTTTTTTAGATCGGGTTTCATTTTACTTATTTTTACGTTCTGGTAAATGCTTATTTTTGCCAAGGATTAGTTTTCTAGAATGTTCGCCCCAAGCAACCATAACTAATTCTAAGTCTTCTATAGATTTTATGACGGCATGAAACCCTCCGGCCGCCATTATTTCATTCTGCCATTGTTTTTGCTCTAGGCTCATACGGCCGGAATCAGATTTTAACTCAAGACTAAAAAACCTGCCGCGTTCTTTGCCTCGGCATATTCCAGCGATATCTGGGAAACCTTTCAGGGGATTTTTTCGAAAAATCTGTTTTCCGCCGACACTATGAATTATCGCGCCGAGAGGCATACGCCACCACATCATCCTATGGTACGTCAGCCACTTTGTAACAGCCAATTGAAGCTGGCTTTCCTTCATTAGTTTTGCAGAGCTATTATCATTCCGTAAAGTATGGCCTTAGTTGGTTTATCTTGCAATGGATAATATTCTATTGCTGTTATCCATTTTTGCGAGAATTTTTTTTCTCGAAGACGTTTCCTGAGCCACACAATTTCATCTGGATTCAGTTGTCGTGGCCTAGTTCTTTGGTCGTCCCTAATTTCTGCTTCTGTCGTCATGGTTCCTCATTTAATCATGGTCACTTGAGCCGATAGTTCTGCCAGCAATGCTTGCGTTTCGCCGTTAGCGGTTTCACCGGGAAGCCGTGGAACGGACTCTCCATAGCCCATTTTACGCCTTTGGATCACTGCCAAAGCCTCGCGCCGCCATTGCGCTTTCAGGGTCGATAAATTGAAATCTGTTAAATCGTTGCATACTTGCGACCAGCCACCATTGAGCCGAACGACCTCGACCCCAAGGCTACCGATTTTCTCGAGAATAGCTTCCGGTTTAGCCGTGTATCCGAGGCGAGCTACCGCGCCGCCGATCAGGGACGCGGCCATCGATGCCTCGTTTTCGTCGTCGAGAACCGAGAATTTTTTTGGATCAAGGATTTCGAGCAACTGCCGAATCGTCGGGAATCCATAATTCGGCCGGCAATCGACGGCCAGACGGGTTAAAGCCATCGCCGCGTTGTCGTAACCGTACGGTCCTAGTGCCGCCGCATATAACCCGATTATGTTTCTGGTTAACGGAACCGCACATAGTTCAGCAATGCCTGTCAGAGCCTCAATAAATTTTTGTTCTGGAGTCGTCAAACTTTACCCTCAATTTCGGCCAACCATAGTTTACCGGCTGATCTGTTGTTTTCTGTTTTTTCAATTTGCCTTGCCATAGACTGGTTAATATTAATTCCAGTGTGTTCGACCACCCCAATCTTATTAAGTATTGTTGCTTGTTGCAAGTCTTGCAACGGATAGAGTCTGTTAAAGTGATATGCGTCTTTTAATAAAAAATAACCCGTCACAGATTCTTTTGCTTTATCAACTCCTAAATTTTTCACGAGGTTCTTGGCTGCTCCCGCTTCCACGGATGTAATAACGGGGGATTTTCCGTTAAATTTTTCCCTAAAACACCAAACGTAATGGGCAATTACTTCGTTTACGCCTTCGATTTTTTTCTTTGTCCATCGACCGCTGGCTGCTGTTTTTGCCTTAGCGACTCTTTTTTCTGCGCTTTGCAAGGCTTCACGATTGCCCTTTATAAGAAATCGGTCTTCAGATTCCTCAAGGTAATTTGCTTTAACTAGACAAATAATTAGGTCCTCTAACGCAAAAAATGAATCCTGTTTATCGAAGCCAAACCAAATTCCGATACTTTCACGGTCGCATTCGCAAAGTCCTTCGCTTTGCGACGCGTGCCAAAGTCGCAAGAGTTTTGCTAGCGCGTGATCCGTCGATGTTTTTAGATATGCCGCCAGACGCTTCAGTCGCGGGTCTGACCAAGCTGAATCCTCTATAACGATGCGAACCATTAGATCGCCTCGATTTCTCTTTTTTGCTGGTCCGTTTTTAGTTTTGAATACATAGGTTTCAATTTAGCGAGGTCTTCAGAATCAAATTCTCCCAAAGATTTTCCGATGAAAGATTCTAAATCTGGAACCGGTACTTTAACTAAATCGAAAGCTGCCACCATATTATCTAGTTCTTTTTTTGTTAATTTATCTGGTTTAACTAAATCAGCCGAAGTGATTACTGTTTTTTTTGTTTGTTCTTTTTCAGCGGTTTTTTTCTTCACGACAATTTCATGGGAATCATTCTCAGGGTCTTTAGGTTCTTCCGTGGGAACGGCGAAGACCTGGAGGATCGCGTATTTGTGCGCGACCGACATTGCTTTGTTGCTAGCCTTGTCGCCAGAATCCATTCCCTCGCCAATGACTGTTGCCGTGATTTTGCTGCCGTCTTCGCTGGAAATAAAATCATATTCAATTACTAGAATCCGATAGATTAGAGCCTTGCCTTGGTTCGTTTCTTTCAATTCCATTTTGCTATCTACTACTCGCGGAACCGTAAACACTTTATATTTTGCGAGCAATGGCTGAACTGCAAGATAAACGTCATCTATCCCCCGGAACGAATAGCCTTGTGCTTGATTTCTTTTGTTCTTTGCGATGCCGCCGATTTCGCCCATTATGCTATTGATTGCGCTATATATTTTCATTTGTTCCATTTTCAAAAATCAAAATTGTTTTCAAAGTTAAAGTCGGCCCATTTAGGCAAATCCCACACATTTATATTTTTCTCGTATCCCACTATGACGTTTGTTTTTTTAACGTGCGCGTACTGCCTAAGATAACGTTTATACATTTCTCGCCCGTGACAAATTGCCGCGTCGGAAATGAGGTGAACTGATATGTCACAATCTTTTGTTTTTTCGACAGCTACGATTACAAAAGGCCAGCCGTGACTCGTAACCTCGCGAACGATGTCGGTATAGTACGCAGCTTGAATGTGATATTTGTATTTCCCTATATCGCGCTCAAAAACCGGGGGATAGGCGCACATCGTAGTTTTTAGATCGACCAAAAAACACATTTCGTCGTTATAGTTATCGAGCCTGCACCGCTTAATCAGTCCTGTTTCGGAATCCCTCGACCAAAACGATGCCTCTTTTTTGCCACCCTTAAAAAACCTTCGAAAATAATCGTCATTATAAAAACGAGCGGCCAAGCGATTAACAACGTCCATGTCGTTTTGTTCGAGTCCTGATTTTCCAAAGTTTGCTGCCTCCCAATCTATCGCATCTTGTTTACCTATTTTTGTTCGCCGATCAAATTTTGGTTTAAGAATATATTTTTCATCGAACAAATCTGGCTCAAGTAAAGCGCAGTGGATTGCCGAACCCAATTCCATCGCTTCGCTTGGTTTCGATGGGTGTTCCATTTCCCAAACTGCTTTAGCCGGCGACATCTCAAACTTTTTTAAATCGCTCTGGCTTACTCCTGGACTCGCGCGGTAAACTTCTTCCGGGCAATCAATCGGTCCTATGTAATGCGATGTCTCTAGTAATTTTTCAATTGCGGAAACGGTGTTGCATTTGATCATTATTCGTCACCTTCATCGCAATTATCTTTTAATTCTTGCCAATCTACACTTGTGTCGACAAAATCTCGCAACCAAGGTTCTTTGATGGCGCGTATTCTCTCGTAAAAATGATCGTGGATTTCTTCAACTTCGTTTTTACTATTAGGATTAAACCACATATTCACGAGCCACGTTGCTCTGTTACTCCAGCCGTTGTACGTCATTAGATTAGTCCTAAAGCAAGTAGCCACGACGGGCTGTTATCGTCACCGTAACCGTCTGGCTCGACGGTTTTTCCGGTCACAGATTTGCAGGTACAATCTGATAACCAACGCCACAAAGTAATTTCGCTAGGCATACGGTAGCCAAAATAACTAACCAGTTGAAAAGCATCAATTTCGTAGGTTTTAGCTTGGCCGATAATTGGGCCTGCGTGGAAAAAAAATTTAGTGCCGTTTTTGCTGTTTTCTGGAATAGGAAATTCAATCGTACCGACCGTTCCTGTTGGCAAAATTTCGCCAGTCTTAAACTTCATTTCTTTTTTCAATCTAACTAGGGAACTCATAGTTTCAACCCTCCAGTAATATTGGTAATTAGCGAATTGCTTTTTCATAAGTAACGGCAATTGAACCCGGAAGATGCGCGGCGGTACTTTTTGCTGATTTTAACGATTTAAATATTTTGGCCTCGTACAAACATCTGGTCCAGCCATCTGCCATTAAATAAATTGACCACTCATCACGATCCATAGTTTCTCGATCTATTGAAAACATTTTTTTGGTTACGATTGAATTTTTCATTTTACCTTCCAGCGATATTTTTAATAAAATTTTCTTCTTTAAGAAAATAAGCAACCACGTTTAATTCATGATTTCCCTGGACGGCGAGCATTTCGCATTCGTTCTCGAAATGCCAACGACCTGTAAAATTTTCTCCTTCAGGAGTTTTATGTATTTTATAAATCAATGCCCCTAGAAAGCCGTGATATCCTGCTGCAATCCGTCCTTCTTTGTATCGAATCCACCCGAATGGAAAAACGTGTTGACCGTCTAACTCGAAACCTTCTTTGTCCCACCTTTTTTTTCCGTATGCATAAATTTCCATTGTTTGCCCTCCAATGTGAGCGACTTGGGCAAGGCTGTACAAATCCTCGACTTCGTCTTGAGTGACTCTGAATTTTGATAAAAACTCGCCGTCGGTTAAAGCGTCCAGCTGCTGCTGCGTGTCAAATCCAGCTAAAAGTTCCTTGAGGTTTTTAAGTGTGTTCATCGTTTGCCCTCCAAGGCGAAAGAAATCCCCGCGTGAGCGGGGAAGTTTTAGAAGTTGTAGTCGTAAAATTTTCGTGGTTGGTCGGATAAACTAAACATTCCTTTGTTCCATCCTTTTTTGCTAAGCCGGATTCGCCACGTGCGATACGAAGGGTTGCTCGTTATGATCCACTTTTGATCGCATTGGTTAATCATTACACCGGCGAATCCGCCCGGAATATGTTCAGGCTTCCAGTTTGGATCGCGAGTTGCATCCATCGGCCTGACCTCGATCGTTTTGTCAGAAACCCAACGAACGATTTCATACGGATCGACATCCGAATAACCGTACCGATTCGCGAATTTCTTTCTGGATTCAACATTAGTAGTCATATAGCTCCTTGTTCCTTGTTCTTCATGTTAGCTTCAAGCAAACTCATCCTCAATCACCTTTTAGCGGCCTCTGCTGCAAAAGGAAAGTGAAAAACACGCAAAAAGAAAAAAAACTAAAAGCGACTTATATAGGAGATTGTTTCCAGAGCATTTTCGTCGGTGTTTTTTAATAAAAAAGATTCAAGATAATAAAGTATAGAACTTTTTATATCTATATTATGCTTCTTATAAAACGACCTTTCGCCTCCAGAATGTAACAGCATGTGATTTTCGTGCGTCAGGGGAACGGTAAGAAAATCGCTTGGCTTTAATCCTGTGCCGCCATTGCCTAAAATCCGAACATGGTGAGCCACAACGCCGTAATCCGAGCCGGAAACGATGCAAGGCTGATTCCTGATAAAATCAAGGTATGGTTTCGATCGGTGCGATTTCACGGGTTAAAAATTCGATTGCCGGATTTTGGCGGTTGAATTTGATAATGGACCCATCCCTTTGTGTATTCAGGATTCTCGATCCAAAGACCACAGGCTTCTAAAATCTCAACGTGGTTGACGGACCAGCGGCCTAACGATCCGTCGGGGTCAGCAATGTCGCAAGCCTCGCAAGTCAGGTGCCTGGATTTCGGTCTGCCATCGACCGCGCAATTAAGTTGTCTCGGCCTGTAGCCACTCGTTACAATCATGGGAAATCCCCAGATGTCCCGGAGCAAATTCATGGAACGCAAAAGACCGCCTAAATTTTGTTCCATGGTTCCGTCAATCGGAAACAAAACGTCGCGTCCTTTTAAAATTTCTTCGCGAGAAATCAATCTGCCATCCCTTGCGCTACGAGTAATTCGCCGACATCGCCGCCTTCAAATTCGACTTCAGCGGTTAATCTTCCCAATCTGTTTTTTTCGTGAACAAAACAAATCACATCCTGACCGATTAGATTTTCCGAACACCAATTTTCGC
>Ga0209086_10001934_pt1 | contig 16532 bp, 14 predicted proteins | sample M_130207_XF_Meta_FD_187312 | JGI IMG/M metagenome (GOLD analysis project Ga0209086, IMG submission 187312) | Freshwater microbial communities from Lake Montjoie, Canada to study carbon cycling - M_130207_XF_MetaG (SPAdes) (version 2) | ecosystem: Environmental > Aquatic > Freshwater > Lake... | reverse complement strand
GACAATGGAAGTGAGTTCATCGCGGATGTGATGAAAGAGTGGTGTAAAGAAAGCGGAACCAACACGCTGTATATCGAGCCAGGCGCGCCGTGGCAGAACGGAATCGTTGAAAGTTTCAACTCCAGATTGCGCGACGAGCTGTTGTCGAGCGAGATTTTTACGACACTCGCGGAGGCGCGATTGCTTTGCGCAAGGTGGCGTGCGGATTACAACCATCGACGACCACAGCGCGCGCTGGGCAAGCAAACACCGGCGGAATACGCGGCAAAGTGCGAAGTATCTGCGGCGCGAAGGTTGGTGCAACGGATGGAAATGACGGGAAACACACGAAAGGCGGCATCGATTATGATCGCCGAAACCTCATAAGGGGTGGCTCTGTAGTCGGGTACCAGTCAACAGGTTGGGAGGGTATGTTTGTGGAAGACGATATGATAGATTTGGAAACAGAGCTTCTCGACTCTTTAATTAGAAAAAATTTAATGAAGCCACCTAGTGTACAAATGATCGAATTTATTGAAGGTGATGTTTTTGAGCATTGCCTCGCAAAGGCCGCCTGAAGATGAGAAAAAAGCGATGTGACCGGAACCATGTAGTTTAAATTTAAAGGATAAATCGTATGACTAAAAAAATGATTGAAGGTGGGGAGCTAGTGCCGAGTTGTAATTTTGAAGTTGACTGGTCTAGTTTTGACTCACATGAAGTAACCGACGAGCAGTCTTTATTGAAAATATTAAAAGATTTTTTATGGCATAGAACTGACAGGCATGGCGAAACCTACCCAATGTTTGATCTTAATATTTCAAGCAATGAAGGTGACCAATTTGACGAAAAATATATAGATAAAGGCTCATTAATTCCAAACCCCACTAAAAAACAACCTTTTCAACTTATTCATGAGCATACGCTAGAGGATGCGTCTTATACATTTGATTATTTAGACAAAACTTCACCATTAAGTATTGAATTTAATACATATGATGGTCAAAAATTCTTGATCGGGATTACTCAAAAGGGTAAAAACTGCCAATATGAATTACAAGGTGATGGTGGGACTCAAGATCAGTTTGTTACTTTTCGTTTTTTAAATAAAAAAGGAGAGATTAATAGTATTAGATCTTCGGCTTTTGCGCCACTGCCTTTGGAATTAACTGACGAAAGTGAAAAAGGAGATATTAAGAATCTTAAAATAGTAGCAAAAAATTTTTTCAAAGAAGTTAATGTTGGTATTCAGAAAGGAGTAATACCCATGGGACGCTATTTTGAATTTAAAGATAAAGATTCTAGTAAGTTTTGGGAGATCACTATCAATGGTAAGAAGGTCTCCATTCACTATGGAAAAATTGGGACGGCTGGTCAAAATATTATTAAAGAACTTGCTACGCCTGCAGAAGCTAATGCCCATGCCGAAAAAGTGATTGGTGAGAAAACTAAAAAAGGCTATAAAGAGAAGAAAAAATAACACTATATATTGCTTAAGAATCTAACTAGAGAAAATCAATGGCAAAACCTGTGGTTCTATTTATTGATGGTAAAGAATACTCTTTTGACTTAGTGCGAGTTGACAGGGCTAAGCTGTATGGTATTCGTAAAAGGTTGCCAGTAGATTCTAAAGGCAATCCTTGTGTGAGAGCCTCCTTAACCTTGGATGGCGCTAATTTGTTGCTAAGCGGTATGACTGCACAGGGCTATTTTAATGCCAGCGGAGTTCCTGTGAGCCGCTCAGAAATGGTTGGCTTGGATGCGCATGGCAACAAAGTAGAGCAAATATCATCAACTCTAGGAGCTCCTCAGATTCTTCAGGGGCCTGTTAGCGCATCTGAAGTTTTAGATCTTGAGGTGGAGAGTATCTTTTGTCTAGATCCTTTGGGTTCCAATGGAGATCTTCTAACGCAGCTAGAGTCAGGGGCAGTCTATAAATTTTCTTTTAATTACACTGCTGGCTTGGAAATGGAAACCGCTTATCTTATAGCCAATGATGAAGCAGTTTTTGCGATTGTGGGCAAGCCTGCCGTTGAAGATTGGATTGAAGAGGCCGCTGTTTATGTTCCGCTGGAAAGTGACGACATGGATACTGATGATTTAGATTTCGAAGCATTATAAAAAAGATTAAAAGCTACCTATGAGCTCATCTATTCACCTAGCCAATGCTAAAGGCAGAGATGCCACAGTTGGAATGGTTGCCGTAAAGGCTGCCCCAGCCCCAAAATTAGGACTGCCTAACGAAAAGATGTACTTTCGTCGTTACTTGGCCGCCACTGAAAAAATCACTCATCAGGCTTTGGTAAAGCAATTCGGTGAGGATTACAGCCAGAAGCTGATTGAGTCTGATCCTGAGGTGGATATTGAGGCAATTGGCATGCAGGTTGAACAGACCCAGACAGTCTATCTTGATAGCGCGGGTGATCTGATGTATGTTGAACCTAATTTTATAGACGTGTTCTTTAATCCCGATGGATCTGAAAAAGAAAGGCGCAATCCAGTTGATACGGTTATGAACGTGAATGTGGAAGTGCCAGTTCGATTTTCAGGCAGGTTAGTACCTATAAAAGATGCGGTGCGGAAGTTTGGTTTTCGCAGAAAATTGCAATTGCGCCATGTTGACGGCCTTACTTTTGATTTTCTCTATGAGATTGCTAAAGAATTAGAGTCAAAAGAATCTTTAATGGTAATTGGTACTGGCGATAAAGGTATAGCTTCTTTGATTTTTCAGGCCAATGGCAGGCCGTATCGAGGTTTCTTAGAAGGCAGAACAAAGGATAAAAGCTACCGTTTGACTTTACATCTCAGTGAAATGGAACTTAAAAAACCTATTACCAGTAAAAAGAAAGCTGGTGATGGCAAATAAACTATTTACTGGTGGTAAACCCTTTGGCAAAGGATTGGTCAATGGAGATCTTAATGATCCCGAATTGATTGATTTTTTGACCGCTTATCGTAGAAAAGTTGCTGGTAATTATCGACCTTTATCATTAGATGATTTTGGTAGCTTGCCAGCAAACGGACTCTTGGTCTCCTCTAAGATTGATGGCGAATTGTGGTTTTTAGTTTCAAGTCAAAAGACGGTCTTTTTAACCAACACTAGGGGGAGTGTCATAGTTGGCGACATCCCTGTTCTTACCCAAGCAAAATTGCTTCCAGAAAATACGATTATTGCTGGGGAGCTTTACGCGCAAGTAGATGAACGCAGAGCAAGGGTAGGAGATTTAGCGACCTTACTCGCAGGTGCGGGAAAAGCGGATGTAAATAAACTTTCTTTTGGCGCTTTTGATCTACTGCGAAATGCTGGTGTAGCGATAGAAGGGGCGTATCCACAACGCTATGAAGCATTAAATGCGTTGATTACAGGGTCTGATCAGCTAAGTGTGCTTCAGTCTGATGAGATGGATCGCACTAAAGTATTAACTAAATTTGAAGCTGAAGTAGCGACAGGGCAAATAGAGGGGTTGGTAGTTCGGCTACCTACTGGACTAATTTATAAATTAAAACCCTCTGTAACCATTGACGCTGCTGTGATTGGTTTCACCACTAAATCAGATCAGCCTGAATTAGCCAGATCAATCTTGTTGGGATTAATGTATCCTGATGGGCGTATTCAGATATTTGGGGCTTGCGGCAATTTGGGTTCTGATGAAGACCGTAAAACACTTTGCGCCCAATTAAATAAATTAAAGGTAGTCGCGCACATTCGCTACGCTAGCGATAGCGGTAGTTTATATAGTTTCGTCAAACCAGAAGTTGTGGTGGAAGTAAAGGTAAGTGACCTTCAGTTAGAGCGCTCTGACGGTAGCAATTCATCTGCAATGGTCTTGTCATATCAAGATCAAACTTGGCTATCTGGGAATCTCTCCTCATGCCCGCGTCCAATTCATCCTGTTTTAGTCAAAATAAGAGAAGATAAAAAAGTAAATGACGTAGACGTGCGCATAGCCCAGATAGACGGATATATGCCTAAGGCAAAGGATACAGTATCTATAGGCGAATTACCAAAAAGTGAAGTGTTGCTAAGAGAGGCGTGGACCAAAGAAGCTAAGGGCATAGTATCGGTCCGTAAGTTAGTGGTCTGGAAAACCAATAAAGAAAAATCTAATTCCTTGTATCCAGCTTATGTAGTGCACTGGACTGATTACAGCCCTGGAAGAGGCAGCCCTTTAGATAGAGAAGTCAAGTTAGCCCCTGATGAAAAAACTGTAATGAAAATTGCAGATGCGATGGTGGAAGAAAATATTAAAAAAGGTTGGGAAAAGGTCAAATAAGCAGATAAATTGTGAATAAAAAAAGCATAATTATAAATATTTTCGATATCAGTTATGGAGATGAACGATTTAAATATCGCACTAGTTTGGTCATAAAATTTTGAATATATCGACTTTAAAGATGAGCGTCTTTTCACCTTGGATTTTGGTTAAACATCTGAACAATGTGATTTAAAATGAGAAACGTCATATGGTGGAGCTTGAAGTTATTTCGAAATTATTATGGGGTTAAATCTTATTTAAATTAAGAACATCGTGACCTTCCCCCCTGAAACCAAACCAGCCGAGACTTTAGTATTCGGCGCAATTCAGGAGGACACTCATGGCACGCAAGCGACACAAGGCGGAAGAAATTGTCAACAAACTTCGGCAAGCGGATGTTGAGGTAGGCAAGGGATCTACGGTGGCATCGATGTGCCGGATTCTTGGCGTGACGGAGGTGACATACTTTCGTTGGCGCAAAGAGTACGGAGGAATAAAGGCTGATCAAGCCAAACGCTTCAAGCGGATTGAGCAAGAGAACTTGCGCTTGAAGCGCTTGCTTGCGGAGGCAGCGCAGCCTCTGAATCCTGCGGCTATCGCAATCGTCAGCGCTTCCGCAACGCGATCCTGTTCCACCTGGGCGGACTTGATTTGTATCCACAAACCGCATCAATCCACACGGATTCCTGAAGCGCCATTTTCTTGTAAAGTGCGGTGGGGTGCACGGATACAAAGGAATCGTGTGGGACGGCCGCTTCGACCAGTCCATTTCCCGCCCAGCCCATGCGAAATCCCGAAAACGGGAGCGCTACGACTGGCCAATCACGCAGTCGTGAGGTCGTGAAGGCCATGCAATTTCAGCAATGATTGATAGGAATTCGCTTTTCAAGTGTCGCGGGCGGGTGCCCGACAAATCCATTGTGAAGCGGCGATTTCGTGCGATAAGTGTAATAATGTTCAAGTGTCGCGGGCGGGCGCCCGACAAATCCACTGTGAAGCGGCGATTCCGTGCGATAAGTGTAACAATGCGGTGCTGCAATACGAATGTCTGGCGACATTGTGGCACATTGGCGACCTTCGCCCTCGCTGCGGAGTGGTTTCCTCCGACTTCCCTGCCCTCTCGGCGGTGTTCGCGTAGCGGGAGAGAGCGGAAAGGTTCCATGCGACATCCACGGCGACTTTCCTTGTCGCGTTTGTCACACCTGCCAGAGCGGTGGATTGCAGTCATAGTCCGGCATCGGATCGTCAAGCTCGATGACGAGTTGGCCGCGCTCGAAGATGCCCGACACCGCCACCGATTCCCCCGCCGGCGGCCCCGTGCTTGGCGAGATGCGAACGCCGTGATTGCGAATCTCATTCACCCACATGCCAACATGCCGCAAGATGGTAGAAAATCCGCGAGTAGCGCTCGGAGCAGGACCTCGCCAAAAATGCCTTGCGTCTTTACACCATCAAAGCTCTTTCGGAGTCCTGAGACATCGGTCGCGAGCGCCTGAACCTGTCCGAGACCCGACTGAACATTCGAAAGCAACTTGCCGAGCTGATCGAAGTTTTCGTTGAGCTTCGTGGACAAAGTTGTTGTGAGTTTCTCGTCCACGACACCGCGGATTTCATTCAGTTTGGCCTCAGTCGAGGTCTGAATTTTTTCGAGCGAAGTGCCAAGGAGCGCGCGGAAGTTGTCTTGAAACGCCTAAAAACTCGCATTGGCATCCATCGCGTTCTTTTGATGTCGGTCGGACTGGCCATCGAGAAAATTTCGCAGTGAGTCACGAGATGCACCTACATCAGTACGAGTTGCGTCAAGCAGAGTCTTCAACGCTCCGATCGAGTGAGGAATCGGATTGACGACTTCTTCAACGTCCCGTCGACTCACGGTCGTGGTCGATTGAGGTCGGAGCGCGAGATACACCGCCGCCGCCGCCGCCGCGAGTAGTGCCGACAGTAGAGTGAGTATTGCCAAGGTCAGTTCCATGCGAGTCCGCTCCGAGAGGTGAGATAATCCGAGCGTATATGCGACAACGGTTGGTGAGGGCCGCACCGAGATTCAGGAGATTCGTAATTTTTGTTTCCTTCTCCGAAGGGTCTGTTTCGATTTCAAAAATTTCCCTTGCCACCGATTCAGAGATTGACGGGTGCCTCAGCGGTGATACGCTATTTATCTGGCGAACATTGTGGGGTGTGCGAAGAACCTCATTCGGCCAGCTTCATCCGAAACGATCCGGATTCGAAGCTTGCCGACGCCTCTTCAACAATTGTCGCGTGATGGGAAACGAATGATGAGCCACCACAGTCCTCCGTTCACGATCAATGCAGGCTGGAACACACTGAGCGAGATCACGCGGTGAACGAATTGCGCGAACAACTTGAAGCGGCAGGACTTGGGGAGTATGTCGCCGTATTGGAAAGGGATCGTGTCGATCTCCAACTACTCAGACGGCTTGCTCCCGAAATGGTTGAAGAGCTCTGCAAAGATTGGCCGTGGGGCGATCGTGAGAGAATGCGTAACTTCTGCGCGAGCCTCCGTTCAGAGCCTACGAAGGCCGCAGCGCCGATCGAGTCGGCGTCAAGCACCTCGCCAACCACGCCGACAGTGCCACTCCTTACCGCGCCGTTCGATGAGGACTTGATCGCGAACCTTCCCTTGATTATTGCGAGACCACTCGCGGGACTCCTCGCGGCGAAAGACGCTGATCGAGTCGTCAGGCAATCGGTGCAGGTCGTCGAAGTGACAACGAGATTCCTCGGGCTCATCTGCCAAGCGGATTACTACTCACATCCGAAATGGTTCGATGTCGCTCTTAACTTAGCAATCGACAGCAAGCTCCGCCGACCGTCGCTCGGGCACTGGATAGAGTTCGTTCGCGAGTCAATTGCCTCTGCCGCTCGTGCACATGTCGACATGTTTCTCCAACAGTTGCCAGATGCTTGGGCGCAACTCGATCAAGTGAAGCGCCATGCAAACGTCGCTGAGGCGTACGACGAACTTGGGCGACTCACGCAGCGAGCTGGAAAGCTCTCGACGCTCGACTGGCTTGTGAGTGCGCGAAATGCGTATGCCCATGAGAAGCGTTCGCACGACGATGTCGAAGCGGCGCGACTGTTCCGCGACATGACATGCGAGCTCGTTCGTGGTTTGGTCTGGATTCGGCAGTACGAACTTTGGTCTGTAGAGCGCTCGCAAAACCTTCGCCTTCGCGGGCTTGAGCCGATCGAGGAACCCAGTGCGCCCCGTGTATCGCTAGACGCTGGTCCCTGCATCGTTCTGAGGCGGCGCGCCGTTGAGGCCCGTGACGGCGGACGCGTCCTCGAATTGCCTCCGCTCGTCATCTCTGAACGGACGATCAAGGCAGACGGGCGAGCGGGCGAGCCCGTGCTCTACAACGGACTCGGACGCAATGTTGTGTCTTACACCCCCGTAGCGTCTGGCGCGAGCGCGATCGAGACGCCTCGCACGAGTGAGGAGTACCGCCGGCAACTCGCTCGCAAGCAGTTTCAGCGTCTGTCGCGCGCAGAGCTGAATGCTACGGAACTGCTGTTGAGAATCCGCAGTGCGACAAAGCGCAGCATCCAGATTCTCTTCGAGACCGCGAAGTACCGACCGCAGCTTCACTACGTGCGCTCGGGTTGCGAGTCGGTCCTTGAGCCTTGGATCAACTCGCCGAAACCGCTGCTAGGAATCGAGGCGCGCGCAGGTGCAGGGAAGACCTCGCTGCTGGCGTCACTCGTCGAGCGGCGTTGGACGCAGGTCGTGGACGGCCCTCCCGTACTCTTCCTCCTCGCGCGCGACTTTGAGACCAGCTCTATTGAACGTGTCCTACGACAAGCACTCGTACTGGACGATGATGTATCGCTCGACCATCTGTGCGAACTGATTGGTCAGCAACTCGTCGTTGTGATTGACGGACTGAATGAACATAAACTCAGAATCGATCTTCTTGAGGGAATTGTCAGCGCTGCTGAGCGTACATCGCGGAGTGGGAAGGGACCTCGCTTCGCGATCTCCTGGCGAGATGAGGATCGTGGTTGGATTGCGCCCAAGCTGAAGCAGCGAGATTTGTGGTGGGTACCTGCTGAGAGGAGGCAGAAGTGTTTCGCTCTCAGTTTCCGCGCGGCTGCCCCGCGAGTCGAAGGCGGCGACAAGGAATCGAAGTCGAATCCCGATGCGAGCATGAGCGCAGCCAGGGCGATCGCGAGCGCTCCAACAGAACCCGACAGAGATCCATGCTTCAACCTACCGCGACTCTCCGACGCAGAACTGTCGAAGATGTGGGATTTGTATCGTGAGCAGGATCCCGAAAGCAGCCGCCCTAGATTCAGCTTCGTCGAACTTCAGAAGCGAAACGCAGTGCTCGCGAACGAGCTTCGCAATCCGCTTGACATGCGTATCGCGCTGGAACTCTACGACGGGAGAGAACTCGGCGAGGTGATCCTTCGATCGCTCTACGAGGACTATCTCGACTCACTCCGTGGAAAATTCGCAGCGTGTGGTGACTTGCTCGAACTCCTCGCCGGCCTGTTGATGGAAGCGGGCTCGTCGACGGTGCATGAGTACGCCATCGCTGAGCGGAATCCGTCGTTAGTCAACGCGCGTGGACCCATTTCGGCGCTCGACTACCTTGAGCGGCTTGGTGTCGTCACCATTCGCACAGAGCGCAACGAGAAGCTTGTCGGATTCACGAATGAGCGCATCGCAGAACAGGCGATCGGCGAACGCCTCGCCTCGAATGTGAAGTCAGAGGATCCAGAGTTCCTCGCGCGTTGGATCGATCAGATGACCGCGCTGGGCTTCGTGCTTGCGAGAGGTTCCGCACGATGCGCGCTCGCGGTGCTCGTCGAGAAGCACGGTCTCTCGTATCTCACTCAATTCGTCGATCATCAGCCTGACGGTGTGGAGTCGATCGCTGGTCGATTGCTCGCGACGATCGTGATGCGTGGTTCTGAGTTTGAGGCAGCGCGCATCGCTCACGAGCTGGTCGCAGAGCAGACAGAGGGTGACCTTGCGGTCGCGTACGAGGCCGCGCTGGCACTCTCTCGCGAGGATGCGATGTCGCTGGAGTACGCGTTCCTTCAGCCGCTTCAGGAGTTGGCGATCGAGCGATCAGTCTCTTCACAATGGGCTCGCAAACTTTGCGCCGCGACCGAGGATCTGTTGCGACGCAGAGATGAGGAGGGCGAGGCGTCGAAAACTGAAGAATCCGCTGCGCAGACAGCAGATCAGTGGAACGACCGAGTTGCAACCCATTGGCGTGAAAATGGTCTCTGGAGCGACCTCTCGCTCCTCCTCAATCGTCGGGCGAACAGATGCTTCGACGCGCAGCGATACACCGAAGCCCACACATTCGTCGTCGAGGCGCTGCAAGTCGTGCGTTCGCCGAAGGAGCGCCGTCGCGTCGCGTTTGCGTGCCTGACTCTGGCTAAGACTCTGTCGAAGCTGAAGCGGCATCCAGAGGCACTCGCTGCGTTTGAGGAGGGTCTGGATGAAGCGAAGTATCCGGAGTTGCTTGAAGGATGGAATCTCGCCGAGTCGAAAAACGTGCTCGCTGATATTCACCGCGCAGCGGGGAGACCCTCTGAAGCGGCAGAGGTCCAGCTTGAATGCGCCGATTTAGAGAGAGAAGATGGCAACTTGTTTTATGCGGTCTGCTCTATCGCGATGGCATCTAACGACCTGCTGATGGCGGGGATGGGTGAGCAGGCTCGCGAGTACTCCCTCAAGATGCTCGAAGTCGCTTCTGAGGAGGGAAGTCGGCACATGCTCGCTCTCGCGAACGAATGGCACGGCGAACAGTTGCAGGAACAGTCGCAGCACGAGGAAGCACTCGAGTTCTATCGCAAGGCAATCGAGGCGGGTTTGGTGCCAGAGCGTGTTGAGGGCTGGAGCCCTTCAAGTCCATGGAAAGAGTCTGCAAAGTGCCACGAGGCGCTCGGCAGGATCGAGGATGCACTTGCCGCTGAGGAGCAGGTGCTTGCGTTCGAACTAGAGGAGACGAACTTCTTAGATGCGGCGAGGACTTGCGCGCGAATCGCGAGTCTTCTCATCACGCTCAATCGAGTCCCAGAGGCACTCGCGAGCAGCGTTCGCTCGGTGGAACTCGCGACGCAGTCGTGCGACCGACGCGCACTCGCCCTCGCGAACGAATGGCATGGCGACATCTTGCGACAACAGTCGCAGCACGAGGAGGCGCTCGAGTTCTATCGCAATGCAATCGAGGCGGGATCGGTGCCGGATCAGGTTGAGGGCTGGAGCCCTGCAAGTCCGTGGGCAGGGTCTGCACAGTGCCACAAGGCGCTCGGCAGAATCGAGGATGCACTTGCCGCTGAGGAGCAGGTGCTTGCGTTCGAACTAGAGGAGACGAACTTCTTAGATGCGGCGAGGACTTGCGCGCGAATCGCGAGTCTTCTCATCACGCTCAATCGAGTCCCCGAGGCACTCTCGAGTAGTGCCCGCGCAGTGGGACTCGCGGAGCAGTCGGGGGACCGACGCACACTCGCTCTCGCAAACGATTGGCACGGCGAAAAGCTGCAGGAACAGTCGCACCACGAGGAGGCACTCGAGTTCTATCGCAAGAGCCTCTTGATGAGTCGCGCCCTCGCGCAGGAACTTGGCACGCTCGATAGCCGTCACGATGTGGTTGTGGGACTGAACAGAGTGGCCGGCATCGAGAAGGAGCGTGGCGACCTTGTCGTAGCCCTTGCGAAGTACACTGAGAGTCTGGAGGTTGCGAGGCAGCTCGCTCACGAATTCGGGACACCCGAGATACTTTTCTCCATGTCCTACTCCCTCGTCAGCATCGGGAAGATTGAGCAGAAGCGCGGCGACCTCGACGCAGCGCTCGCGAAGTACGCGGAGAGCTTGGAAATCTCGCGCGAATTGCTCGAAACCTCGGGGAGTGCGAGTGATTGCAACGGAGTCGTATGGTCCGTCCACCTCAGCGCGAACTGCAACCTCGAACGCGGGAACGCGGTCGAAGCAATGAACCTCGTCAAGCACAGCGACGACGCGGTGAGGCTTGAGTCCGAGTGCGAGGGTGACCCGAACTACCTCGATACCTGCGCCGCCTACTGGGAGACGCGTGCGAAAGCCGCATCCGTGCTCAATGATGTCGAGTGCAGTCGCGAATCCGCTGCACGTGGTGCGGAAATCCGCGCCCGGATCGCGCGCATCAAGAGCGGCGAGTTCGGCGATGGTGCCGACGCATGACGCATCGATTGTCGGCAACCCCATCACGCGTGCACAACCCACGAACTCTGCAGCGCCACTGCGAATGCGTCAAGCCCTGCGACACACTTACTTCAATCCTCGTTTCACTCTAGAATGGAGTTTGCAATGCGCCAGAAATACTACGAGCACGGCTTCTTGATCACTTTTGCGGTTGGACTGCTTCTCTCGATTGCCGCATTTATTTGGTCGCTGAACTCGGCGGACTCGACTCCACTTGGAAGCACTGGGGACTTCGTTGGCGGAGTGACTGGGATTTTTGGAATCTTGATTGGAGCTTTTGCGATTTTGACCTATGTGAAGGCAGAGGACAGTGGAACCAAAGTCGCAGCTCAGGCATGGGCTTCCAAACTCAGGCTCGAGGAGGCGTTGCACATGTTCGCTGTGCTGATCACGTGCGATCTTGAGTTGCTCAAAAACCAAGCCGACGAAACCGAGTCGTTGCCCGAGAAAGTAGGCCGAACGCCCGTAGCGGATCTGTATTTCGTTGGTCCAGGGCTGGTGCCGCTTCGGCGGGCACTTGACGATGCGCTTGTCAGTGGCCTGTACCGCGCGCTCGCCAATCCCTCGGCTCGAATCGACAAGTACGACTTGTCCGCTGAACTGGTACTTCTTGCAGGTCACGTTCGGCGCGATCTCCAAGACGAGCGGGTCGGTCTCGGAGTCAACTATTTTGAAACCCTTCCGCGTGTCTACCAAGGATTGCTCAAAATCGATGAGTCCATGATTCGAGCAGGGCTCGATTCCCCACTTCCTGAGAGGAAGCTATTGGGATCCGCTGGTCAGTGATCTTTCTGCGAGCTCTCCCGTCATGCAGGGGCGTCTAGGGATGTACTTTCTCTTCGCGACAAACACTGAGCTCTACAAGGCGTTCCCCGCGGAGATCGAATGAATCCGTAGCGCGGGGGGTCGCTCGCAGTAAATGAGGCAGCATCAAAGGGAAAATCGAGTGGTACTCACACCGCGGTGCTCAACTTTCCAAGCACCTCACTCCGGCTGCACCGCTTGCGAGATCAACCGCATGATGGGCCCAAGACGTTCCGCCGCATCGGTGCGTTGGGCGAGTTCTTTAATCGCTGTCTCGATCCGTTGGCGCGTCCGGCGATTTGAGAACCGCAGCGGCTCAAGCGTTTCAGTGACGCGCCGCTCGACGGCCGTGCCGCTTGGCGTAGGCGTAGGAGTCATCAGCCCAGATCTTGCCGACAAACTCCGCCAGCACCGCGTGCTCAAGGGTCGTCACTTCGTTGTCCTGCGCAATGAGGAGGATGCCAAGCCATGCGAGCGCTTCATGTACATGGTCGGCCGTCTTACGGAACGCTTCACTGCTGCCAGCTCCATGGAAGCGTTCCTCGATTTCCATTGATAGGAATTCGCTTTTCAAGTGTCGCGGGCGGGCGCCCGACAAATCCACTGTGAAGCGGCGATTCCGTGCGATAAGTGTAACAATGCGGTGCTGCAATAATGCGGTGCTGCAACAATGCGGTGCTGCAATACGAATGTCTGGCGACATTGTGGCACATTGGCGACCTTCGCCCTCGCTGCGGAGTGGTTTCCTCCGACTTCCCTGCCCTCGGCGGTGTTCGCGTAGCGGGAGAGAGCGGAAAGGTTCCATGCGACATCCACTGCGACTTTCCTTGTCGCGTTTGTCACACCTGCCAGAGCGGTGGATTGCAGTCATAGTCCGGCATCGGATCGTCAAGCCACGGCTCGATGACGAGTTGGCCGCGCTCGAAGATGCCCGCCACCGCCACCAATTCCTCCACCGGCGGCCCCGTGCTTGGCGAGATGCGAACGCCATGATTGCAAACCTCATCCACCCACAAGCCAACATGTCGCAAGATGCGCTCGACGATCTGCGCGTCGTTGATGAGCGACACGGGGCGCATCTCGTGCTGACGCTGGGAATGTCATAGGGACACAGCAGGGGATCAACTTCCCAGACCTTCTTGATCAGCTCGCGCCACGAACGCGACGGGATGCGCCGCGGCTTCGACTCACGATGCTCGATGACTTCAATCGCCGCGCTCGCTCCCGCACCACACTCCTGCTCTGCTGTTGCCGCAGACTCGCGCGCGGCCTCCTCCTCTGCACGCTTCCTGCGTTTTCAGCATTGGCACGCACCAGGCTTGCACATAACGGTCCGCGTGTAGGCGATGTCGCCTTGTGTTGCGCCTGCGGCAAGGCAATATTGCTTACACGCTGTTACCAGCAGTTATAATATTCATCAAATTTTTTTATTAGAGCCCATTTCAATTTATAAATATTAAATGTTTCATTTATGCGATTTTCCAAGCATTGTCTCAGTTTTAATAAGATTTCACCACCTTCTGGATACTCTTTTTGGGCAATATTGATGCATTCTGAAATATCTCTTGTAAATTTTCTATTCCTCAAATAAGAAAGTACTCCGAAACATCTCGTGAGTAGTTTGAAATGTATTAATGCCATACCATCGGCAGTATTTATTATATTAGGCAAAATTGCAGGACAATATTGAACCCAATGCTCCCAAGCAAATTTTTTATCTGCTTTTATGGGATTTCTATCAAACTTCTTTCCGCATATCTGCAGCGATCTACAATGCAGCAATGCATGGAAAACATAGTCATTGTTTACAACTGAGTGCGAAATTAATTTAATGTCATAAAAATCATTTGGAGGCAGAATATTTTTTAATTCATTTAGATGAAAGGAATGGGTGTATAATACAAATAAATCTGCATCGGCATCGGAAAAAGGACATTCATTTTCAAGCAAACTGCCACGAAGGAAAATCTGTAGAACTGTGTCAGTATTTTTTACGGCTTCCGCTATTTTTCGGCCGGGTTCAGAACTAATTTTCGCCAAATAATTAGGAAAAACAAAATCACCGTCCATTATCTGCCAATACACCGATTCCATATGCGCAATTAATAAAGATCCACGAAATGCTCTTTCAAAAGATTCTTTTGATAGTCAGTTAAAATGCCGCTCTGCGTTTTTATCCAGTCCAGATCGTCCTTATCTGAAGTAGCTTTCAGCACTTCCAAGGCCGTCAAGGCTCCTTCTTTGTTAGGAATTAAAAACCTCCAACCAAATCCGTCTACATAAACTCTAGCTGCGCCAAATATCTCATCCACATCTCTTGGGAAGGCCTCCAGTGAATTATTGTTTAACTTTTTATATTGGGGTTCACCATATATTTTTTCCTGTTTCAATACAGTAAGGGCTTCCCTATAGCTTTCTTCAGTAAGAAAAAGCTGGATGCCCTTAGGTAAGTTTTTTTGTCGGCCGAAAAGCAATCTCGGAAATTTAGTCAGATTGTTATATTCAATAGTTTTTGTCGGTTCGGTAATTAAATAAACCTCATGTTTTAAAAAATCATCATTGGTTTCCGGTTCTGGGCCGTAACCTTGATAATGCCTGTCCTTTGACAGGCAATTTGTCCAGGTTTCCTTTCCGGTATTTTCTTTAACGAAAAATGTGAAGTTACCGGCTAATAAAAAATTATTCAAATATCGAACACTCAGATAAGAACCCACTGGACCATCATCTTCGTAGGTTAGAACAGGGAAGCTACTGCAACGAACTAATTCAATATCGCCTTGCTGAACTAAGCCATTTTTAATTGATCTTTGATTGTTTTGAACATAACCGTCCTCTATGACCATTTCATAAACTATTTTCTTCCCATAATGCTCTATTGACTGAACTTTGGTTGTAAACAGTTGGGCCTTCAGATTTTCATCCATGTTACTTAGAACTCTATCATTCAGCATAAATAGTTCTTTCAGAAACGTGAAGTCTTTTAATAATTCACTTCCTACATACTCAAAATTGTCTGCATCTTCTTTGATTGCATTTTTTACAATTTCTCTGTCAGTCTTGAAAATTTCTGGAGCAGCACCAAGATCAAAATTCCACTTGGCGGACATCTGTAAAGTTATATTTCTGTCATTTTTAAATCGTTCACTAAAGTATTCGTAAGCTGTTCCACCTCCCTTTAAACAGGCCTCAATAACTTTTTCATTGTCTTTAAATTCATCCGGAAAATCACTTAGGGTCCTATTATCTTCCAATACATAAGCGAGCACAACTTCAATATCGTTTTTCAATCTTTCAGAAACAGATCTTAAACTTGACCATGTATCTTTTTTCACTGACAAAATTGCTAATTCCTTATCATCCCTTAGCCTTTCACTTAAATATTGAAAACATCCACCATCATCATTAAGAACTTTGATAGCGATTTCTCTATTATCTTTATATTCTGCTGGAAAATGTTCAAATGAACTGGAATTAACCTTTCCGGTAAGAACAATATCAATTAGTTCTTTGTTTGAACGCCACTTTTCAGGTATATTTCCAAAGGCTTGCTCGTGACCTCTAACTGCAAGTTTAAGTATTTCAATGTCATTTTTTAGCTCTTCTGTACCAACATGATTGATAGTGTCAGATGAGCATTGGGAAGTGAATGCTTTAATAACCAATGCTCTGTCACTCCGCAATCTAAGTGAAGCGTTTTCGAATGAATTGTAACTGTTTTCAACAGCAATAGTTGCTATCTCTTCATCATCTTTAGCCCAATCTGGAAAATTCTCGAAATCTGATGAATTTTCTGCAGCAATTTGTTTCAATATTTCTCTGTCATTCTTAGCGGCATCAGGCAATTCATCAAAACCAACTGCCTCATGTTTCAGTATACAAGAAATGACTTCGGGATTTGATTTCATTTCATCGGGTATATCAAAAGTAAAGTCAAGTTGATATCCCTTTTCTTTAATAGTGCTAAGCACGTCTTGGATTGTAAGTTTTTTGTTTTCCATGGTTATTTAATTGTAATTATAATTGATTAATGGTTAGAGCGCCTTATTTTTTTCTTTTCCAAAAATAAAGTTTGCTCTGGATTCTATTTTATTTTATTGATAGGAATTCGCTTTTCAAGCGTCGCGGGCGGGCGCCCGACAAATCCACTGTGAAGCGGCGATTCCGTGCGATAAGTGTAACAATGCGGTGCTGCAACAATGCGGTGCTGCAATACGAATGTCTGGCGACATTGTGGCACATTGGCGACCTTCGCCCTCGCTGCGGAGTGGTTT
>Ga0209086_10001933_pt1 | contig 16533 bp, 13 predicted proteins | sample M_130207_XF_Meta_FD_187312 | JGI IMG/M metagenome (GOLD analysis project Ga0209086, IMG submission 187312) | Freshwater microbial communities from Lake Montjoie, Canada to study carbon cycling - M_130207_XF_MetaG (SPAdes) (version 2) | ecosystem: Environmental > Aquatic > Freshwater > Lake... | reverse complement strand
ATGGAAGGACACGGCGTTGTCGATCTCGATGGGGCAGATGGATACAACGGCGGTCGTGGAAATCTTGCAAAGTTTGTCGATGATCCGGCGAATCAAAAGCTCTGGGGCGATCTTCGGGCAGCAGATGGATCATGGGCGAAGCGTGATGATGTTTTCGTTTCATATCTCACCGAGAACAAAAATCAGAAAGCGGGGGCGCTCTCCGTTGGCTATTCGTGCTACGACGATGCGCATCACTTTGGACCAGAACTTGGAATAGGCCGCGCACTTGGAAACCACTTCGACTCACCTGTTCTGCTCATCAAGACTGCATGGGGCGGAAAAAGTCTTGCGAAAGATTTTCGTCCACCAAGTTCTGGTGGAGTGACTGGTCCTTATTACAACCAGATGATCAGCGAGTTCCGTGCCGCACTCGCTGCGATTCCAACTGCATTTCCACAACTTGCAAAGTGCACGCCGCAAGTTGATGGCTTCATTTGGTTTCAGGGATGGAACGACGGTTGCGACAGCGCAGCTGCAGCAGAGTATGAAGCGAATCTCGTGCATTTCATTGCTGATGTGCGCAAAGAACTCGCAGATCCAACGCTTCCTTTCATTGTTGGCGAAACCGGAAACATGGAGAGCACCGATGGAAAGATTCTCCGAAATGCTCAGCGCAAAGCCTGCGAAAGCAAAAATGTGATCGGTGCGCGTTTCGTTCCGACGGCCCAGTTCTTGCGCAAAGCTGAAGATTCTCCAAATCAAACACACAGTCACCATTGGTTTGGAAATGGCGAGAGCTATCTTTTGATCGGTGATGCACTCGGTCGTGCAACTATCGAAATGGTCTCAAAGCGCAGCAAGATCAATCCCGAATCATCTCGCACAATCATCGACTTCAAAGGGCTCGATGTCGCAAAGCAATGGATGACAGTCAACGATGGAGTGATGGGCGGTAAGTCCAAAGGTGGGCCATCGTTTGTCGATGAAAAACTTGTCTTTGCAGGTTCAACCAATACTGATGGTGGCGGATTCTCATCGATTCGTGGTGATTCGAAGCAGTGGGGTATCGACGGATTCTCTGGTTTCGTATTGCGCGTGCACGGTGATGGCCGAACGTATCAACTCGACACTCGAATCCAAACTCCGAATAGTCGCCGAGACATTTCATACCGAGCGGATTTCAAAACTGTCGCAAACGAATGGGCCGAAGTGAAGGTTCCATTTTCAGCATTCAAACCATCGTGGCGAGGAACTGATCTTGAAGGACGCGTCCCAACTTTTGATCCTGCAAAACTCTCGTCGATGGGAATCATGATCTACGACGGAAAAGACGGACCATTTCGCCTCGAAGTCGACACGATCGGGGTGTATCGAGATTCAATCCAAAGATAATTTCAAACGCATCGCGTGCAAACAAAATCGCGAGCGCCAATCAATTCAGACAATGTCACCAACTGCTCAACAGGATGCTCAGGTCGAGTCCTTCTGTCACGACATTGCTGTCGACCCAAGTTTCTTTGTGGCGATTTATGACACGTGTTTGGCGTGCTTGCCGCCCAACTTCTTTTTCTCGACTTCTTCCAAATACCGTTTGGTTGCAGCCGGAAGAACATTCCACATTTTTATGGCGAACACCAAGCCCAGCACAGTGAATGGCAACAGGAACATTGGCCAATAGGTCCAACTTTTCGTTGCGATGATTCCGATCACAAATGCCTGCAGTGAAGCGCCAGCTTTTGAAAATGCGTCGGCGACACCGGTTGCGGTGGCCGAGGCTTTCTTGCCGCCAAAGTCCGCTGTCGCAGTTCCGGACATAATGGAATGCACGCCAATCACCGCCATCAATATGGTGACGGCGCAAATTCCAACGACAACCGAGCGATACTCAAGTACGAAACTCTTTAGAGGATTTTCAGCGGCGAGTTCTGGCACAAAATTTTCAGTCAATGGTTGCCAACCCAAGAACACAATCATCACCGCCGTGCTGATGAGCATGATGATCTGCATAAAGCCCGCGCTTGGCGCACGCCGAGAGTTGAAGAATCGATCGCTCATAAACCCAGCGGTGAAACCGCCGGCGATTCCAGTGATACATCCCCAGAATCCCCAGTTGGGAGTGATCTGCGGGACAACAAAGTGAGTCTCCTTCGCAAAAATTGGATACCAAGTCAGAACGCCGTCGCGCAACACGCCTGATGTAAATTCAATCACGCCAATGGTCAGAATGATTTTGTTGGTGAAGATCTTCTTCATCAACTCCCAGTAGCCATATTTTTTTTCGTGACCGTCATTGTGCGATGCGTCGTGGGTTTCAAAGCCGCTGAAGCCAGCGTCGTCAGGCGTGTCCTTCAAAAGGATCACATCGATCAGCGCCCAAACAATCATGATCATTGATGGAATGACAAAGATCAACCAGAATGCGGGAATCGTGCGACCATCAAGCGCGAACATGTAATTCAGCATTTCGCGCACTGCAGAGGGAGTACTTGGTTGAGCAATTTTCACCGCATCGGCGATTGCGCCACCCCAATCAAATGCGAAGTAAACACCGAGCGAAATCAGTGTTCCAAAGATTGCGCCAAATGTTCCGCGCTCTCGCACATGGAACCAAAAAGATTTCACTTTTATAGTGGAGACCGCGCCGAAACTTTGGAAGAGCATGTTCAATCCGTACAGCACAGAGAACGCCAGCACCAAGTTTATCTTCAGCATTCCGTTGAGAAATAAATACAGAACGCCAGCCATCAATGCGTTCATCAAACTCGAACCAATCGCACCAATAAGAATCCCGCGCTTGCCGCCAACGCGATCCACCAGTGGCCCAATAAAGAAAAGCGAAAGCGCATACACGCCTGTGCCGATACCAAAGATGATTCCAAAATCCTCCTTGGTCATCAGGTCGCCAAGCGCGCCTTTCGCCACCACTAAGTTGTATCGGCCCATATACAAAAACGCATATGTCATTCCAAGCGGGAACCAATTCACAAATCGACGCCACATGAACTTGCGCGTGTGATGCAGTGGATTGGTCAAAAAGTACAGAACAATGATGTACGTCAAGGCCAAGCTGACAAGAAAGAGTTGCATGGGGTTCTTTGCTCTGGATTAAATCAGCACAGATTGATTCTCGATTTCGGGCAATTGTAATTGTTGGATCAAATGAATTTTTGCAGCAGCAGAATATGGGGAGCGTATCCAATGCATTCACAGGGGATGCGTGGCCAGAATAGTGATTTGCCACCTCTCGCAATTTGGAACTCAACCCATTGCAACTTAAGACGTTGTGCGAGAGTTTGCGCAACCCCATCTGATGCGGCATCCATACGCAGATTGAACCTCCCCAGAATTCCTGATCATTCAGAATCGTCGAGTTTGATCTCGCATGAAGAAGCGTGTCCCTGGGAATTATTCTTGGTCACTCCGCGCTTATTCACACCATTCACAGTTGGGTTGCAAGTGCCCGTCGTGCAACTGGCGGTCTGACTACGTCAACATGCCAGTGATCCAGTCGCACGACTTGGCAAACTTAAAGCCCCGCACCAAAAACCAAGAATCAAATTCTCAAAATCATGCACGATTTTTGAATGATTGGTTGACTTTCAGCTTGCGAAATTGAAGACTTGTGCGCATACAATGGTCCTCGCATTGTTACCTCGCGCCGCATCTAGACTTGATTGACTATGAAACGTAAGCCGATCATTATTCTGTCGATTGTGACTGCGCTGATTCTTTCGGTTCCACTTGTAGCGATGCAATTCTCGAAGGAAGTGAACTGGAGTGTGATGGACTTCGTGGTTGCCGCCATATTGATCATGGGTAGTGGCCTCGCAATTGACTTCACTGCGAGAAGGTCTCGCAACATCACGTTCAAACTCGGCGTTGTTGGAGCGGTCGGTACGTGTCTTTTTCTGACATGGATAAATCTTGCAGTCGGCATCATCGGCAATGAAGACAACCCTGCAAATCTGATGTATTCGACGGTGATTTTAATCTGCATTGTTGGAGTCATTGGGTCTGGATTTCAGCCACGCGGGATGTCATACGCGCTCTTCGCAACTGCGATCGCGCAATTTCTAGTTCCCGTGATCGCAGTCTTGATCTGGCACCCGCCGCTTGACGACGGTCTTATCAAGACATTCGTTTTGAACACAAACATTGCTGTGCTCTTCGTTGGCTCAGGGATTTTATTTCGTCGAGCAAGCTTGCTTGATTGCATGAACCAAAGGAGTGCGTAAAGACTCCTCACCCGCATGCGTCGTCACACAATTTGTCAATGCATGATTCGTTGATCGAGCCGTGCGTGGCGATGCGACGGGGTGGCTTGGCGAACTTTGCCAAGAATGCGAGTCGCGATATCGGTCGCAGCATGTGGTTGACCCGCTGCGGCAGATGCGGCACGCATTCGCCAAAGTATTTGCGGATCCGCGAGAATCGCGTTGATTTCCATCGCAGCTGTTTTGGGATTCTGCAGACGTACTGCTGCACCGCAGCGCACCAGCATCTCGGCATTGTGTTCTTCTTGACCTGGGATGGGTTGCAAAAGAAGCATGGGGAGTCCGATTGCGCGCGCTTCGGTTGTCGTCAATCCACCGGGCTTTCCGACGAGCAGATCTGCAGACGACATCAATGTGTGCATCTGGTTTGAGTAACCGATGACCCGAAGGTCAGTGGAATCGGATTTGTTGCGTGAGAGTGATTCGATCTCTCGCCGTAGCGATTCATTCTTACCGCAGACGACGATCACAGTCGCATGGAGCGATGCCGCGATCACCGATTGGACTACTTGGAAGAGCGCACCAAGTCCATGTCCTCCGCCACAGATCAAAATGGTTGGTTTTTGTTGGCGAGTTTCGAAGGCATCTCTCAAGATGGTTTGTGGCAAGCGCCCAAGTCTGGGGTCGACAGGTATTCCAGTTGCGCAAACTGCGTCTGGAGAAAGTCCAGCAGCAATCGCAGTCATTCGAGCGGATTCGCTCGCGACGCATGTGAGATCGCTCCCGCGGTGCAACCACGTTGAGTGTGGATGTTCGTCGGTCACGACAGTGATAAGTGGCGCGTGAAGTTCTCCGCGTTGTCGCATTCGCGCCAGTACCCCGCTCGTAAGAAAATGAGTTGATACGACGATGTCGGCGCTATGAAGTTCTGGTCTGTTGCAGAGTCGCATGAGTGCCTGATCTTCGATGCGACCTGCAAACCGCGAAGCTCGAGTCGATCTGATGGACGTGGAGTCTGATCTGGCGTAGAGCCTTCCGACGACTCTGGGAAAAAATCGGATTGCTGCCAAATAGCCGCCTCGGTAGATGTGCTTGAACCAAGTCGGTGAGTCCTCCATTGCATCGAGGAATGTGGCAAAATTCGGCCCTAAATGATCTGCCAGTGCGTCTTGGATAGCGACGGCAGCGCGTGTGTGACCGCAACCGATCGAGGCACTCGCAAATACGACGGAGCAATTCTTTCGTGCGCGCAAATCAGATCGCATGGATTCCCTCTTCGACTTGTTCGAGTATTTCAATTTCTTCTTCGACATTGGGAGTCCATCCGATGGACTTCAGGAGTTGATCAACTTCGATGATTTCAAGTCGGCCGTCGTGATGCTCCACCAGAGCACTCGCACGTTCGATCCAATCGCCGCAATTTGCATACAGAACCGCCACGCCATCAATAAATTGCTCGTCGATACGAGGTTCATGAATGTGCCCACAGACGACGCCGTCGAGCCCTCGTCGATGCGCTTGAGCTGTCAGTGCCTCTTCGAATCGGCTCACGAATGTGCAGGCACTTTTGACTCGTTTCTTGATGATTCGTGAAAAACTCCATCGACCTAGACCGAAGAGTGATCGAACATTATTCACGAATCGATTGAGTGCGACGAGGTGGTCGTATGCCCATGCCCCAAAAAGAGCGAGCAATCGTGAGTTCTGAATGACGAGGTCATACTCGTCGCCGTGCGTCACCAAGACTCGCTTGCCGTCTGCCAGAGTGTGAATCGCTTGTCTGGCAATTCGAATACCACCTAAATCAAGCCCAGAGTATGACCGGAGAGCATCGTCGTGATTTCCCGGCACGTAGATGATCGAGGTTCCGTGTCGTGCGAGTTTCAATAGCCGTCGAATGACTTGATTGTGCGTTGATGGCCAACTCCAACGCTGACGAAGCATCCACATGTCGACAATATCGCCGATCAAGAAGACTCGTTCGCACTTCACGCGCTTTAGAAACGCAGCCAACTCCTCGGCCCGGCATCCGCGGAATCCTAAGTGGACGTCACTGATAAAGATTGTTCGGTAGTCAAAAGTAGTTGTCAAGATGAATGGCCTTTCTCATAAATATGATCGGCGATTCGCGTTTGGTTTTTGTTGAGATTTTTTAGAACTCACTCAACCTAAATATTTTTGCCTGCGACACTCGAAATGCGAAGTCGTATCACCGGGCGCAACCGAACCCATCGTCAGCCATTGCGCCTTACGACATTCGGGTGGGGCATGTGCGAGAGTTTGCGTCACCCCGTGTTTCCCAGCAGATAAAAAAATGGGCGATACTGGACTCGAAGATACGAAGGAAACAACGGGGAATGGTGATGTTTCCAAAACAGGTGGTGCAGAATGCGGTGCAGATGCTCCAGGATGGCATCTTCCCGTTGCACAAGATGATCCTGATCTGAAAAAGTTGATCGCTGCATGGGGAAGCTTGCCTGCGCCGATGCGTGCTGCGATTTGTTCGATTGTGCAGGCATCCTGCAAATCCAGTTGATTGCATCAGTGGTGCTTGAGAAATTGCGTGTGTAAACATGCGGCGCATGCGGTGATCACACGCTGGCGATTCTTCATTTACAGCACAGCGAAGCGAAATCGCCGCGAGGTTTATCCACAATGGTTTCAGCAACAGAAACAATCTTCGGCAAATTGCCGTCATAGATCGGCAGTGTCGGCTGAATCGCATTGCAGGGCAGACAGATGACTCTTTCGCCGCCATGATTCGCGCGTTAGCGATGCAATGTGTATCGCCTTGAGTGCATCAATCAATGTGGAGTTTCATATGACGGAAGAAAGTGTTCAGACATCATCACTCACAGAAGCACAAGCGCTTCGCATCGCAGCCGCACGAGCTGCACACGCAGCAGGCATAGCGGTGATGCCCCTGTTGGGTCGAACCAAGAAACCAGCAAGGCAAGGTTGGCAAATGGCTGAGTTTCCAGATTTGGCCGTAACAGCAGAGTGGGCCCGCGTTGCAAACATCGGCTTCCGAACAGGTTCGATATCAAAGGGCCTTGTCGTGATCGATTGGGACCCTGGCGCAGACATTACTGGTTTAGGTGCATTACCTGACACGGTGACGGTATTCACAGGACGAACGGATGCAGTGACGGGGCAACGCGAAACGCTCATCGCGTGGTATGCGCGGCGTGGGTATCTAGTGACGGGCAAGCGGGAGCCGTTCCCGTACCACGACCCGCGCGCGGGCACTCCGCGGCGCGCGGACTTGGTGTTTGAGGTGCTTGAGAAACCGTTGTAGGTGGAGGCAAACCCGGGGCGCGGGCGCCCGTTCGCCCGAATCCGTTGAACAGGAATGCAGAGCCACAAATCTGTGAGCGTAGGGAAAAAACGTTCCGATTTCCTGTCACGATCGGTGTCCGCCGACGAACTCCTCCTGCATGGACCAGCTCACCCGCCAAGCATTCGCCCACTGGACCCAGGCTCAGCCTGCGGTGTCGGCGTTTGTACATGTGGTGGTGATAGACCGCGCCGAGCGCGACGATGTCTTACAAGATGTCGCCGTTGCAGTTCTGGAGTCGTATGCGGACTATGACCCATCGCGTCCGTTCCTTCCGTGGGCGATGGGAATCGCGCGCCATGCGATCGCAGATTCATTGCGCAAGCGGCGCCGGCGACCGATGTTGCTTGCCCCTGAAGTAACCGACGCGGTAGCGGCTGCGTTTGCTGAGGTCGAAGATGTGGAGCGCGCCCGCCTTCATCACCTTGCGGAATGCGTTGCCCGACTGGATGGCCGCGCGCGCGAGGCGTGTGAACTGCGCTACAGAATGGACATCAAACCCGCGCGCATCGCCGAACTCATGGGCCTTCAGGCAAACACCGCGGCGAAATTGTTGCAGCGAGTGCGTGAGCAATTGCGCGAGTGCATTGAATCGCGCATCCGTGCGGAGGGGCATGTATGAGCGATGAATCCTTGAATCGCGCGGGCGTGGCGAATGATCAGAATGGTCGACATGACCAACATGATCAGCAGGCATGGTACGCCCTCATGCACGGAATGCTTGACGGCACATTGAGTGACGCAGAGCGCGAACGCTTTGGCGCACTCATTGCCGCTGATGAAGAGCGCGCTCGGGAGTTTGCACGCGCCGCGCTGTTGCACGATGCCATGGAGCGTGAGTTCAGTGCCGCGCCGATCGGTCGCCGCACGGCACGGAATGTGATGTGGATACAACGAGCGCGGCGCTTGGCAGGGGCGGCGGTACTCATGATTGCCGTTGGCACGCTTGCGTATATAGGGATGCGCGGCTCGCCCGCAAATGCTGCGTATGTTGAACTTGCGCGGATTGCAGCCGCTGCGCCCGCGGGCATGCGCACGTACGTCATTCGCGCGATCGCGGGCGATGGGCGCGTGCCTTCGAAAGATGGCCGTCGCGCCGATCCGAGTGTCGCCCGCGGGGCAGGCCCGCAGTCGGGTCGCGGCACTGGTCGCCCACAGCCATCAATTGATGATGCCGTGCTGAACTTGGGAGCAGCAGGCTGCTATGTATTGACGCGCACGGGTGACGACGGAAGATCCATTATTACTGGCAGCGATGGTCTTCGTTCGTGGAGCATTCCTGATCGTGGCGCGGTCCGGGTGAGCAGTGATCTAGCACGATTCCGCGGTGCGCTGCCCGGCGAGCAGCATGATCTTCCGTTCATCGACCCGAAAGACGGGCTTGATGTGCTGATGCGTTCCTATGACATCGCGCTGGGCGCAGCCGGAGAAATCGATGGCCGTCCGGTGCGTTCGATCGTGGCTACGCGCAAGGCTGGTATTGCACGCGGGCCGAAAGGCGTTGAACTTTGGTACGACTCGGAAACCGCCATCATCGTCCGCATGCAGCTCGATCGATTGCCGCAAGCGCAGGGCGGACCGCGCGCGGTGACACTGGATTTATTGGCGGAGTCTCCGCTCAATCCCGCGTTCTTTACTCATGAATTACATCACGACGCTGATCGGCAAGTGATCAACGAGGACTGATTCCGTGCAAATGATTCTGACATTGACGTTTCTTATGCTCGCTGCTTTCGCGCCGCCGTCAGCGCCGCCAGCGAGTGCGCCGACATCAGCAACGCGCGTTGGCGGTACCGCCGCAATCGCCGCACGACCAAACTTTGTGTTCATCCAAGCAGAAGCGCAGGGTTGGTCGAGCACATCGGTCGACATGGATGGTCAGCCGCCATCGGTCGCGCGACCTGATGGACTTACGCCGAACATTCAGAAGATGGCAGCGGACGGCATGCGCTTCAGCGACTTCTATACATCGTGCCCGCGCTGCACGCCGTCGCGCGCAAGTTGGGTGACGGGGATCAGTCCTGCGAAGTTACATATGACGTTTCAGAACGAGGGCGGCGCGAACAAGCGCGAGACTGGCGATTCGTCGCGCTATCCACTGATGCGTACCATCGCGCCGACGCCTGACACCGATCTACCGACTGGCGTAAAGACCAGCGGCGGCATGTTGCATGATCTTGGCTACGGAACCGCGCATTTCGGCAAATGGCATGTTGGTCGTGCCGCACCGAGCGCGGTGGGATTCGATCTCTGCGATGGTGCAAACAGCAATCAGGGACCCGATCGTGGCAGCACGCCGAATCCGAAGCAGGCGGTGATGATCACCGATCGCGGCATCGAGTTCATGAAACAGCAGGTGAAGGCGGGCAAGCCGTTCTTCGTGCAGATCTCTCATTATGGATTCGGTAGCGAGGAAGAGGCAACTCCGGAAGCACTCGCAGCGGCAAAGGCGCTTGTGCCCGGCATCAGTGGCAAGCCGATGGGCGCGATCGCCGGTGCGCGCGATGTTGATACGCAAGTTGGGCGCGTACTGGCAGCACTCAAGGAAATGGGGGTGGCTGACAACACCTATGTCTTCTACAGCGCAGACCATGGCTCGCAGGGTGGTGGCGGCGGCGGCGGAGGAGGTCAAGGTGCGAGCGGCGGCGGTCGCGGTCGCAGCCTGCCCAATCCGCCGTTCAGCGGTGCGAAGGGCAGCGTGAGCGAGGGCGGAATTCGCGTTCCGTTCATTGTGATTGGGCCAGGGATCGCAGCCGGAAAGGTGAGCACGGTACGCGGCACTGGGATGGATCTACTACCGACCATGCTTGACCTTGCGGGTGCGCCCGTCGCAAAGTCTTCTGAGCCTGACGCCCGCACGGCGATCGAGGGTGGCAGTTTGGTGCCAGTGCTCAAGAGTGGCGGTGAAGGAAAGGTTGCGCGTTCTCATGAAGAGATCGTCATTCACTTTCCGCACTACGACCTGAATAACGGTGGGCCAGCATCAGCCATCTATGTTGGAAACTGGAAACTGATTCACAACTACGACACCGACAAGGTGATGCTGTACGACATTTCCAAGGATCGTCCCGAGGCGCACGATGTTGCCGCGGAGCAGGCGGACACCGTGAAGGACCTGCGTTCTCGACTGGATTCGTATCTGAAAGCCGTGAATGCGCAGTTGCCGGTGGTGAATCCCAACCCCGGCAGTCCCGATGCTGACACTGGAGGCAATTCACCCAAGCAGCCAGGTGGCAAGGGCGGCAAGGGTGGCGGCGGTAAAGGCGGCGGTGGTAGTGGCAAGGGTGGCGGTCAAGGTGGCAGCGGAAACAATGGCGGTAACAAGCAAGGCCAAGGAACGAGCAATGACAACTAATCAAAGCATGACGGCATTCGGTCTCAGCGCGGCGCTGGTGGCATTCTCCACCGCTGCAACGGCGCATCCACCGGAAGCATCGGGGGCTCATCATGATGTTGCTACTCGAGCCTGGCATGATGCACGCCAAGGCGTGGAGTATCAGGGCTCACTCATGGCAGTGCGCGCCGACGGCGTGACTCTTCAGCTTGATGACGGCGCGGTAGTCAGCATTCCGATGGTGGATCTTGATCCCGACGATCGCACGCAGGCGGAATCAAAACTCACTGCGGTGCGCTCACTGAATGAGTCAGTGTTTGCACCGCCCGCTGCCACCGCGACTGCGCCCAAGTTGCCGAACAGCGCCACGCCGTGGCAAGCAGCTTCGTTCGCGCCTTTTGCGCCGTTCGTTCGTACGCACGCGGACGCGCAGTGGCTCTATGTGGAGTCGGACGGGCTGCCGCATGCACCAGTGGATTTCACGATGATGGTTGGCATTCGCGCATGGCAGCAACAGTTACCGATTCCCCAGGCATACACGGGCGACAATGCTTGGCAGATTCCGCTTCGACCGGCGTTTGCAGAGATTCCTATTTCTGGCAAGAACGGGTTGCGCCGGGGCGCCATCGCGTTGGCGGCGAACGGTATTCCGATCTTCAATGCGTACAACAACCGAGGCGAAGATTCGTTCGCTATCGGTGAACTTGATGATTTCGGCGGCCATTGCGGACGCGCGGATGACTATCACTATCACGCAGCGCCGCTCGCACTTCAGAAGGCGGTTGGAGCCAAAAACCCAATTGCATTTGCGCTCGATGGATTCGCCATCTATGGTCTGTTTGATCCGAAGGCGAAGGCTGGCGCGGATAGCGCGTGTCCGCTCGGTGCAACAACGGCGCTTGACCAGTGGAATGGGCATGAATGCACAGTTCCTGCCGGCCAAGGCATTGATGGTGGAACGCGTTCGTACCACTATCACGCAAGCAAGACGTATCCGTACATCAACGGAGGCATGCGCGGCAAGGTCACCGTATCTGCCGATGGCGAAGAAATTAATCCGCAGGCGCATGCCGCACCGTTCCGGCCATCGCTGCCGCCGTTGCGCGGAGCCAGCATCACTGGTTTCAAGCAGACAGGTCCGAAGGCATGGTCGCTCTCGTATCAGGTCTCGGGGCGAACATCACGGATTGATTACGCGATCGATGAATCGGGCAAGGTGAAGTTGACCTTTGTCGGCCCTGATGGCAAGACGCAAGAAGAGTCATATTCACGGCAAGCGCGCGCTGGTGGTGGACAAGGTGGAGCAGGCGGTCCAGGTGGTGGCCAAGGCGGCGGCGGCGGGAAGGGCGGCGGCGGTCGCCGCGGCGGGCAGGGTGGAGGCCAAGGCGGCGGCGGTCCGCCACCAAGTGAAGTGCGTCGTACCGCGGCTCCTTCGAAGGATGGATTCGAAGTGCATTCAGCGGGCATCGGTGCCGATGGAATGTTGGACAAGAAGTACACGTGCGATGGAGACAGCATTTCGCCGCCGATCGAATGGACTGGGCTGCCCGCAGCTACCAAGAGCGTGGCGATTGCCATGCATCACATTCCGCCGGGCGGCAAGGAAGGTGTGGACGAACACGCATACATCGTTCTGTGGGGGCTGACTCCTGCAACGAAGGCGCTCGCTGAGAGTCAGCATGATCTGGGCACGTGGGGAATCAACACCGTCAATCGTCGCGCGGAATATGCGCCGCCGTGCTCAAAGGGTCCGGGCGAGAAGTCCTACATGGTGACCGTGTACGCGCTGTCCGCGGAGCCAAAGCTCGCCGCTGGGCGCGCGGGTTTCACCGAGCTGCTTGCAGCGATGAAGGACACCACCATCTCGATCGCCGAAGTGGAGCTGCGCTATGCACGCGAGCGCGGCGCTGGTGATGAGCCGCCGCCACGCGGCGATGGTGAGCAGGGCGGTGCTGGTGATCCTCCGCCCCCGCCACCTCCGCCACCGGGCGATCAGAATGGCAAGGGAGGCAAAGGCGGTAAGGGCGGTCGCGGTCAAGGTGGTGGACAGGGTGGCGGTAGTGGCGGCCCAGGCGGACAAGCGAGGGGACAAGGCGGAGGCGGTCAGGGCGGTGGTGGTGGCGGCGGCCAAGCCGGCGAGCGCGGGTCGCTGATCGGTCGCATGACGGCCTTTCATACGGATGTTCCCGCGCATGCGTCCGACATAGTGCTGGTACGTCCAACCGATCGATCAATCACTGCATCAGTGGCGGTGTCAACGTCCGTTGATGCATCGATCGAACATTGGCGCGCCGGCGACACCGTCAAGCAGCACTCTGCGCCCGTTCGTGTTGAGCCTGGGCATGTGGCGCTGATTGAGTTGAAGGATTTAGCACCCGGCACCGAGTATCGCTACCGGCTGATCACCAAGAGTGGCGCCGATGCCGCAGTGCCCGGCGCGGAGCACGGATTCCGAACGCAGGCCCCCGCAGGAAAGCCATTCACCTTCACCATGCAGGCGGATTCGCACCTGGACGCCAACATGGACCCAAAGGTCTACACCCGCGCGCTGCAGAACGCGCTTGCAGATGCGCCCGATTTCCATATGGACCTCGGCGACACCTTCATGACTGACAAGCGTCGCGATGACTTTCACCAAACCGCTCCGCAGTACGAAGCGCAGCGCTGGTACTTCGGGCAACTGTGTGCTGACGCGCCGCTCTTCATGACGCTTGGAAATCACGACGGCGAATCCGGCAGTGCTGGCACGCGCCCCGATGACATGGGTCCGTGGTCATTCACCATGCGCACGGAACGCTTCCCCGCTCCTGCCATCGCTTCCGCGACGAGCGGCGCAAACGGCGGGATGTATTCGGGTCTCACCACCATGACCGATGGCCGTGGCTCCAACTATTACGCGTTCACTTGGGGTGATGCGTTGGTGGTAGTGCTCGATCCATTCTGGCCGACGACCGAGCGCGCGGGCGGTGGTGGGCGAGGTGGATCTGGCGGCGGAGGTGGTGGTGGCGGCGGTGGACGCGGTGGACCTGGCGGTCCCGATGGTCCCGGCGGACCTGGGCAGGCGGCAGCAAAGAAACTCGAACCAACCGACCAAAGTTGGACTCGCACGCTCGGTCGCGCGCAGTACGACTGGCTGGCGAGAACACTCGCAGCGTCGAAGGCGAAGTACAAATTTGTCTTCATCCACCATCTTGTTGGCGGATTGGGTGGGCAAGAGTCGCGCGGCGGTGTGGAGAGCGCGCCCTTCTTTGAGTGGGGCGGCAAGAATGCGGACGGAACGCCCGGGTTCGCCGCACACCGACCCGGTTGGCCGATGCCGATTCATGACCTCTTAGTAAAGAATGGCGTTTCTGCGGTGTTCCATGGTCACGACCATGTCTATGTGCATAGCGAACTTGATGGCGTGACATACCAGTGCGTGCCGCAACCTGGCAACGCGCTCGGCGGAACGAGGAGCGCAGAGGAATACGGGTACGCATCCGGCACCATTCTTGGAAGCCCTGGACATGTACGCGTGCGGGTAACGCCCGATGCAGCAACCGTCGACTTTGTGCGCGCCTCGCTCGGAGACCAAGGCAGCGGTGGCCGCAAAGAGAAAGAAGCGAATGGAACAGTGATCGCTTCCTATGCAATCAAGCCTGGCACTGCTGGTGTGTCATCAAAGAAGGATTCATAATGAATAGCAAGAAATGGATCGCAATCAGCGCGCTGACATTACTGGCGGGTGCCACCGTTGCGCAAGATCCTCCGCGCCCGCAGGATCCGCCGCGTCGCGGGGGTGGACAGGGTGGCAAGCGCAAGCCGCCGCAGGACGGCATCGTGAAACCTTCAATGAGCGACACCGTCCACGGAAGCATCTATGCAGACAACTGGTTTGCCATGTACATCAACGGCAAGCTGGTGGCAGTGGATTCCATCGACTTCCTTCCGCACAATGTGGTGAGCATTGACATTCTTCCTGAGTACCCCATGACCATCGCGGTGCTTGCCAAGGACAACGCTGATCCACAGACCGGCTGCGAATACGGCAAGCAGATCGGCGACGGCGGTTTCATTCTGAAGTTCGCTGACGGCACCGTCACCGACGCCAAGTGGAAGGGCAAGTGCTTCTTCTACGGGCCGATCGATCGCAACACCGCTGATCCAAAGGTTCGTACCGATCCGCTGCCGGACGGTTGGCAGGCCCCTGGGTTTGATGACAGCGCGTGGCCGCAGGCGGTTGAGTATTCGCAGGAGCGTATCGACCCCAAGGAGCCGTTCTTCCAGAACGATTTCAAGGGTGCCAAGTGGATTTGGACCTCGGACCTTGATCTTGACAACACGGTGATTCTGCGCTGCCGCATCGACCGTCCGGGCTGGAAGGCCCGGTGGACCACGAAGCCTGATCTTGATGTGAGCGGCCCGGCGCCCAAGTAATGGCATAGGTGTTCGATTGGCGTACCCTTCAGCAATGAAGCGTTTCACCGCCGCGATCTTCTTTGGACTCACCGCTGCCGCGCCATGCTTTGGCTGGGGCGACGATGGTCACAAGATCGTTGCCACCATTGCCACCGCGGGGCTCTCCGAAGAAGCAGCCAAGAAACTACGCGAGATTCTTGGCGATGAAACCGTTGCCGATGCCGCAGTGTGGGCCGACAAGATGCGCAGTAACGCTGAGTATGACTGGCTCAAGCCGCTCCACTACATCAATGTGCCGCGCGGAGCGAAGAGCCTGGATATGAACCGTGATGGTGCGGATGGCTTGCAGATTGTTTCGTCCATCAACAAGTACCGCGACATTCTGAAGAATCCCGCGAGCACCAAAGAGCAGCAGCTTCTTGCGGTGCGCCTGCTCTTTCACTTTGTTGGTGACATTCATCAGCCGTTCCATGTTTCCTACAAGGAAGATCTGGGCGGCAACAAGTTGACCATTCAAGCATTCGGTCACAAGTCCAACATGCACAAGGTGTGGGATTCGGAATTGATTCAGCGTCGCCTGAAAGACACCAAGGGCGGATGGGCGGTCATGTCTGCGGACCTGCGCGAGTCGATCACTGTGCCCGAGCGCAAGAAGTGGACAACATCCGCTGACCCAGCGGTCTGGGCAAACGAATCGTTCGGTATCACGCGGCAGCTGTACAGCACCGCGCCCACCGGCAAGGCCGGCATTGATGATGTCTATTACAAGCAGTGGTTACCCACGCTGAATACGTGCCTTGAAGTTGGCGGCGTTCGCCTGGCGGCATTGCTGAACGATGCCCTTGATCCGGGAGCCGCGAAGGACACCAGCACAAAGGACACGAAGGGCACCAAGGGTTCCAAGGGTTCCAAGAACGTCACACCAACTGGCTCAGAAACGGCGCCCGGACCTGTAACTCCCGCCACATCGCCAACAGCGCCTCCCGCTGTATCGCCTTCCGATGATTTAGTTCCGGCGTAACTGCCTCGGGAGAAACATTTAAAAATTCAATTTCTTCGCTGACCCTTTCGCAACTGGGTGCGTAGGGTAGGTGGTGTGGATGACGGTCGAGCGGGCGTTACGCCCGAACTTGGTCAAGGCACCCCCCATCGTTGGTTCGGACCAGTCAAGACTTCGCGCACACTGATGCGCGCAGTAATCCTACGCCTGCTAGACATAAAGGAATCCTTCGTCATGAAGAACATCTTTGGCATGATTGCCTGCGCTG
>Ga0209086_10001930_pt1 | contig 16547 bp, 22 predicted proteins | sample M_130207_XF_Meta_FD_187312 | JGI IMG/M metagenome (GOLD analysis project Ga0209086, IMG submission 187312) | Freshwater microbial communities from Lake Montjoie, Canada to study carbon cycling - M_130207_XF_MetaG (SPAdes) (version 2) | ecosystem: Environmental > Aquatic > Freshwater > Lake... | reverse complement strand
CAGGCTCGAGCATCGCAGCGTGCAGAGCAGTACCCAATGCCATCGCAGGCGAAGACATCGGAGTCTCCATCATCGCCTTTGCGTGCATCGGGGTACTGGTCTGCAACTTGCGGATCAGCGACGACCCAACAGCGTCATCGCTGTGATACGCCTGCGCGGGCAGACTTTCAACGATGCAATTTCGGAGGTGCAATGTCATGAGACACCTCCTTCGTTAATTTTATTTACAAAACTTTTTATTTTTTCATAATCAGATTCATTTGTTTTAAACAAAAATTCCGCAAATTTATCAAATTTTTGCTTGTCGTAACTTGTAGGCGTACTTGAAACAAATTGCTTAAATGCGTAGACGCTAGTTGTAATGCCAGTTCTAAAACCTTTATCAAATGATTCTCTTATAAAATCTAATAATTCGCTACCTTCAATTTCTTGATCTCTAAATTCTAAAATTCTTTTTACAAATTCATGTATTTTTTCATCTCTCATTTCCGGCCACTTGGGTTCATCAGTTATTGCAAGCATTACATTTTGCAATTTTGTAAATGTTTCATCGATCAAATTACTATTTGTCATGCTGCACCTCGCATCTGCCGCCACGCCAACACGGCTCGCTGCATTAGCGATGACTTTTGAACTTCGCTCACGAGGTCACGCTCAAGGATCTCGCGCACCATGTCGCCCTGCCCGAGCGAGACCAGCGGGATCTCCTTTGGTCGGTCGCCCTGCAAAATTCGCTCGCAGGCTGTCATCACGCTCGACGGATCTGCCTCAGCGACAGGATCAAGAAGACGGATCACATCGCCGAGTCGGCTTGCGATCACTAACTGAATCGCCATCGCGCCGAGTCGGAGTTGCCTCGCCTCGGACGGCTTCGCCGCTTCGATCCTCGCGGCCAACCCGCGAAGCCGATCCATTGCCAGAATTACATCCTCTGCCCTGTCGCCCCATGTTGCGTCCTTGCTGCTCATTCTGCATCCTTATCTGACTGACCAATTGGTCAATCGAGTGGATCAGACGGTCGATCGGGTGCGAGTAACAAATCCCGCCAGCCCGATTTGCGTCTGATTGCAGCAAATGAGAGTCCCCACGAGAGTTCAAGTGTTCAAGCCCGAGACCCCCGTGAGAACACTCATTTGCTGCATTTGTAATTGTTGAGGGCTTGAACACATGATCATCAGAGCATGGCTGTTTTGCTTTGTCAAGGGCTGTAGATGATAAATCTTTCCCGATTTGCGAAATTTTTTCTATGCCTGCTTTGAGCGTGGAATCTTTGTGGCGCAAGTACCTGTGCGTTTGGTCAACGCTTTTATGCCTGACCAACTTCTGAATCAGGTCTGCGGGCACTCCCAATTCAAATGCGCTGGTGATGAACCCGACCCGCATCCGATGCCATTTGCCACGACCCTCGATGCCGCATGATTGCATGTCCCGATCAAGCCCCTTCTGCGTCGGATAGTCATCGAACACCGTTTCGCCCTGGCTGATTTGCCGCCACGCTCGGAGCGTCGCCACAACGCTTGCGGATATAGGCAGTGTGTCGCGCCGTCGACTCTTATCTTTTGTGACCTTGATTTCTGCACGCTCGAGATCGATGTCGTTCCACCGCTGCCACCTCCACTCGCCCCATCGCATCCCTGTTCCGTTGAGCAGTCGATACAGCACGGCGCGGGCGTTGGCGTTGTTCCTTATGCGGCCGTCAGGATGACGCGCTGCACGCTCGGCGGCGACGATGAGTCTATTGACCTCGTCTTGCGTAAGTGCGTCCGCGCCTACGCCAGCGCGTCCACGCGGAGCAGGTATCGACACCCACGGATTTATACTGAGTCTGCCTTGCACGACGAGCCAACCCGCAAACTGCCTGCATAGGCTCATGCGATTGCGCACGGTCTGCGGCGATAGTTTGCGGCTCATGCTCATCGCACTTAACCATGCGACGCATGACGCGGGTGTAAGTTTGTCGCCTGCGTGCTCGACCCACCGCCTAGCCCATCTCCCGGCATTCTTAGAGTGATGGCGGTCGTAGCCCTGTTGATCAACGAGCCACACTTCCCAAGCGAGAACCTCGTCCGTCAGAGTTAGCATTAAGGGTGAAGTGTAGGCGGCAAAACCACAAAGACAAAATAAGATGCGGAAAGTCTTTAACATTCTCCGACATTCGGTCGAAAGTTATTCGTGCTTTAGCCGCCACATTTGAGAAGTTTAGCCGCTTGGTTTGTCATTATTTCCTGTCAGCAAATGCTTAATTGATTGCGCCACGCCACCCGCTGCGTCAATTACGCTTGCAACCGAACCGCCTACGCCTACCGTGACATCCCACAGTGGCGGCGTTAATGGGCACGACACCTTTGCCATGCGCGCCTTGTTTTTTAATAATGCTCTCGGGTTCGATCCGCATCCACACTTGCTGCACCAACCAAAATTATCTGCGTCAACCTCGCCCTTATATTCAATCTTTCTAAACTCGCAACTTCCGCAAATTGCCAACCGTTCAGCAATTGTTTTTTCCGATGCTGGACCATTTAAAGCGTGATAGGTTTCTGCCTTTGCATACTCCATTGCCTTCGCGGCCGACAAGGCGTTGACTTTCTTTTCTTCGTCTGTCAGCCTGCTGTACATCACATCAAAAGGTACATCGGGCGGCTTTGACATTAATTTTAAATTCTCAATTACAACTTGTTCTTTCGCACGAGTTTCAATCAGGATTTCCGCGCACATAGGATCGCTAGCACAACGCAACATTTTTTTCATCATGTCATCATTGCAGCGAGGATTTTCTACGCAGTCTTGAATTACTCTTTTAATTTGTTCTTTTATTGGTTCTATTTCTGGCATAAATTTTCTTTAGCATCCTGATACAGATGCGGTAATACAGCAATCTTTCCAATATCCATGATCGGTTCCTTGAGCATAATAGTTGTTGGCAGAATTGCCTCCGCAAGTCGTACAATTACCTGCGCCGCTACCACCTAAAAAGATAGTGGAACTGCATCGTATTCCACATGGTGGATCGGTAGTTTCGCATTGTTGATTGTTAGACCAAACTCCACCATTTGGCGCGTTGCAATACGGCGTAACAACAATATTATAATCACCCGGAGTTCCGCTGCCAGTGTAAATGCAACCGCACTGCCCATTCACAGCCGCACTGCAATAACCTAATTGTCTTCCACTGTAATGTGTTGCCTGACAGCATGGATCGCCGTTTGAATCAAATGAATCATTTAAATCAGTATATGATTGAGTTGCGGCATCGCATAAATCAAGATTTGCAAAACAATCACCGCTATCAACTGTGAGAATTACCGACATGGTGTAGTTCTTATAAAGACCTGGTACTGAAAATGATTGTGCTTGAAACGCATTTATATGAGCGTTAATAAGATCAGTCGGTGTTCCATAAGTGACATTATTTTGTGTATATGGAAATAGTGAAGGTGTGATATCTAATAAAGTTATAATTCCACCAGCCATACTCCCCGCGTTGCAGGGATAATTTGTGTATTCACCCATCACCGTTCCAGACAACACGGCAATTCTTGTTGGTATACAACCCGTTGGAAGAGTTGGTTCGCAATTATGTACTTCTTCACAAGTTTGCTGTGCATGAAATACATTCAGCCTGTTGTTTAATTCAGTCGCGCCGTGGTCACGGTCGTAATTTATTTTGTTGCAGGCACACCATTCAACATCGTCTTCGCAATCAAAAATCACCCATTTTTCGCCTGTTGGTTCGGATGGACAGCAAGCAGGTGGAAATACCACTTTGCGAAATTTGCAGCACGCGCCTCGGCAAGTATGTTCAGTGCAACTAGATTTTGAATGAGGAATGTAAAGGTTTGGCGGAGTTGGCGCACAAGTGCCACCTGCGGGATTAACTACGCACGAACTTGTGAGATGGTCTTGACCTTCACACTTGCAACAGACAGGGCCACGGCAACAGCAAGTGACAGTATTCATCAAACTCATTTCGTCGACCTTCCCCACGCCGCCGCGAATAGTGGATCGCTCGCCCGCTTTGCCGCCACGAATTCTCGCGCTGTAGCCGGGTCGTCGCCGAGCATCTTGCCCGCAAGGTCTGCCTCGTTCTGCACGCGGCGCGGGATCCAACCGATGGCAACGCGGATGAGCGTGCCAAGTCCTGTCTGCCACAGCAACGCCACCAGCGCAACCGCCACGACGGCTCCTAGACCCCACTGCAAAAGCGTCGCCCAAAATGGCACGATGTCTTTCACGCCACTCACGGCTATGGAAATTTGGCGTGTTTCGTTCAAGATGATCTCCGCGTCTGCTTTAATAGTCACGGCTGCGGCCACGATCTCGGGCTGAGCGGAGTGTGTCGTGATGAACACACTCCGCTCATAGATCGAGTGTGCGGCGCTTGATGCGACGCTGGCGCTGCTGGCGATCTCTTTGGTCGCCGAACAGCCCGCTGTGAGCACGGCGAGAAGAATTAGTCCTTGAGTCCAAGCCATGATTTGACCTTCGAGTGAAACGCGCACGAAAGTAGATAGCCGCCAAGTACGAGCAACAAAGAATAAAAGACAGTTCCAAGAAATCCGTCCATTTGTAATCCTCCATTATTTCAAGTTCATCCGATCAATCTTGATTGCCAACGCGGCAATCGCCTCAGTGTGCTTTTCATCTATTGCTTGACCGCGTATGACTGCTTTGGTTAGTTCGGCTGCGGTCAAGGTCAGCGATTTCGTGTCTTCTGCAATGCGTGTCAAGACTGCATTCTTTTCGCCAAGCGACGAAACATAAAGACCCAAGGCGATCAGGATGCCTATGAGTTGACCCACGAGCACAGTCGTTTGCAGCGGTGTCAGGGATTGCTTTCGTGCGGGAGCCATTATGTATCGCATGTCCCATCAATTGCGTTTGTAACGCAGAAAAATCGTATTCCATTGATGTTTGTAACAATCACTACGGTTCCCGCCACGACGGCATTCAAATAAAATCCACCTGTGATGTATGCGTGCGTGATGCCTGGTCCGTCTTGCGCTCCTGAATTTTGTTGCAGAGCCTCAATAGTGTTGTAGGCCGTTTCAGATGTCTTGGTCGAATCTTCCTCAAATTTGAAAGTCGTATTGTTCCACTTGCATTCGGTGACTGTGTATCGAAATCTTCTGTCCGCGATTATTGTCGTGTAACTATTGACCCACGCAATGTATGTACTGAGTTCTGATCCGTTTGGTTTTTTCCTACCCCTTGCATCATTCGCAGGCGATCTCTCATTCGCTTTGTTGGCGATCTTGTTCCAGCCCCGAGTCGACATCGGGCCAAAACCTTTTCGGATATTTGGCTTGATGTCCATGATTAGGTGTACGCAATGCTGAGAGCAGAGAATGCCGCTGTCAGCGGCAACGGCTGCACCCAATACACATGCGTCGCATGCGAAATGTTTGTGCTTGATACCGCCGCGCTTGTCGCGGGCGCGTGAATCACATTTCCGTTTTTGTCTCGCAGTGCCTGCTGCCTCATGTGGAAGGTGTACGGATCATGCGAGAATTGGTAGTTGACTTCGTACGTGTTCGGGCCAATGCGACTGGTCGTAGATCCAGTCAGGACGAGCGAACCCGCATCGCATGCGTATGTATTGCCTGTCGAGCCAAAGGTGTATGCCGCGCTATTTCTTTTCCCAACAATGCCAGCGATCGTCGCATACGCGGGTCGTCCATAGATCACATTGCGCACGCTGATATTGATGACGGTCTGAATGTTTGAAATCGGTTCGCCGCTAGTGTCCATTGGAGATCCCAAGATATTGGTTGCGTCATTAGGCCCGTTTCCGTTTGCCTGAATAGTCATCGAGGATCCTGAGCGCCAGATGTCCACAATATTCGTGGTGATGTTGGTTTCGATGGCCGTGAAGCCCTGCTCCGTCTCAGATTTTACATCTATGGCAGTCGCGTTTGCACCATCGCCAGTAGTCGACTCAAACGAAAATACGACATTCCAAATCTTGTCCATGCCATCGCCGACTGGCGAATAAGTTGCGGACACGAATCGCATGTACGTGGCCATTGTCCCGTCATCGCCGCCGCCGAATACTTCGTACGCAGAGGCTCCCGATGCAATTGTGTATACGCTGATTGATATACCAGCATCATCCGTCACAAGATAAGACTGTGTCCCGCTCCAGCGGCCGCGATCGTATGTCGCCTGGCGTTCGCGCTTTGTCCATACAAGAGTCATTATGTAACTCCTCCCATTATCTTGAGTGTCTTGTCCATCGACTCCATATATCTTTTGAGTTCGATGGCGTTGGTCAATGTTTTTTCGGCAAGTGCCATTTCTTGACTCTTGGAGAAGTCTTGCGAACCCGCGACCTTGATCGATCCAATGTCAACTGTTGCCATTTTGTTTTTTGAAAGATCGTTGACATTCTTCTTTGCAGTGGGAATATCTGTATCAATTGTTTCGCTTGCCTTTAAACCATCTGCGCCTCGTTTCGCAACCTTTTGCCTAGCGTCGGCAGTTTTATTCACCGCTTCGAGCGCATCAAATTCCTGCATGAGTTGAATCTTGCCAGCGTCGGCAATGCTTTTATGGCTATTTAGTTCCAACTCATAAATCATTCGCTTTGTCCGACCAAGATCAAGATATCTTTGGTTTTGTTGTTCAACCCATTCGGTTGCATTGACTTGCAAATCATTCTGCGCCTTTAATTCAATTGTTTTATTTGTCTCTTTTGATTGTGCTTGAATCTCAATAATCGGATCACGAGATTTATGTCTTTTCTCTGTTATTGCATTATTTTCATCCGTATTTTTTTTGGATTTTTGCTGCGCATCTCCTCCCTGCGCATCTCCTCCCATTGTCTTAGGTGTCTTGTCTATCTCTTTGAAATCGTTTGAGGCTTGTTGAGGAATCTCTTGTTTTGCGTTAATTGTCTTTAACGTTTCGTCCATCGACTCCATATATTTTTTGAGTTCAATGGCGTTATTTAATGTTTTTTGAGCAAGTGCCATCTCTTGATTTTTGGAGACATTCTGCGCACCCGCGACTGTGATTTCACCGATTGCGCTGCTCACACGCGACATGTTGTTTTTAGAGAGATCGTTGACATTTTTCTTCGCAGTCGCAATATCTTTCTCAAGAGTTGCGGTTGCCTTGAGATCATCTGCGGCTTGTTGCGCAGCCTCTTGTTTCGCGTCGGCAGTCTTCTTGACCGCTTCAAGCGCGTCAAATTCCTGCATCAGTTGCTTCTTGCCAGTGTCGGTCATGCCCTTGTGGCTTTGCAATTCCAACTCATAGATCATGCGTTTCGTACGACCAAGATCGAGATACCTTTGATGCTGTTGTTCAACCCATTCGGCGGTGGCGGCTTGCTGATCACTCTGCGCCTTTAATTCAATGGCCGCGTCTTTGTAAAATTTCGCAAGATCCTCTTGGGCTTTGCCCTTTTGTTGTAGAACAATTAAATCTTGCACATTCGATTCAATTGTTTTTTTTGCCTCTTCTACCTGAGACTGAATTATTTTGTATTGTTGGTCTAGTTCAAGTCCGATTTTCTCTTCATATTCTTGTCGAGTCTTTGCTGCCTGTGCTTCAGTCTGAATGATGGGGTCACGAGTATTCTGTCTTTCCGCTAGTTTTGCGTCATATTCAGCCATCTTTGCTTTGGTTTTTTCTTGCGCATCTTTCATCTGAGAGTCACTCAGATTTTTAAGTTCAACCAACTTCTTTTGACGCATGCTTTCTTGCGCAATCATTTCGGGAGACTGCCCAAAATTAGCGTTCTTCTTTTCCTGACTTGTGATTTCACTTTCGGGTGATTGTAATTTTCTTAGATTTGAAACAATGTCAGTCGTGCGTTTCATCTGTCCATTGCTTCTTGCAATGGACGCATTGGCGGCATCGACTCCGTTTGCCCACTCGCCGATTGATTTCCCAATTTCAAAGAATGTCCCGGCAATGGGTATGGATTTGATTGTCGTAATCAAACTATTTCCGATGATCTCCATCGCACCGCTCAAACCCTTTTCGCCGCCCTCCTTGAAACCCTTGATCATTTCCAAGGCCATTTTGCCGCCAGCGTCGACCATGCCAATGACACCCAACCCGCCAAGAAGTTGACCGCCAAGATTCTTCATCTGCTTCGCATTGATTTTTTCAATGCTTGCGGCAATCCCGCTGCCGCTTTTCTTTGCGGAATTCTCAGCGGCTTTCATGCCCTGCACGAATGGGTCGGGATTCGCGTATAGATCGACCGTCATCTTTCCTTGGATTGAACCCATTACTTAACTCCCATTTGATGCTTGAGTTTTTTCAATGATGCGCTTGGATCTATCTTTGGCTTGTCGACATACGGCATGAAATCCTGCGGGCTGAATGACTGTGATCGACCCGAGCGATGCGCGTTGGCGACAGTCGACGCAACAATGCCCGCGCCGAGATCCGCACGCTGGCGTGAGTCGAGGCATCCAACAATGCCTTGATATTCAATCCATTCTTGGAGTTCTCGTGAAGACATTCGATCTCCTAACTCTGCGACAGTCATTTTCAACTCAGCCGCAAGCATGAACATGAACATGCGTATTCCGTTGCGGCTTCTCAGTTTTTTTCGAGTTCTTCTGCGTCCTTTGCGCCAAGGCCCGAGAGGTGCTGGCAATGCTCGTACAACTTGTCGATCACCGAAGCAGGCATTGATCCCACTTCCGCAATCTCCGCATCGGTGAACATTCGCACGCCAGCCTCCGTCGTTATACAGCGCACAACGAGGCTGGCGCGGATGTTCTTCACACCCTTCTTGATGTCACGCTCGGAATAAACATACTGCTCCCATTGGTCACGCTCGCCAGCCGTGAGGCCGCGAAGCGAGACGAGACCGTCGATGCCCGCAACCTTGACGGTAGCGGTCGGGATTTTGAGAGCGAGTAGTTGTTCTCTGATTGACATGGTGGCTCCTGATTAGGTGATGGTGATTGCGCCTGTGCATTGCAGGCTGATTGATGCAGTGATGATTCCGTCAACAGCCGCTTTGATTGAGTAGCCAGTCACGATTGCGTTGCCTGAGACGCTTGAACCATCAGCGAGAGCAATCGCAAATGCGTTGGAAGTTCGTGCTGTTACTGCGGCTTTGACTCCGTCTTGACCTGTGTCTGCGCCGTTGCTATTCACATCGCAGGAGATGGTTCCTGGCGTAATAATGCCAGGCAGAAACGTCTTGGTCGTGCCTTGAATGTTTGTGGAGTCAACCGTTGAAACACTGAATCCATCAAATGATAAAGAGGTAACTTCTCCAACTGCAAGCGAATTATATGTGAGTGTTGTTGTTCCTGAATTTGCTACAATTACTGCCATTTTAGTATTCCTTTAGTTAGTTAGGGTTGTGATCCGTCAGTCAACGTGACTGGCGAAGGTGCTGATGCGACATACCAAATTTTTATAGTGACGCTGCAAACAAACGCACCGAGTTCAGTGCCTTCGCTGCCTAAGTCGTACGAGAGCGACGTGCCCTCAATGCGAATGTTTTGAATTGTCATCGGGCTGTTTGTCGATGTCGCAAGCGTTCCGCTCGCCGCATAGAGATCGACCCGCACGTGATCAGCGATGTTGGACGCGCTGGCGAGTGACGAGTGCACGCAGTCCACGATCACTGTTGCGACTCGCAAACGGTCTGCTCCAGTTATCGTCGGGCTAGCGGTGTCATCGCTTTGACCCGAAACGACAATGAACGGCATAGCAGTTGTTGGCCGCACGAACGACTGGAATATCTTTGTCGCTGACCCCAACGCCGTGATCACGGTCGGAGACTGTTGCAAGGCGAGATGAATGGCTTCTACGAATTTCATCGTGCCGCCTTGTTCATTTCTTTTGCGATGCGAGCAAAGACCTTGTCTAATCCGTAGCCGATGTCCGCAGTGAATTTGGCGTTGATTGTTGCGCCGTACATCTGAAAGAACTTGCGGAACACTTGCCAGCCTTGATATGCGCGTGATGGATCCACGTAGCGGCCGTGCTCGATGAGCCAGGAATTTTGCGTCTTGCCCCAAATGCGTGCCCACACAGTCGCCTTGTTCTTGCCGATTTCTTTGGGGATAATCCTGTTGCTGTAGATGTTGTGCGCAATGCGCAGTCGACTCTCTTTAATCGGATGGATCGGCTGATGCTTCTTCGCACGCCAGCGCCACGACTTCTGCGCGTCGGTCTGATTCTCGTCGTTCTTGCCGACATAAGTGCCGTACATGCTTGCGAGTTTGCCTCGCGGGGCAGTCAACGCCTTGACCTCTGCCTTGCGCAAGACCTTGTAGATATCGTCGCTGCGCATGGTCTTCATCTGATCAAGGAACTGATCCAAGCCCTTGATGATCTTGCCGCTGCTTGACATTACGCAACCTCCCTGCATTGCATGATGAGAGTGTGACCCGCTGACTTGTAGTCAACGATTGACACGATCTCGAATGTGGTGCTGAGTGTCGTGCCGCTTGTGCCGCGACTCACGCTTGCAGTGAAGCGGTCAGTTGCCGCAATGCCCGGGTAGAAGTTGGTGGTGATTTGATGCGTTACCACTTGCGACAGCATTGCGTGGTTAGTTCGTTCGACCGCGCTCGAGTCTTTGATCTCGCCAAAGATTGTGTCGCCACTGGTGTAGGTGTATGTCGGTGTGCCGAACGACCCGATCGTCTCGGTGCGGGTCTTGATCACAAGCGGAGTCCGCATCATGCCGCTGTTCATTGGTATTCACCCGACTTGTATTGGGCGATCAAAGCCTTGATCGTGCCGGGCACTTCGTACTGTTGACCTGGAGCCAAAGTGGCTCGGTAGTCGTAGAGCGTCGAGCACTGCATCAGGATGGCGTGCTTGAGCGCAATCGGGATCGTAGTTGCACTGGAGCCGTGACCAGCGACATAGACAACTGTGACGACTCCTGCGCCGCCGCCAACCAGTGACGGCCATGACTTGCCGTCAAGCAGCTGGATGCGACCAATGCCGTTGTATGACTTGGTGGTGTAGTCGGTCGACGCTGACAGCGTCTGCGTGTTGCCCGATGTATCGACATACTGCACGCTTGTCACGCTGACCAGTGGCGAGCGCGGCAGTGCGATCTCGTAGCCCGAGCCGTTATAGACCTCGTTGCTCGAACCTTGCACTGGCGTGTTCTGCGGGAACGAGTCATAGACCGATGTGAATGTCGTATTCGGAATTGCGATGCCGCAGTAGTTCTCGATCATCATGCGGGCTGTCGTGATGATTGATGTCGACCCGCTCGTGCTGGCTTGGATATATGTGTCGTCTAATGAGTGAAAGACACGAAGGTGAATTTTGCATTGCGCAGTGGTGATCGGCTCAAAACTCGGAGCGGTCGTGATCGTGGTGTTGACTCTCATCGCGGTGTCGCTCCCTTCTTCACGGCTTTGCATGGAACGGCCCGCGAGCAGCACTGCACATCGTCAGAGTCTGCACGCTCGGCGTAACCGAGTGCGAGCCACTCGATCGCTGTGCGCTCGTCGACGGCGATGACTTCGCCCGGCGCGTGAACGCCAGTCGCTGTCACAACTCCTTGGATCATCTTCACATTTCGCATAAATCCTCGGCACGCATTTCTGCGAGCCGAGGGTGATTTCAATTCAGTTCAGTGATTACGCAGGGTTAGCAAGAACGCTAAATGCATCTTTGAGCGTGATGGAGAAATCCACACGATTCGTCGCCAAATATCCAACTTGTCCCGATCCTGCAAACAATTCTTTCATGACGCGCATGCTGTATGAGCCACGCTCTGCGAGAACGGAATAATTTCCGAAGTCGCCGATCACGCCGATCTTGGTCAGTGTCGCAGATGCCATCACTGGCATTGCGGCAGATGTGTAAACAGGAATACCCATCAATCGATCTGGCTCACCAAGTGCGCCAGAGTTCTGCCAAAAGTATGAAACTGTTCCACCAACTGCACCAAGTTGTCGCAACTTGCCAAGAGTTGAATCGTGAACCAAGATGCTGGCATTTGTGCGGTATTGACGACCGAGCGAGTACACCCAATCGATCACTTCAGAAGCGAGGATTGTGCTGTTTGTCGCACAGGTCTTGCCGGTGGCAATCGTGGTAGCCGCTGAACCTGTTCCCATCAAAGTATTTGCAGGGCCGTTGGTTGAAACTGTTGGGCTAACAAAACCTGTTTCTTCCGCTTGCGCAAACAGACGAGCGAAAGACTCGGTGAGGATCGCCTCAATGCTGAATCCCGCGCCACGCGCTGGAGCATCTTCGACGAGTTCATTTGAAACTTTCAAGAGAGCAGTCAACTTCTTTGGTGTCAAAGTGATCTTGCCGAAAGTTTGACCAGTCTCCGTGATTGTGCCACCTTCTGTTGCAAAGGTCGCACTGCCCGCTATGTCATCCACGGCAAACTCACGCGCATAACTGCCGATTGAGATCACCTTGGCAAGTTGACGAATAGCAGTCATCGTCTTGAGACGAGTGGTGATCGCATTGTGAAACTCAAGTGGTGGCAACACTGTGCCGCCTGAAGCCTCGCTGATTGCGCGGATCTCCATTGGGTTGGTGTATTCACCTGAGCGAATGTATGAGCCCCAAGCGTTTCCGTACTCGGCTGTTTCCGTGTTGCGACCCGACTTGTTGCTTGCATTCTCAACGCCAGGCAGATTGCGAACTTGTTTCGCGGCATCAGGAGCCTCAGCCTTGAAGCCCGCGCCAACATTCATCAGTTCGTCACTGCGTTGTCGTTGCGCTGTGAGTGATGCGTATTGCATCTTCAACGCGCTGTACTTCGCTTCGAGAGCGTCCGACATGCCTTCGCCGCTGTCGTTCGCGTCGTCGCACATCTTCTTCATTTCGGCGTACACAGCGCCCATCTTTTCCACAAGTGCCTTGTATCCACTATCGTTTGCCATGATAAAATTCCTTCTTGTTGTGTCGAGCGAGAGTCGATTACCTCAACGCTGAGGCAACAGACACGCACGCTCGACGGTGAATGTCTGTGAAATAATTCTTATTGACGCAAGAGATTGAGAACGCCTTGTGTGTTCATGATGTTTCCGCTTGCGCGTACCGTTGCTACAAATGCCGTTTGCCCCGTCCCCGCGTACAACTCATCCAAGCGAGTGACATTGAACCCGCCGAAATTGAGAGCGAGCATGTATTGCGTCGGGTCAAAGAAGTGCATTTGGATTGAGTTTGTTGAACTTGTTCCAGTTGAATCGAGCGGATGCCAAATCATTGGCAAGCCGTGAAACGAATCATCAAACGCAATTGCTTGCCACAAAACGCCTTCGCTTGTAAAATTGATCGGTGCGTATGTGTTCATAACAAGCAAAGATCGTTTGAAATTTGCGTATGTCATTTTTGGCAAGTTTGCGCCACCATCATTCATAATCGCTCGAAAAATGCTCATGACGACTTGCAATCCAGCAGTGCCGCCAATAATCGCCGAACGCGAATACGCGGTTGCGGCCGTCACGCTACCTTGACACGCGCCGCTTCCACTTCCAACCAAAATTTGATTATTGATTGTTGTGATTAATTTTGCGATGAGTTGACGCTTAATCAATTCCTCAACGCTTTGCGCGGCTTCTGAATCTTCCAAAAGTTCAGTTGAAACACGAATCCAAGATGACACCTTCTTGAGCGAGTAAGTTGCGGCGGTTGTGACAAACTTGGACGATGCTAAGGCCATCGAACCGTCTTCTGTTCCGAGTGACGCTTCCGAGACACTGGTATTCACGCTTGGATCTGCGCTGACGATTGGTTGAGAGAATGTCGTTGTCGTATTGATGACATTGACCTTGCTCATGATCGCGTCTTCTTTGATTGTCTCTTGGACAAAGTTTGTCCAAGAGGAAGGCACGAGCGATGCACCGCCTGATCCGATGCTGATTGCGCGGGCTTCAACATCCGTCAAAGCACTTGCGCCCTTGCGCAGATACAAGTTGTAAAGGTGGCTGAAATCTTCGCCGCCACGGTCGAGTTGGTTCTTGTTGTTCATTCAAACTCCTTGCGTGTATAAAAGAAAACACGCGGTCAAAATGCGGAAGGTCTAAGTACGCATCGGGCCAGCGTGCTCTCAAGGGAGTCGCGGAAGTCCGCTCTCGTGATCGATCGCCGTCAGGCAGCGTCGGTCGAGGCTCTATTCAGTTATGCAGCCCATTATCTCAAACGGATTTTCGCTCGCAAGTGGGCAAGGTCAGAATTGTGGAGGCAAGTAAATTTTTCTTTTTTTCCCTTTTGGTTGCTCGGCGCGAGCCTCGACGCTGGTCGAACTGTTCGCCGGGAAGGTGACCACGGATACCTCAAGAAGTTTGGCAAGTTGCACAACTCGCGTGCCTTTGGTTTCGCCTTTGGCAGGTGGCTCGTAAGTTTCTTTCAAACAGATGAACCCGAATGAGCACTGCGTCACAATGCCTGCACGCACCAGCGCGTGCGCTTCCTCGCTTGTGTCGGTGTCGGGAAGGTCGCACTCGAAGCACAGACCCGAACGATCTGCATAGACTTTCAGGTTGCCTGCGCTCACGCGACCCATCGGCTTGGCGGTGTCGTGGTTCCACAGCAGGGCGATCTTGTCGCCGTCGGATTTAATCGATGCGTCGAAGCAAGTCGGCTCGAGACGCTCGTATGTGTTGCCCATGTCGTAGCGTTCCCAATTTGCGGCGATGCCGTTAAGTCGTAGCGGCTCACCGGGCTGCGGTTCGGTTTGCTCGATGCGGACTGCGCCAGCCTTGCGGGTTTCGATGTTGATCATAGTGTCTCCTTGTTAGTTTGAATGAGTTCTTGAATTAGGCGCGTGGCGAGTGCCGCGGCCGTCTCTGCGTGTCCTGTGTTGTGCCAGTCTGCATTGCGGGCTTCGGTCTTGATCGACTCTGCGAATGCGTTGGCGATGGCAATGCCATCACTAGCGCGGTCGCTGTGACCTTGCAGCACGAGAAGCCCGCGCATGATCGGGGCGATCTCGCTGGCGATGCGTGCGACATCGGGTATCCACTTGGATACCTTTTCTTTTGTGCGGCAACCCTTGAGATACTTGGCCTCCGCTTCACAGCATCGCGTCATCGCTGAGAGTGCGGAAGGAAAGAATAAGTCAACTGCACGGTCAAGTGGATTGACGGTCGACTTCAACTCAGTCGGGTCGATGTCGACCGACGCTGGCACAACATCCGACGGCGACTGCTCAAACTGTGCTTCGGTTTCAGTTGTTACATTCGGCGAAGCAGGTGCAGCCGCCGTCGGTGTGCTTGTGTTCAGAGGCAGTCGGATTGACTCGCCGCCATCGACGGCTGGCAATCCTTCTCGCGCTCTGATTTCGTTGGGTGTCAAGATGCCGTTGGTGACGGCGACGGCATACGCGCTGAAGCGGGTGCTCATGTCGCCGCGCAACAGATCATCGAATGAGATGCGGGTCGTGACATCGTCGCCACGCTTAATCAACTTGCGATTGACTTCTTGCTCGAGTCGAGCCGCCCAACCCGCCAGTGTGCTCTGCACAAAGACTGCGTTGGCTTGTTCGGCTGACGAGTAGGACACGCCGTCGTTGTCGCCGACGCGATGGCTCGGCACATTGAATGCGGCGGCGATCTGTTGGCGACAGAACTTCTTCATGCTGTCGAGGTCGCTGTCTTTGGCGTTGGTGCTGATTGCGTCGAACTTCAATCCTTCTTCCAAAATTGCAATGCGTCCAGCATTTTTAGCACCCGAATGCACGCGAGAAAATGCCTCGCGCAATCTGTTCGCACCTTCCGCGCTGAGTCGACCTGGCATTGAAAGCACACCAGCGGGTCGACAGTTGTTGGACAGGAAGCGTGAAGTCCACTCAGCCAGTTCGATCTCTAATCCGATCAGGTCTCTCATGCGATGAATTGGTGCTTCGCCGAGTAAGCCGTCGGCAGATGGCCCGACGACATGGAGAATGTCGTATGGTCTAAATTTGCGTTGCTTGATTTCCTCGGATGCCTTCTCGTCTGCCTTGCCTGTCCAGTATTGGTAGTAGGGTTGATTTGCCGCGTCACGCATCATGTACATCAAGTCAGGTCGCAGTCGTTCCATTCCGATTGGAGTGCCCGCAGGGTTGCGCATAATGAATGCGAATGAATTGCCGTAGAGCAAGCAATCAGAAATCTGCGCCTCTCTAAAAGTAAACGCACTCATGTCTTCGTTAACTTCGTAATTTAGTATGGAATACAGCGGGTTTGTCACATCATTGCTCGCGCCGTCTGCGCTGTTGCGCAACACTTGCCACGGCATGCGAGCAAGAGTCTGCGAGATCAATCGCACGCACGCATAGACAGTCGGAGCCTCCATCGCGTTGTCGGGTGAAATGGTTTTACCAGTCCACGCCCACGAACTCACATACGACTGGATGCCGCCTGAGATCGGTTGTCCGATTGGAGTTGTATCCTCGAACATAGATCGAGGCGGGGCTTTGCCGAGTGCGCGTGTGATGAGATCGATCAAACCCATTGGAGTGGTTCCTTGTCGTAGATGGAGGTTTTGTTGTCTGCGTCTTTGTGCACCATGCACGCCAACGCCGTGACGAGCGCGGCGATGCAATCGATGCGCTCCGTCGAACTGCTTTTCGATGGTTTGATATTGCCTGCGGG
>Ga0209086_10001925_pt1 | contig 16587 bp, 10 predicted proteins | sample M_130207_XF_Meta_FD_187312 | JGI IMG/M metagenome (GOLD analysis project Ga0209086, IMG submission 187312) | Freshwater microbial communities from Lake Montjoie, Canada to study carbon cycling - M_130207_XF_MetaG (SPAdes) (version 2) | ecosystem: Environmental > Aquatic > Freshwater > Lake... | reverse complement strand
AGAAAATGGGCGTGTTGCCGGAGCGGAACGTGACATGGCTTGCGTCAATTGTGGTGCCGGCGTCTTTGCCTGGATTTTTTGTCACGGTGATTTTGTCGGCGCCAATGGAAAGATGCGGCGTAAAAAATTCGCTGATGCTGACGCGCGCGTCGGTGGCCTCGAATTGATCGGCGGAAATTTGGCGCATTTCATTGGCGCGCGCGTACACCGGAATGCCAGCGCGCACATAGGTTCGCAACACGGCTTGCGCGGCCACGGCGCGATTGAGCGCGATGTCGTAGTACACCTGTTGCCCGCGCATGATGTAGTTGCCGTCGGTGGCAATCACATCGCCCTCCAAATAAATTCCTTGAACGGCTTTCACATCCAACTGACCGGAGTCTTGGCGAATCTGCGCCATGGATCCAGGCTTTAGAAAAACAATCGCTCGTTCGCTGGACAATCGCAACTCGCCAGTCTTCAAGCGCGGATCATTCGCGGTCAGATCAATCAGCGCGCTGCCTGTCACCATAATGGTGTCGGTTTTTTCATCGATGGAGGTCTCGCGTCCGGCGAATGTGACTAGATCGCCCGGTTGGAAAATGGCCAGCGTGCCGCGTTGCGGCAATGAAACAGTTGTTGCGGTTGGCGCCAAGGTTGGCGGCTCTGGAATGCTCGCTCCCACCACCATTGGCGTGTCACTTGATGCGACTTTTGGCTGATTCACGACTGGTTGCGTCACGAGCTTGGCGGGGGCGCTTGCCAGTTTTTGCAGATACGCCTGCAGGCGCAAGTCGCCCGCCGCAAAATCTTGAGCGGGCGCGGCCTTGTCATCCAGCAACGGAACTTTCAGTTTCACTTCGCCACGAAAACTGGCGGTGACAAGGACATCATCGCCAGCCACGCCAAGACCGGCGCGTCGCGAGGGCTCGCCCACTTCTGGAAAGTACAGCGCGCATTGCGAAATCAAACCGTCCGCGGAAGGAATGCGATTGATCCACACCACGACTTTTTTTGTGGCGAAGGAGTACGCGCCCACGGTCACGCGAACATCGCCTTCAACAACAAGTCGGCGCGTGTCGTCCACTTTCCACGCGAAGGCGCGCGTGCCGTTGATCACCAAATCACTTTTCACCGGGACAATGGGAAGAACAAATCCGCTCAAGCGATCGCCCTTCACGGCGACGGTGGTGAGTTGCTGCGCCAGCGCAATCTGCGTGAGCGCCAAAGCAAGAATGATCGCGCGAATGACCATGAATAAAAGAATGCTACCGATGAAATGAACATTCAGATGGCGGAGAAAGTTGGATTGACGGAGCGCCCACCAGGCTCAGCCACGCCAAGCGGTGGCTTGTCCAAGCATGTCGTGGACTTCGCGCGCCATCCACGAAAGACCCCACACAAATGCGGCAAATACTGCGAAAACCACGGCCCATTCAGTGTGTGAAATGGACAGCATCCAACCCGCCGCCGCGACGGAAGGAAAAATGGCGGCGGCGCGGCGCAATGAGTCGGCGGTTTCAATGGTGTTGCGCGCCGTGAGAGCGCGACTGGATTGCCACGCAAAAATCGCCATGGCTCCGATGGGCGCAAGAGCGAGCCACGTTTCTCCATTTGGCCACTCGTCTGCGCCGCGACGAATTGAAAGCCAAGTCAAACCAACCACCGCGCCTGCGCTGAGAATGGTCAGAAGAATTGTTGCGGAGCGATCAAGCCGCGGCCGCTTCTCCAGAACTTTGTGAAGCAGAGAACCCGTCGCAATGGTCTGCACCAAAATCAACGAGGCCGGAAGCGTGAATGATTGTCCGATCCAAGGAATAAAAAAACTTCCCGCTTGCGCCAAGCCCAACATGAGCAAGCCAACCGCCGGAACAAATCGGCCCATGGTGTTCCACATTGCAATTCCAAACGCGGTGAATATGGCGACGGCCATGCTTGTTTCACCAAACATGGAGGCGCCAATCATGCTGGCCAAGAGCGCGGTGAATGTGAGCAGCGTTGCTTGCGCGGTGGTGAGTCGGCCCGTTGACAATGGACGGTTGCGTTGAAATGTTTGATCGCGGCGCGCGTCGAGTAAATCGTTCATGCCCGCGGCGAAACCAAACAGGCCGGAGCCAATGACCGCGGCCGCCAACAGCGCGCCCCACAATGGCATTGTGGAAATGGGAAAAGTTGCAGTGGCGGAATCAAACCGCGCCAGCAATGTGGCGAACATCAAGTTCACCGCCGCGCCCGCGGCAAGTGGAATTCGCATGAGTTGCAACGCGGCAAAAATTCGGACAAGTGAAACTCGCATTGGAACCATGCTACGAAACGGCTGATTGTTGCGAGCGCCCCAAGATCACTACCATTCAATTTCTATGCGTCGAACCGAAGATAAAAAAATAAATGTTTCCAACGCCAAAGGCGTTCGAATTGGCATTGTTGCCGCCGACTATCACAAAGAAATTCATCAGCGCCTACGCGATGGGGCCGAATTGGCGTTTCAACAAGCGGGCGGAATTGCAACCGATCTGCGCGTGGCAACCGTGGATGGAATTTTTGATTTGCCGCCCGTGGTGGCGCAGATGATTCAGCGCCGCGACATTGACGCCGTGGTGGTGATTGGTTGCGTGATTCGCGGAGAGACGCGGCACGATCAATTTATTGTTGACGCGGCGTTCGCGCAATTCACACAGTTGGCCGTGGCGCACCACAAGCCGGTCGGGTTGGCGGTGCTTACGGTTGAATGTTTAAGCCAAGCCAAGTCGCGCTCGGGTGGCAACAAGGGCGACGCGGGCGCGTTCGCCATGAACGCCGCGCTGCGAACGCATTCGGAACTTTGTCGTTTGCGTCAAATGTCTGAGGGAACTTCCGCGGCGGTTTCAGTTGTGGAGAAAAAATCATGAGCGTGGCCAAGGACCGACGCAACGCGCGGCGATGCGCGTTGCAAGCGATGTTTGAAATGGATCTGGGCGGAGAAAATAATGGCGGCGCCGGCGAAAGTTTGGTGGGCGCTTTTCGCGACGACGCGCAAGGATCCGAAAGTGAATCATGCTTGGCGCAAGGCGTTGAATTGGCGCGCGCCGCGTGGAGCGAGCGCGATGTGTCCGACGTGGCCATCGCGCAACTTTCGCCGGAGTGGCCAATTCACAGGCAGCCCGCTGTGGATCGCAATGTCATTCGAATCGCCGTGTATGAAATCACGCATGAACTTGCGCCACCAGTGGCCGTGATTGACGCCGCCGTTGAATTGGCGCGTGAATTTGGCGGCGAACACAGTCCGGCGTTTGTGAACGCGGTGCTTGATCGTTGGTGGAAAGACCGCGGAGGCAAGCGTTGATGTTTCGCTCGGCGCTGGACGCGCTTCGCCGCGGCATTTCTAAAACCGCCGCCGCCGTCACTGGCGGACTTCGTGGAGTTCTCACAGGCAAGGACCTTGACGAGGACTTGATCGATCGAATTGAAAGCACGTTGGTCGCATCCGACATGGGCGTGCGCATTGCGCGCGAAGTGGTTGATGAAGTGCGCCGCGCGTTTCGTGGCGGCACCGCCAAGCGCGGCAGCGACGCGGTTTCAATTTTGAAAGAGCGCTTGAAGGATCGGCTGCGCGGCAGCGATTTGTCGTTGGCCAAAGTGGCCCAGGGTCCAACGGTAATTTTAGTTGTGGGCGTGAACGGCTCGGGCAAAACAACAAGCGTGGCGAAAATTGCGAAGGCGTTGCAAGATGAAGGCCGCTCGGTGTTGCTTGCCGCGGGAGACACATTTCGCGCCGGCGCCGTGGCGCAACTTGAAGTGTGGGCCAAACGTTTGAACATTGATGTTGTGCGCGGCTCCACCAACGCGGATCCAGCGTCGGTTGTGTTTGATGCGGCCGAAGCCGCCATTGCGCGCAAGGCTGATGTGTTGTTGGTGGACACCGCGGGCCGACTGCACAATCAAGAGGGATTGATGCGGCAGTTGGCGAAAATTCGCGGCGTGCTTGCCAAGAAAATTCCAGGCGCGCCGCACGAAACATTGTTGGTGCTTGACGCCACTACGGGTCAAAGCGCCATCGCGCAGGCCAAGGCGTTTGGCGAAGCGGCCGGCGTGACGGGCGTGTTTCTTTCCAAACTTGATGGCACCGCGCGCGGCGGTTCGGTGGTGCAAATCCGCGAGGAACTTGGCGTTCCCGTGAAACTTGTTGGCGTTGGTGAAACGCCCGAAGATGTAGAGCCATTTGACGCCGATCGTTTTGTCGAGGCGTTGTTTGAATCGCTTGATGATCTCATAGAGTCATCATGAAATGGATTTAAATTCGTGAGGAACATGCCTACTATGCAAGCATGCAACGGATTCGCACCGGTTTCACGCTGATTGAATTGCTCGTGGTGATTGGCATCATCGCGCTGCTTTCAGGTATTGCGTTGCCAAGCATTTCAATGGTTCGGGCCAGCGCGAAAAATGCGCAGTGCATTTCCAATTTGCGTCAGTTGAATACGCCCATCCGTTCATACTCGCAGGCGCATGATGATCGCATTCCAATCGCAAACATGTTGCCGGCGATTGGATTGAACGGTCCCGAAAATGGTTTGCCTCAATTGTTGAAGGGATACATTGATCCGAAAAGTGAAGTTTGGTTTTGTCCCGCCGATGTGGACACGGAAAGTATTGCCACTGGAACCAGCTACATGTACATGCCGGGGCTTCTTCGTTTCACGCCTGAAGTGCAGTTTCAAGTGGCCAAGGCGCTGTCGCAGCAAAAGAATTTAACGCCGTGGGCGCTTGCGAGAGCGCGCACTGATTTGGAGGGGCAAATCATGGCCACTTTTTATGCGGGCATTGATAATCGCTCCGATGGTATTGGCACGCGCGCGGATTATTATCCAATTCTCATGGACTCCGCAGATCGACATCCAGGCACGCGTTCGCCGCGAAACGGCTTGTATATAGATGGTTCTGTGCATGACGCGGTGCAAGAGGAGCAGGCCAAAGAAGAGACGAAAGAGGAGAAAGTCGAATGACGATGGCGCTTTCATATCAAGTGCAATTATTTTTAGAGGACCGCAAGCGACTGGCGAAAATTGGTGGCGCATTGTTGGTGGCGTTGCTTGTGTGTCTTGCGTTGTTGTGGAACGCGTCGCGCTTGCGTCAGCCGCCAAGTATTTTTGACACGCCCATTGACAACACGCTTGGGTATCTCACGCTGAAGGATTTTTCAAAACTTCCGTTGGAGGAGCGCATTCGTTTCATGATGGAGTTGGCGGAGCGATTTCGAAGTTTGAAGCCAAGTGAAAGCGCGGCCATGGCTGCGTTCTTGGCAGGCGTGGCTGGTCCAGCGCGTGATCAGTTGCGTGACAATGTGAAGATGATCGCAAAGGATGTTCTTGCTGAAGGCGCGCAAAATTACATGGCGCTTTCGCCGGAAAAGCGTGGCGCGTTTCTTGATGAGTGGATCATCAAGTGGCAACGCAAAATGGAAAAAGTAACCACGGGCAAAGAGGAAAAAAAGACGGACTCCGAGCGGCTTGATGCCATGCGCGATCAAGGCAAGCGCAATGAGGAGCGGCAAAATCGCATGACTGGCGGGGGAAATTTAAGCGATCGTGGAGCCAATGGATTTCTGGATTTTTGGCAGGGCGAAATTCAAGGCAGCAGCACGCCGCGTGAGCAAGGCCAGATCACCAAGTTTCTGGATGACATGCGCACGCGTCTTGTGAATCGCTAATGCCCGCGAGTGGATAAAGTTTGTTGGTGAAGCAAACGCATCAGGATAGTTGCCCATGACGCGCCGGCGCATTCAATGGTGTTGCGGTTGTGGAATGTATTCATCATGAGTGTTTCAGATAAAGCAGCTAGTGATTCCGCAACGCTGCCCATTCAATTGGTGCGCGACCAGTTGATCGCGGCTCTTGGTCAAGCCGGTCGTTTGATTGTGACGGCTGAGACTGGCTCTGGAAAAACAACGCAGCTGCCACAAATTTTATCGAAGCACGGAATCAACGGCACCATTCTTGTGTTGGAGCCGCGGCGACTTGCGGCGCGCTTGGTGGCGCGGCGCGTTGCCGGTGAAATGGGAACGCAGCTTGGAGAACTGGTTGGCTTTCGCACGCGCTTTGAATCCGCGTGGAGCGCCAACACGCGCATTGGTTTTGTGACCGAGGGCGTGTTCCTGCGCATGCTGCTTGCGGATCCACAATTGCGTGGGGTGGGCGCGGTGATCGTGGATGAATTTCACGAGCGATCATTGCAAGCCGACATGGCCATTTCCGCGGTCGCGCAATTGCAGCGAAAACGCGGCGATTTAGCCTTTGTTGTCATGAGCGCCACATTGGACGCGCAATCGTTGGCCAAGGCGCTTGACGCGCAACATGTGCATGCAAGCGGTCGCAATTTTCCAATCGACATTCAATATCGCCGCGAGCCCGCGTGGAAAGATGTGCCGCAGGTCGCCGCGCAAGAAGCGGTGGAGTTGGCGCGGCGCATGAATGGCGATGTGCTTGTGTTCATGCCTGGCGCGGCGGAAATCGACGCCACGATTCGTGTCTTGCAAACTATTTCAAACACCGTCGACATTGATGTGCGCCGCTTGCATGGATCCATGCCGGCGCAAGAGCAAGACGCCGCGCTTGATCCCTCCAAGCGAAGACGCATTGTTGTGTGCACAAATGTCGCGCAGACTTCCATCACGGTTCCGGGAATTTGCGCGGTGGTGGACGCGGGCTACGCGCGCATTCATCGCTATGACGCCAAGCGTGGTGTCGACACGCTTCGACCAGAGCGCATCAGTCGCGCCGCCGCTGATCAGCGCGCGGGCCGTGCGGGGCGAACTCAATCTGGTTGTTGCGTTCGTTTGTGGAGCGAGGTGGACCACGCCAAGCGCGAAGCGTTTGATCTTCCTGAAATTCAGCGCAGTGAATTGTCCGAGGCCGTCATGTTGGCCGCGGCTTTGGCTGGAAAACACAGTGATTTTCCCTGGATTGAAAGCCCTTCGGCGGACTCACTCCAGCGCGCCGTTGACAATCTTCAGGCGCTTGATGCCATCGACGCGTCGGGGGCGCTGACGGAGTGCGGAAAAAAAATGAGCCACATTCCAGCGCCGCCTCGTGTGGCGCGCATGTTGACGGAGGCGGCCCAGCGCGGATGTTTGCGGCGCGCGTCCAAGTGGGCCGCGTTGATTTCAGAGCGCGACATTGTGCGCTCCGCCAATTCCAATGCGTTGCTGAATATGTTGCACGCGGGTGAAGAGCCAAGCGATCTACTGGTGCGCGAGCGAATTCTGGACGCGTGGCAAGCGCGCAAGTTGCCGCGCTCAATTGAAATTTCAGAGGAGTCCATTCGCGAAGTTGTTCGCGCCGCGGATCGACTGGATCAGGCAACACGTTCGGCGCTACGTATGGGTTCAACTTCAGACAGCAGTGACTCGCTTGCGGATTTGACACTGTCGCTCATCGCTGGCTACGCCGATCACATTGTCTGGAAGCCAGACACGCATCGGCCGCACGTGTTGGGTTCGGGTCGACGCAAAGCGCTTGTTGATCGAGATTCTCTTGTCGCGCGCTCGGGTTTCATGATCGCGTTGCAGGCGCGCGAGAACCCTGGCGATCCCACGGTGCAATTGCTTTCCCTGGCCGCGCCAGTGGAGCAGAATTGGCTGGAACAAGCCTATTCCAAGCGATTTTCAACCGCGCGTCTGACGCGATGGAATGATTCTCTCAGCGCCGTTGAGGAGGCGCAAGAACAATCATTTGATGACATTGCGCTGACATCCATAAGTCGTCCACCAAAAGATATGGCGCAAGCGGCCCTTATTCTGGTGAGCAAAATTCAAGAAGGCGTTTTGCAATTGCCGTTGTGGAACGAAGAAGTGACGCAGTGGATTGAGCGCGTGCGTTGCGTTGCGCAGTGGTTTCCAGAAAAAAAACTTCTAGTCTATGACCCTTCCGATGTCGAATGCATTCAATTGGAAATTGTCAGTGGAGCCGCGCGCGCTAGCGAGCTTCAAACACGCGCGTGTCTTGCCGCTGTGAAAGACGCGCTCTCCTATGATGATCAACGTTTTGTGGAGCGCATGGCGCCAAGCGCGCTGGCGTTGCCAAGTGGCCGCAACATGCCACTGCAATATGAAGTTGGCGCGCCTCCGCGCGGAGCCGCGAAAATTCAATGGCTGTATGGACTTGAAACAACTCCCGCCGTATGCGCTGGACGCGCGCCCATTGTGTTGGAAATTCTTGGTCCCAACATGCGGCCACTTCAAGTGACCAGCGACCTTGGTGGATTTTGGAAGACGCTCTATCCACAATTGCGCAATGAATTGCGGCGGCGCTATCCAAAGCATGAATGGCGCTAGCTCATTTGTGTAAACAAATCCGCACAAGCGTCCTGTCTATCATTCGCCCAAAATCCCATTTCCTGCATTTTAATGTAAGCCATTGTAAGACATGGTTTTAAGTGCCTGCATTTGAATTGTAACTCCATATTTCATAGTATCGAACCCATGTCACGAACGACCCCCAAGAAGTCTGTCAAGCCCGCTCTGAAATCAGCTTTGAAATCCGCAAAGCCAGCCAAGGCGACAATCGAAGCCAAGCCTGAGATCAAGCCGGAATTGAAATCCGCCAAGCTTCCTGATTTGTCGACCTATCCGTTGTGCTTGCGTTGGCTGCATGATCGCACCGACTATGAAAAGATTCGCAATGTGCAATATTCCGACAACGCATTCAAGTTGGATCGCATGCGCAAGTTGCTTGCGTTGATGGGCGATCCACAAGATGAAGTGAAGACTGTGCATGTGGCGGGAACGGTTGGCAAAGGAAGCACCGTGGCCATGATCGCAAGCATGATGCGCGAGTGCGGCTACACCGTTGGCGAGTTTGTCAGTCCGCACTTGGTTGATGTGCGCGAGCGCGTCGTGGTGAACGGCAAGCCCATCAGCAAAAATGATTTCACTGATTTAATTCGCAAGGTGGCAAAGGCTTCATTGAAGTTGAACGAGCAGTTGACCTTCTTCGAAGTCATGACCGCGATTGGCCTGAAGCATTTCGCCAACGAAGCCGTGGATATCGCGGTGATCGAAGTGGGTCTTGGTGGACGTCTTGACAGCACCAATGTGATTACGCCAGAAGTGTGCGTGATCACCACCATTGATTACGACCATTGCAAGTTGCTTGGCAACACATTGCCGCTTATTGCCCGTGAAAAAGCGGGTATTTTCAAGAAGGGCGTGACCGCGCTGGTCTTTGATCCGCCAGCCGATGTTGAAAAAGTGTTCCGCGATGTCGCCACAAAAGTTGGCGCCGATCTGCGCGTGGTGAACAAGGACATTGAGTTCTCAAGTCGCTTCTGCTCCGACCCGGACCTTGGTCCACACGCGCGCGTCTGCTTGTACACCAAGACCAGCCGCTTGGAACATTTGCCCGTTCCGCTTCCTGGCGAGCACCAAAGTTCAAATTGCGGTCTAGCACTCTCCGCCGTTGATATTTTAAAGAGCCGCGGTTTTGATTGCCCAGAAAATAAAGTCACGCGTGGACTTGGCAACGTCAAAGTTCCTGGTCGAATGGAAGTCATCAGCGAGCGCCCACGTATTTTGGTGGACGGCGCTCACAATCCAGCGAGCGTGCAAAGTTTGATGAAATGTGTTGGCGCGCATGTTCCATATGACAGCATGGTCTGCATCTTTGGTTGCTGCTCTGACAAAGATGTTCCATCCATGCTTGACAAGGTGAACCTTGGCGCTGACAAAGTTATTTTCACGCGCGCCACCACAACGCCACGCGCGGCATCGCCTGAAGATTTGCAAAAAATGTTCGCGGAGCGCAGCGGCAAAATGAGCCAAGTGGCAAAAAACCTGCCCGAAGCCATTGAAATTGCCACGCGCGCCGTGAGTCGCGAGGATTTGATTGTGGTGACTGGTTCCTTCTACTTGGTGGGCGAGGCAATTAAGTATGTCCAGCAAGATGTGAACCACACTCCGCCAACTCCTGCGCGTGCATTGAAGGATTAAAGGCTTGCCCAAAAGGCCTGCGTGGATTACCTAGAACTGGCGCACGCCAGTTGGCGTTGTCATGCATTGCCAAGTCGTTGTAGGCTTCGCCGTTCATGGCAGAGTTTGAAACCCCATTTCGATATGACGCCGCCTTCGCCGATGGCATTGAGCGCAAGTGGCAAGCATGGTGGCAGGAGCGCGGTTCGTTCATCACGCGCAATCCTGGCGACGCGGGCTTTGACACGTCGAAACCAAAATTTTATGTGCTTGACATGTTTCCATATCCATCCGGCGCCGGCTTGCATGTGGGGCATCCAGTTGGATATATCGGCACGGACATTGCCGCGCGCGCCAAGCGCATGCAAGGATTTAATGTCTTGCACCCAATGGGGTGGGACGCGTTTGGTTTGCCCGCCGAACAATACGCGGTTCAGACCGGCGTGCATCCGCGCCTGACCACCAGCAGCGCTATTGAAACTTTTCGCAAGCAGTTGAAGCGCTTTGGTTTTTCATACGACTGGAGCCGCGAGTTCGCCACCATTGATCCTGAATATGTGCGTTTTACCCAGTGGATTTGGCTGCAATGTTGGAACGCGTGGTACGACGAGTCGATGCAGAAGGCGCGGCCTATTTCACAATTGATGCAGCAGTTTGAGTCCGGCGCGCGCCGCGTGGAATTGTCAAACAACATCAACAAGTTGTGGAGCGAGTGCGACGCGGGTGAGCGGCGCGCGGCCATCGACAATATGCGCCTGACGTATTTGGGCGAGCAACTTGTGAACTGGTGCCCCAAACTTGGCACCGTGCTTGCCAATGAGGAAGTCATTGACGGCAAGAGTGAGCGCGGTGGTTTTCCTGTCATGCGCCAGCCGCTGAAGCAATGGATGTTCCGTATTACCAAGTACGCGCATCGCTTGCTGAATGATTTGAAAATAGTCGATTGGCCAGAGAGCACACGCACGCAACAAGCGGAATGGATTGGACGCAGCGAAGGCGCGGAGATTTATTTTGCCGTGAAGAGTGAAGACAATGGGGGCGCGAGCGCGTTCGAGCCTCTCAGTGCTTTCACCACGCGGCCAGACACATTGTTTGGCGCCACATATATGGTGGTCGCTCCAGAACACGTACTGGTGAAGCGCGCCATGGAGCGCGCCAATCCTGCGGCGCACAAAGAAATCAGCGACTACGTCACGGCCTCGCGTCGACGCTCCGACATTGATCGTCAATCCGACAGCAAAGTAAAAACTGGTGTATTTCTCGGTCTGTTTGCCACAAATCCAGCCACGGGCGCCGACATTCCAATTTGGACCGCCGACTATGTGCTTCTGAATTATGGAACGGGCGCCATCATGGCGGTGCCCTCCCACGATCCGCGCGATTACGAATTCGCCAAAGCATTCAACCTTCCAATTCGCGTTGTGGTGTTGCCGCCACACGATGCCGCGGAACAGTCCAAAGTTGTTTCAGGTGAACATCAAGGCGCGTCCACATTGGGTGGCGACGCCGCTGAAACGCAGGCTGCTTACAGCGGCGAAGGAATTGCAACTGCCAGCAGCAACGCGGAAGTGTCACTGAACGGATTGCCCACCGATCAAGCCAAAGAAAAAATAAACGCATGGCTAGAACAGCGTGGCATTGGAAAGAAGCGCGTGAATTATCGCTTGCGCGATTGGCTCTTCAGTCGGCAGCGTTATTGGGGCGAACCTTTTCCTGTTGTGTTTGCGCCAGACGGATTGCCTTACGCCATTTCAGAAAGCGCGCTGCCAGTTCGTTTGCCCGAGCTTGAAGATTTTAAGCCCACCGAAAGCGACACGCCGCGGCCGTTGCTTGGCAAGGCCGTTGAGTGGATCAACACCACCGCGGGTCACGCTGGCGTCAGCGCCGCCGACTTGCCGCCGCAAACTCCCGTGAAGCGCGAGGCCAACACCATGCCAAATTGGGCTGGTTCATGCTGGTATTACCTGCGCTATTGCGATCCTAAAAACACCACGCGCTTTGTCAGCAAAGAAGCTGAAAAATATTGGATGGGCGAGCGCGGCGTCGACTTGTATGTGGGCGGATCGGAGCACGCCGTATTGCATTTGCTCTACGCGCGCTTCTGGCACAAAGTACTTTTTGATTTGGGCCATGTCACCACGCCGGAGCCGTTTGCGAAACTATTTCATCAAGGCATGATCACGAGCTTCGCGTATCAGCGCGCCGATGGTTCGCTTGCGCCCGCCGACACGGTTCAAGAAATCAGCGACGGCGTGTTCACTGAAAAATCCACGGGTCAATCCGTGAAGCAAGTGATTGCCAAAATGAGCAAGAGCTTGAAGAACGTCGTGAACCCCGACGATGTGATCGCCAACTTTGGCGCCGACACATTCCGCCTGTATGAAATGTCCATGGGGCCGCTTGAAGCATCCAAGCCATGGAACACGCGCGACATTGCCGGCAGTTTCCGTTTTCTGCAGCGCGCATGGCGCCTTGCGGTTGATGAGCGCACTGGTGAATTAGTGTTGGCGACCAAGCCTGACGGCGCGATTGAAAAACTTCTGCACCGCGCCAGCAAGAAAGTGGGCGAGGATATTGAGCGCTTGGCGTTCAATACCGCAATCGCCACGTTGATTGAAGTGGTCAACGCCGCCACGCGAAGCACAACGCTGGCTAGCGTTTCCGACGGTGGCTTAACGCGCGATCAACTGATTCGCTTCGTGAAATTGCTGGCGCCATTCGCGCCGCATTTCGCGGAGGAAATTTGGAACAAGCTTGGTTGCGCCGATGCGCTTGCCACCGCAAGTTGGCCAACATTTGATTCCACGCTTTTAGTAGACGACGAAATTGAACTCGCCGTTCAACTGTGTGGCAAAGTAAAAACGCGCCTGCTTGTGCCCTCTAGCGCGGACGCGGCCGCCATAGAAAAGATGGCGTTGGCCGACCCAAAAGTGATTGAAATGCTTGCGGGAAAAACCCCCAAGAAAATCATCGTGGTTCCAGGGCGGCTTGTGAATATTGTGGCGTGACCCGCGAAGAATGACGCGCATCAAACTGAAAATATCCAAATGGTTTTGCGCGGCGTTCTGAAACACAAGCGCAACGTTGACAAGCATGAAATGACCTGGCGATCGCCATTCTTGCCCTGTGATTGTTTAATTAGAAGTGGTTAGCATTATCTTCCCAAGTCTGGGTCGACACTTTCGCAATTCCACGGAGCATCACCAATGATTATCGCAACACTTCTCAGCGTTCTGTTCATGCAAGCGCCACCAGTCACACCAACCGCGACGGCCGCGCCCGCCATGAAAAAAACATCGGCTACGGAACCCGCCGCGAAAAATGCTGCGCCAATCGCCGTAACCAAAAGCGCGAACATTGGTCCAACCGTTGATGTGCCCGCGAATCTCGCCGCGTTGGTACCTACCGACGTCGTGGCTGTGATTTACATTCCAAACGCCGCCGCCGCCGAAGCGTTGACAACGCAGCTTGCCAGCATTGGCGGACCAATGCGCGGCCTTGTTGCGCCATCCAAAGCCATTCAATCCATGTTGAAGACCAACATGAAAACGGATTTAGAAATTCCAATGGATCAACCGTTGTTGTTCTGGATCACCATGCCTGTGGCCGATGAGAACGATCCAAATCAAGACGCCATGGGTGGCCCCGACATTCGTTCATTCATGGCCATGAAAATTCCTGGCGCCACCAAAGACAATGTGAAAGCAAAAACAAAACGCACCAGCCTTGCGCTGCTTGCCAATGACATGGTTGTGGTGGGCGCGCAAAAAGCGGCGTATGAAATGCCCGCCATTGGCGCCGCGACAAGCGCTCTGCTGAAGCAACTTCCAGCCGGCTTGGTGAGTGGTCGGGTTGATCTTGCAACAATTATTCGCGAGCAAGAGGAGAACTTGCGCATGGGCGCCAGCTTTATTGGCATGGCCATGGCGCCAAACGCGCCGCTGTCAAAAGATGCCACGGAGAAGGAGAAAGAAAGCGCGCAGATCAAAGAGCAAATGAGTTCCGCCATGAGCGATCAAGCCACGCGTTTGATCGACTTGCTCACGGAGCTCAAAAGTGCTTCGTTTTCCTTAGGAACCAACGGCGACCAACTCAATGTCTGGACCGATTGGACGCGCGACGCAGCGTGGCCAGAGGGAATGACAGCACAAGACTGCGCCGCGGATATTGCGTTGCTTCCAGCGGGCATGCCCGTGTACGCCGGCGTTTCCAAAAGCACGTTGGGAATTTCCTTGAACAAGCAATTCACATTTGACGACGCTGTCATGACCGTCGCCTCCACACCAGAGCAGAAGCAGGCGTGGAATGAATCAGTGGAGAAGACGCGCCCCATATTGAACATGATCAACTCCGGCGTCGCGATTGGTTTTGGCGACATTGGCGGCAAGCCGGGTTACATGGTTGGATTTCGCGTCAGCGACGCCGCGACATTTCAAAGCGCGTGGCAATCCATGATGGAAACATTTTCAAAGGCTGGCATGTACAGCGACATGAAAATTGTTCGCGCCGCGGATTCACTCACGACAACGTTAACTCCAGATTCCAAACGCATCATGCGACTTACCAGCATGTTTGCACAAGACTTGACTCAGGAACAAATTGACGCCATCAACAAATCCACCAAGCCCGTGACCTCGGTCATGAACTTCAAGGGCAACAACGTCACCATGGTTGTGACTCCCGACATGGGCCTGGACGCGATCAAGTTCACGGTTCCCAAAGGCATGGATATTCGCGGGCAAATCAACGCAAATGCATGGGGAAATACCGACTGGTTCGCCACGCTTGATCTGCGCGTGATCGCCGGTCTTATGGCCTCTGCAGAAACCAAGGGCTTCACATTGCCCGAAGGTCCCGCCAGCATGTTGTCCATTCGTCAAGGTGTGCAAGCCGGTACGCAGCGCATTTCAATTTCAACCGATATGAAAAGCTTGGGCACGTTGATGGACCAATATGAAAAAGAATCCATGCGTGTGCGCATGGAGGCGCGCAAGAAAATGAGCGATGCAAAATCCACCGCGAATAAAAGCGCGGATGGAAAAGACGCCGACGACGATGACGACAAAGACGCCGCGCCGGACGCGTCCATGCCCGGCGCTCCATAAAACGTAGCAAGCCCCGCACGAGGTCGGGGCTTGCCAATCATTTTTTTCGTTCGAGAAAAGGGTTAACGAACGCTCCGTCTCGGTCCCATTCTTACGCGCACTGGAATTAGCTTCGGCTTGGAGCCCAGCACAATTCGTACAAGTCGCGTCAGCAGGGATCGGACGGAATCAAATGACATATGTAATCAATAGTCCGACATGCGCGTAATGCAAGGCGCAAATTTAAATTGGTCAACAATTGCGCCAACAACTTTGCCGCAAGATCCCATAAGATGCGCCACCCACTCTGAGAGAGTTTGAATGGATGTAGAACCCGACGATGTAGAGCCGAATCAGCCCGACAACGACGCCACAAATGGGTCGCCATGGACGCTTGACGAACCGTTTCCATCAAGTTGGGTGGTGTTTTGGCCGCATCAAGAGGCGCCAACGCGAGAGGAAATTGGCAGCGCATTCGCGGCGTGGTTGGGGCGCGACATTGACGCGCAATCTCCTGAAAATGAGGAGGACAGCGTGTTGTGGGTCATGGCGTTCACGCTTGATGGCGTAGATGCGCCCGCGGTGGTGTGGGCGGAGTCGGCGATTCCAGTTCAAGATGAAGAGGGATTGCAAGCGATTCGCGATTGCAAGTGGGTGGTGCGCATGCAAGTGGTGTTGCCGCAAAGCGAGCCGCACGAAGCGTACTTCCGAGCGGTGTCGTTGTTGGCCGGCGCGCTGGGCGATGTCGCAGGAATTTTGGACGCGGTCACGGGACAATTCATGCCGCGCGAAACTTTGGAGACCGGATTTCTTTTGCCCGAGGCCAAGCCGCATGAGCGTTGGTTGTGGCGCGTGGGCGGAGTTGGTGTCGCAGGCGAAGAGGCCAACGAAGATCGTCCAACACTTTTATTCACGACGGGGTTGTGGCGCTGCGGTCGACCCGAACTTGAGTTAATGGAAATTCCAGCCAAGCATGTGCGCGCCGGTTTAATTTTAATCGACGCAATGGCCGGCCTTCTGCTTGAAGGCGACATGCCGGAGGTTGGCGAGAAAGTGGAAGTGGGGCCTGGTCTTGAAGTGTGTTTGCAGCCGTGGCAAGAAGTTGCTGTGACTGCGCCTGATGGAGCGCCTGGATCAAATTCATTTCGCGCCGCGGCGCGCAGCGAGGAGGGATTTTCCCCGCTGCTTGGCGTGCGCGCGGTGGTGTGTCACCCCGAGCCTGTTGGTGAATTCAAAAAAGTGTGGACATGGCCCGCGCAAGTCATCGCCGCATTGGAGACCGGCCACGCCGCGTTGTTCGCAACCGAGCACGCCATTGACGCAACGGCTTCGCGCGCGCGTAGCCACTTTGATGTTTTCGCGACGGCCTTCGCCAGTTTGCGCCGCAGTGGCGACGCCGCGCATCAAGCGTTGGTGCAGAGTGCGTTTCAAGTGCAGGCGCCGCTTGAAGGCGGCACGGATCCCGACCGCGTTGAGCAAGCGTGGTTTATTGTACGCAAGTTTGACGGCGATTCGCTGGACACCGTGTTGCTTGATCAACCGCATAGCCGCCCTGATTTGGGGCAGGGTTCCAGCGTGCGTGTC
>Ga0209086_10001923_pt1 | contig 16592 bp, 10 predicted proteins | sample M_130207_XF_Meta_FD_187312 | JGI IMG/M metagenome (GOLD analysis project Ga0209086, IMG submission 187312) | Freshwater microbial communities from Lake Montjoie, Canada to study carbon cycling - M_130207_XF_MetaG (SPAdes) (version 2) | ecosystem: Environmental > Aquatic > Freshwater > Lake... | reverse complement strand
TGCGGCGTATCTTCTGGCCGCGCGCGATTTGATCGAGGCGAAGGACGACAAGGCCGCCGCTGCGATCGCCGCGCGGCACTCGGTGAATGCGGATCAGCTCGGCCTCTGGGCGGAGGAACTTCGCAAAGCGCGCAGTGCCGCCGATCATCCGCTCCACGCCTTTGCAAAAGTCGCGCTCGATGTGCGGGGGAACGACACCGCGAAGTTCGCGCAAGTCCTCCCGGCGGCGCGGGCCGCGTGGCAGAAGCGACGGCAGGACACAGCCGGGACGGTGCCGCCGGAAAGCATCGTCGTGGATTTTGCCAAGCCAGGCCCGAAGGACTGGATTCAGGACGGGCACACTTTTGGCCTGCGTCCCGCAAAGGCGGGTGATCCGGTTTTCGGGAGCGATCCGGAACAGCCGGTGACGGGCTTCGCTCTCCGCGGATGCGCGAGCCGCGATGCCGTGTGGAATGATCTGAGCACAAAAGGCAACGAGCACGATCACGGCACGCTGGGAGCGTGGGAGCGCAGCGGGAATGTCATCCGCACGCCCGACGTGACCCTGCGCGCAGGCAGCCTGTGGTATCTCGTGCGAGGGCCGGGCCGCGCGTATGCGGCGGTGAATTCCCACCTCGTGATCGCCGGGCCGCTGCACGGCGCCTTGCTGAAAGAATGGAAGAGCGAAGGTGACCGCTGGCAGTGGGTGGAGCACAAGCTCACGAGTTACACCGGCCACCGGGTTCACGTGCAGTTCAGCCCCGGGGCGGCGACCAAAGCGCCCGCCGTCGCAGGCAAGGTCCGCACCCGCGCAAAGGGCAAGGCTCCGAACCCCGCTGGTGCCGAGCCGCTGAACATCGCGATGGTCGTGCAGTCGGACACAAAGCCGCCGCTGCCGGAATCTCTGAATGAGCTGATGGAAGCAGCGATCGCCAATCCGACGGTGACTTCGCCAGAGGCGATGGCAAAGGCGGTGCAGGCGACATTTTCACAATCCGCCAGGCTCATGGGCGAGGACAAGCTCGCGACCTCCGCGTCCGCTGCGTCGATCGCAGACTGGCTCATGCGGCGCGCGGATCTTTTCGAGAGCGAACAGGAAGCAGGGAAGCCGCAACTGACCGCAGCACTTGCGCCGTTTGCGCGCGCGCAGTCGGCATTGATCGCGAAGATAAAGACCGAATCGCACACCGCACCGGCGATGCTCGACGGGAGCGGCGTGGAGGAATTTGTGCTCGTGCGCGGCCAGACGAAACTGCCCGGCGAGCCCGCACCGCGACGTTTTATCGAGGCGATCGCGGGGACGAAGCCGCAGAAATTTTCCACCGGCTCCGGCCGGCTCGAACTCGCACGGCAGATCACCGACCCTTCGAATCCCTTCACCGCCCGCGTCATCGTGAACCGCGTGTGGCACCATCTTTTCGGACGCGGCATCGTGCCGACCGTGGATAATTTCGGCGTGCTCGGCCAGCCGCCGTCACACCGCGAACTGCTCGACCATCTCGCCGCGCGTTTCGTGAAGGAGCAGGGCTGGTCGGTGAAGAAGCTCATCCGCGAACTCGTGCTCTCGCACACCTACGCGATGTCCAGCGCGCCCGCGGACGCCGCCGCCGAACTCGCCGATCCGGAAAACCTGCTGCTGCACCGCGCCAACCTCCGCCGCCTCGAGGGCGAAGCGATCCGCGACGCCGCGCTCGCCATTTCCGGCCGGCTCGATCCGAAGCTCGGCGGCCCGAGCGTGCCGGTGCATCTCACGGCATTCATGGACGGACGCGGCAAGCCCGGCGGCGGCCCGCTCGACGGAAACGGCAGGCGCAGCATCTACACCGCCGTGCGCCGGAATTTTCTTTCGCCGATGATGCTGGCATTTGACTCACCGATTCCCTTCACCTCGATGGGCCGGCGCAACGTCTCGAACGTGCCCGCGCAAGCGCTGATCATGATGAACGATCCGTTCATCGTGGAGCAGGCGAAGCTCCTGGCGAAAAAGCTCGCGCCAATTGCCAATCCGACCGAGCGCGTGCGGCAGATGTATCTCGCCGCATTCAGCCGTCCGCCGACGCCGGAAGAAATCGCCGACGCAAACACTTTCCTCACCGAACAGCGCGCGCTCTACGCCGCCAAGGACGCAGACGAACGCGCATGGGCCGACTTCGCGCACGTGCTCTTCAACGTGAAGGAATTCATCTACCTCAACTGACCATGCACCACTGCGGAAACTTCACCCCACGCGCGCTCACGCGGCGCGAAATGCTTGCGCGCTGCGCGAATGGCTTCGGTGCGCTCGCGCTCACGGCACTGATGTCCGACAAGACGTTTGGCGGAGCCGTGCGCTCGGGTGATTCGGTCAATCCTCTGAATCCGCTCGCGCCGCGGAAGCCGCATTTTTCACCGAAGGCGAAGAGCGTCATCTTCCTCTACATGGATGGCGGCCCGTCGCAGGTGGACACGTTCGACCCGAAGCCGCGGCTGACCGCGGAAGACGGCAAGCCGTTCGGGATGAAAATGGAGGCGACGCAGTTCAACAACAACGGCAGCACGCTCGGCTCGCCGTGGAAATTTCAGAAATATGGCAAGTGCGGCGCGCCGGTGAGTGAACTCTTCCCGCATGTCGCGACGTGCGTGGATGACCTCGCGATTGTGCGTTCGATGACGAGCGAATTTTCCGAGCACACGAACGCGAATTATTTCCTGCACACGGGCAGCGGGCTGCAAGGGCGGCCGAGCATGGGCGCGTGGGCAGGCTACGGTCTCGGCAGCGAGAATGCCGAATTGCCGGGCTTCGTCGTGCTGAATGGCGGACTGATTCCTCCGGGCGGACTCGACAATTTCAACAGCGGCTTCCTGCCGGCGAGCTATCAGGGATCGATCTTCAAGGCAGGCGCGAACGCCGTCGCAAACGTCACGCCGACCGAGGCGAGCGCCGAGCTGCAAAATCACAAGCTCGCGCTGATGCGGAAGCTGGATCGCGGAGTCGTGTCGCGCTTCGGAAAACTCGACGCGCTTGAGAGTGCGATCGGCAACTACGAGCTCGCCTATCGCATGCAGTCCGCCGTGCCGGAACTCATGGAGCTGAAAGGCGAGACCGACGCGACGCGCGAACTGTACGGACTCAATGCAAAGACGCCGCAGACGCAGACCTTCGGCGCGCAATGCCTGCTCGCGCGCCGACTCGTCGAGCGAGGCGTGCGGTTCATCGAGCTCACGTGCCCGAACGGCGCAGGCGACCGCTGGGACCAACACGGCAACCTCAAGGAAGGCCACGAAAAAAATGCGCGTTTCGTGGATCAGCCGATCGCGGGCCTGCTGAAGGATCTCAAATCCCGCGGCCTGCTCAACAGCACGCTCGTGGTGTGGGGTGGCGAGTTCGGCCGCACTCCATTTGCGCAGGGAAAAAATGGGCGCGATCACAATCCTTTCGGCTTCACGATGTGGCTCGCCGGCGGCGGCGTGAAAGGCGGCGTGACCTTCGGCGCGACCGACGACTACGGTTACAAGGCCGTGGAGGACAAAATTTCCATCCACGATCTGCACGCGACGATGCTGCACCTGCTCGGCATGGATCACACGAAGCTCACCTTCCGATTCAGCGGCCGCGACATGCGGCTCACGGATGTGTATGGTGAGGTCGTGAAGGAAATCCTCGTGTGACGCCCGCGCATCCAGCGCTCGAAAAACTTTTACAGAAAGCCTACTCGGCGGAGCGCGCCGCAGCCTTTGCCTACATCGGCCATGCGGCCTCGCTGAGAAATCCGGAGGCAAAGGTGGCGGTGAAGCAGATCGAGGACGACGAATGGAAGCACCGCGAAAATATTCTCGGGCTGATGCGGAAATACAGCGTGCCGGTGTCGCGGTGGTGTGAGGTGCGGTTTTACCTCATCGGAAAAATCATCTCGGCGAGCTGTCATGTGATCGGGCGCTTCATGCCGTTCTTTTTCGCGGGGAAACTGGAGAGCGGAAATGTGTGCGAATACTTCGTGATGATGCGCCACTTCCACTCGCTCGGCATCCACGAGCACGATGCGATGCTCTACGAGATGGGGATGAAGGAGAAGGAGCACGAGGTGTATTTCCTCGATCGGATTCGCAAGGACAGGCTGATGCCGCTGTTCGAGCGGCTCTTCTCATGGGGTGCGGGAAAGAGCGCGAACGATGTGGATCTTCAGCACAGACATCCGGTCGAAGGATCGGAAAGATACTGCAAGTCTTACAAGTCCCATGGCGCTGCAGACGATGCTCCGGATGCACGCGACGGGTGAGCGCTTTCGACAAACTGAGGGCGGGGCGGCGATCGCTTCTTGCAAAAGTTTTGCCTCAGTCGCGGATGGATCGCGTGTGAAGCACATGCGCCACGGGTGAATCCCACGGCCTGGATGCCAAGCTGCCGCAGACGCAGACTCTCGGTGTGCGACGGACGCCGAACGTCCGATCACGCCCGGTCCGCAGGATGAGCCTCTTGCGCTCCGCGCGCATGTGCTCCACAGTACGTGCCCCGAATCGCAGAACGATCCGCATTTTCAACACAACGACAACGAACGACAGACCATGAGCGAGACCGCAGCGCCTACCGCACCAACGGCACCGAAGGAAAAGAAGCCCACGCACAACGAGGAGATCAAAACCGCGATCCCGACGCTCGCCGGCACGCTCGCCGCGACGCTCGCGGATCCGGCGCTGGACCGGTTTTCCGAGGACGACCAGCAGTTCATGAAATTCCACGGCATCTACCAGCAGGATGACCGCGACCTGCGCAAGACGGGGAAAAAATTCATCTTCATGATCCGCGGACGCATCCCCGGCGGCGTGCTTTCGCCGAAGGGCTACGCGGTGTACGACGATCTCGCGACGAAGTTTGGCAACAACACGCTGCGCATCACTTCGCGGCAGAGCTTCCAGTTTCACGGCGTCGTGAAGACCGGCCTCGGGCCGCTGATGAAGACCATCAATGCGGCGATGATGGACACGCTCGCGGCCTGCGGCGACGTGAACCGCAACGTGATGAGCCCGCCCGCGCCGGTCGCGAGCGCGCAGCACGCGCAACTCCTCGCCGATGCCGTGCGCGTCTCCGAGGCGCTGCTGCCGAAGACGAAGGCGTATCACTCGATCTGGGTGGAGGGCGTGCAGCTCAATCTCGAAGATCCGGCAAACAAGGACTTCGTGGACCCGCTCTACGGCAAGACGTATCTGCCTCGGAAATTCAAGGTGGCCTTCGCGCTCCAGCCTCTGAATGACGTGGACATCCTCACGAACTGCCTCGGCTACATCGCCATCGAGGAGGGCGGAAAAATCATCGGCTACAATCTCACTGTCGGCGGCGGCCAAGGCCGCACGCACGGCCTCACCCAGACCTATCCGCGCATCGCTGACGTGATCGCGTTCGTCACGCCCGAACAACTCACCGAAGTTTCGCGCGGCGTGCTCACCGTGCATCGCGACTTCGGCGATCGCACCGACCGCAAGCACGCGCGGCTGAAGTACGTCCTCGAAGAAAAAGGTGCCGCGTGGTTCCGCGACGAACTCGAAGCGCGACTCGGCCACAAGCTCGCAGACGCAAAGCCGTTCAAGTTCACGGGGCAGGGAGACACCTTTGGCTGGGGCCAGGCGCTCGACGGTTCGCTCTTCCTCGGACTCTACGTGCAGACGGGCCGCATCCAGGACAAGGACGGCTGCCGTCAGAAAACCGCGCTGCGTGCCATCGTGGAAAAGTACCAGACCGAGGTGCGCCTCACTCCGTCGCAGAATCTCATCCTCGCCAACATCAGGCCCGCCGACAAAGCCGCCATCACCGCACTGCTCGCCGAGCACGGCATCCCGGTCGGGAATCAGGCGACCGCCATCCGTCTCGCGAGCATGGCCTGCCCGTCCATGCCCACGTGCGGCCTCGGCCTCGCCGAGAGCGAACGCTATCTGCCCGCGCTGCTCACACGCATCGAGGAATCGCTCGCGGAACTCGGCCTCGCCGACGAGGAAATCATCATCCGCATGACCGGCTGCCCGAACGGCTGCGCGCGCCCGTACATGGCCGAGATCGGCTTCGCCGGCAAAGGTCCCGGCCGCTACCAGCTCTGGCTCGGTGGCAATGCGGACTGCACGCGCTTGAACAAAGTCTGGCGCGATCTCGTGAAGGAGCCCGACATCATCACCGAGCTGCAGCCGCTCTTCGCGCGCTGGAAAGCCGAGCGCCTCGCCGGCACCGAGCGCTTCGGCGACTGGGTCGAGCGCGTGCTTTGGAAAGAAGCACCCGTGCCGGCTCCCGTGGCCGTTGCGGTGAGCTGATCTCCCGGGATTTTCTTAATCCTAGCCCTAATCTTATTCTTAATCCCCGCCCCGATTCGCGCCGTGCGAAGGGGATTAAGATTACGATTAGGAATATGAGGGAGCTCCGCCTCCTGCCGTCGGCGACTGCGAAGATATGCCATCGGGCGAGCCCGGCCGCCGAATTGAATTTCGCAATCGCGGTGTGTGTCGCGTATTTCATCCGGGCATGAAGACGCGCCCCCTCGTTCGCATCGCTCCCATTCAACGGATCGCCGCGCGGGGCGCACGGCACGGCACGCGAGGCGCGCGCGCTCCCCATGCACGCCGCTCTGCATCCCATTCGTCCCGTTAATTCTGAAAGCTGGTATCATACCGCGGATACAGGATCTGCCCGAACTCGTTCACCGGATAATTGCCGTGCTCGATCACGAGCAGCACCGCATCCACATCCACCTTCCCTTCCCGCCGAGCGCATCGCCGACCGAGTTGCACCGTTCAAAATGGAACCGCTCCGAATCCGCTGCAGTCAGGTCATTCGCCGGGTGCTTGTCGTTAAATATCCGCACGACCGCCTGCGACGGCTGATGGTGAAAGCCCTCGCGCTCGTAGCCCTCCATGAAACGTCGCCCGAAATGATACGCGTGCGACTTGAACCGGCACTCGGAATTGATCATCGCGATCCGCCCGCCCTTCCGCGCCGCATCCGACGCCGCATCCGCCAGCGGATTTCCCGCGAGCGCCGCACCCGCGAGCGCGGCGGACTGGATCAGAAAATCACGCCGCGTGTGGGGCTTGATGCGCCGCCTCAGACCGGAAGGATCTGCGGATCGTGCAGGGGATTTCATCGCGTCCGATCGCAGAGCAGAAACGTGCGCCCTCGACAATCTTCCCTCCCCAGCATAACGGCATCGTTCACGGGATTCTCCCATCACCCCATTGCCCGACATTTTTTACGAAAAATGAACTCCCTCCTGTTCCGCGGATTGCTCGTCCTGATCGCGATCCATCCACATTTCCTCACGGGAGCGGAGCAGGCTGACTGGCCGTCTTTTCGCGGCCCGCATGCCTCCGGTGTGATGGACGGAATGAACCTGCCGGACAAGTGGGACGCGGCGACTGGCGTAGGCATCCGTTTCAAAGTCGCGATCCCCGGCCTTGCCCATTCGAGTCCGGTCATCTGGGGCGACAACCTGTTCCTCACGACCGCGGTGAGCAGCCAGGCTGATGCCTCGTTCAAGCCCGGCCTCTACGGTTCGGGCGAGGCATCCGAGGACCGCTCGGTGCATGAATGGCAGCTCCTGTGCTTGGATAAGAAGACCGGCAAGATTCTCTGGACTAAGACCGCAACCAAAGGCACTCCGAAGGACAAGCGCCACATCAAGGCCACTTATGCCAACGCAACCCCTGCCACCGACGGCGAACATGTGGTCGCGCTGTTCGGTTCCGAGGGACTTTTTGCATACACGGTCAAAGGCGAGCTGCTTTGGAAGAAGGATCTCGGGCGCATGGATGTCGGCGCCTATGATCTGCCGGGTTATGAATGGGGAGCGGCCAGCTCGCCAATCATCCATGATGGCAAAGTCATCGTGCAATGCGACCAGCAGAAAGGCTCCTTCCTGCTCGCCGTGGATCTGAAGACCGGCAAGACCGTCTGGATGACGCCACGCGACGAACTTCCTTCGTGGGGAACGCCCACTGTTTACCCTGGCAAGGCCCGCGCGGAACTAATCACCAACGGTTCCAATTTCATCCGTGGCTACGATCCTGCGACTGGCAAGGAACTCTGGCGGCTCGGTGGCAGCTCCAAGATCACCGCACCGACCCCTGTGTTTTCCAACGACCTGATCATCGTGGCAAGCGGGCGCGGCCCGGAACGCCCAGTGTTTGCCATCCGCCCCGGTGCGGTCGGCGACATCACGCTGCAAGCCGGCGAGACTGGGAATACCTCCGTCGCATGGCGCAGTGCACGGCGCGGAGGCTACATGCCCACGCCGCTCATCTATCGGACTGAGACTTATGTGCTGAACAACGATGGCGTACTCGCTTGCTTCGATTTGAAAACCGGGACCGAACACTATGTGGAGCGGGTGCCTCACCGCTCATTCGGCTTCAGCGCATCGCCGGTGGCTGCCGACGGGAAGCTTTATCTTGCTGGCGAAGACGGCCTCATCTTCGTCCTTGATGCTGGCACCAAACTGAAGCTTCTCGCAGTCAATCCACTTGGCGAACCCCTAATGGCCACTCCGGCGCTCTCGGATGGCATGATGTATGTCCGCGGCAGCAAGCATCTGTTTGGCATCGGAAAATGATACGCGCGCGCAACCATAAACCCAAAACATGCCATGCAGTTTGAGAGCGTGCCGTCTCTGAGCACCAAAGGTGCGTACCATGCCAACCCAGGGCACCGCGCTGGGTTATTGTGTGGAAATAACAAAGCCCTGAAGGGGCGGCACCACGATGGCACGAGCCTTCAGGGCTCTGGTTCATTTGTGGCGGTGCCCCAGGGCGTTGCCCTGGGCTGGTATGGCGACGGGCCGTTGGCCCTCTGGCCGAGCCAAGTCAAAGTGCACGCCGTTTTCCAATAACCAATACTCCATCCATGAAACTATCCAGACTCATCCTGCAAATCGTCATTTCTGCCACGGCCATTTCCAACCTTTCCGCTGCGGATGTGATCGCGGCAGCTTCTGACGCACCTGACACGACCTTAGTTTTTAACACCACATGGAAAGGTGAGCGCATTCAGCTCCCGCCGCCGTTCGCGCCTGCGATGAAGCTAAAGGGCACCGAGGAAATCCGCTTCGCACCGGGGATGTTCGACGCAGGTTCGGCCACATTTTTCAGCTATGCGTTCGTGTTCTCGGTTTCAAAGGATCAGGCGCTGACAGAGGATATCATTCAGAGGGAAATCCTCGCCTACTATCGGGGCCTCTCCGAATCTATCCTGAAGCGCAAGAACGTGAATGCCGACGCCGATAAGTTCACATTCAAGCTCCAACAGGCAAAGGAGGCCGCCGGCACACCCGAGAAGGTCGCGGCGTCAGCCAAGGCAGTACAATATCATGGCGAGCTGAACTGGACCGAGCCTTTTGTCACGGCGAAGCCGCAAGTGCTGTATTTCGAGATCCAATCATGGGCCGATCCCGCCACGTCGCGGAACTATCTCTTCGTCTGCACTTCGCCGAAGCCCCGCGGCGACGCCGATGCGACTTGGACGGAGCTGCGCGCGATCCGTCGCAGCTTCGAGGTGAAGGGCACGTCGGGAAAATAGATCCTGTCATCCACTTTGATTGCGACGGTGCATTGAGCCGCGACAGGCCAGCCCAGCAAGCGAGTGCGGCGCTCGTTCCCGCGTAAAAGGGCCTTACAGCCCTCACGCGGCGCACTCGCTTGCCGGGCTGGCCTGTTTGCGCGCCGTTGGTGCTCATTCCAACCTGCGGCCAACACTTCAGGTCTATAGCTTTCACTTGCCCTGTCGCTCGCCGTTCGCCACCCGTCACCCGTGACGGTTGATGTGATTTGCATGAAGGGCACTGCGCCCCCGTGGTGAGCAATTCCACCCGTCAGTGAAAATCGTGCGAGGCCGCCGCAGGCAGGTCGCCGAATGCGCGCGGGGTGACTCGCTCGGCCTTCACGTGGATCACGCGGTCTGCGCGCTGCACTTTGCCCTCGATGGCTAGGAACGATTCCTCGCCGAGGACGAGGCGGCATTGCTCGTAGAGCTGCGGCGTCACGATGGCATTTGCGACGCCTGTCTCGTCCTCGACGCTCACGAAGACGAATCCTTTCGCGGTGCCGGGACGCTGGCGGCAGATGACCGCACCGCCGATCACGACGCGTTCGCCGTGACGCGCCTGTTCGAGATCGGCGGCGCGCCAGAGGTGCGGAACTTTTGCGCGGAGGAGCGCCATGGGGTGCGGGCCGGTGGTGAGCGAGGTGCCGGCGTAGTCGGCATTCACGCGCTCAATGGGGCTCATCGCGCGCAGCGGCACGGCAGGTGAATTTTCCACGGAGGCAAAGAGATCGTCGCTCTCGCGCACCGTCTCCACCTGCCACTGCGCGGCGCGGCGGTGCTCGGCGAGGCCGTTCAGCGCGCCGATTTTGGCGAGGGCGCGCAGCGCCGGTTTCGCGAGCCCGGTGCGGAGCTGGAAATCCGCGAGCGATGCGAAAGGCGCGCGCGTGCGTTCGGCGATAATGCGCGCGCCGTCCTGTTGATTGATGCCGCGCACGTAGCAGAGGCCGAGGCGGAGCACGCCTGCGGCGGAACGTCCAACGCCCAACGCCCAACGCCCAACGTCCAATGGCGCGAGCGAGACATTGTCGTCAGGAGGATGCCCTGCGCCGCGGACGGGAGCCGTTGGGCGTTGGGCCGCGTAAAGGCCGCGTGGCCGCGTCCCCCGCGGCTTTACGCGGTTGGGCGTTGGGCGTTGGGCGTTTTCCTCGATCGTGCAGAGCCAATCCGACGTCGCGACATTCACCGGCAGCACCCGCACGCCGTGCCGCTTCGCATCCTCGACGAGCGTGGCGGGCGAATAGAATCCCATCGGCTGGTTGTTGAAGATCCCGGCGAAAAATTCCGGCGCGCGGTGAACCTTCAGCCAGCAGCTCGCGTAGGCGATGAGCGCGAAGGAAATCGCGTGCGACTCGGGGAAGCCGTACACGGCGAATGACTGCACGGCCTTCGTCACGCGCTCGATGACGTCCGGCGCGACGCCGTTGCGCTCCATGCCGGCGCGCAGCTTCACGCACACGGCGTTCATTTTCTCCTGTGAACGGTGGAAGCTCAACGCGCGCCGCAGCTCCTCGGCCTCGCTGCCGGTGAAGTCCGCCATGACCATCGCGATTTTCAAAAGCTGCTCCTGGAACAGCGGAACGCCGAGCGTGCGCTCGAGCACGGGGCGCAGGCGTTCGTCGAAATAGGTCACCGGCTCGCGGCCCTGCCGCCGCGCGAGGTACGGATGCAGCATGTCGCCCTGGATCGGGCCGGGGCGGATGATGGCGACCTCGACGACGACGTCGTAAAATGTGCGCGGCATCATGCGCGGCAGCGTGGCCATCTGCGCGCGGCTCTCGACTTGGAAGGTGCCGATCGTGTCCGCGCGGCAGAGCAGATCGTAGGTCGCCGCGTCGTCCTTTGGGATTTTTGCGAGGTCCACGGGGCGTCCGCGCGACTGGCAGAGCTCGAGCGTGTCCTGCATCGCGGCCATCATGCCGAGGCCGAGCAGGTCCACCTTGATGATGCCGAGATCCGCGCAGTCGTCCTTGTCCCACTGCGCGACGACGCGGCCCGGCATCGAGGCATTTTCCAGCGGCACGACGCTGCTGAGCTGCCCCTCGCAGATGATCATCCCGCCGCTGTGCTGCCCGAGGTGGCGCGGGAGCCCGTAGATTTTCTGGTAGAGCGAGACTGCCGCCGCCGTGCGCGGATGCCCGTGCGGGATGCCCGCATCCGCGAGCTGCGCATCGAGGCCCAGCGTGTGCGGGAAATCGCCGCTGCCAAAAAGCCGCGAAAAACGATCGAGCATTTCCGGCGCGAAATTGAGCGCCTTGCCGATCTCGCGCATCGCGCTGCGTCCGCGAAAAGTGATCACGTTTGCCGTCATCGCCGCGCCGTGCTTGCCGTAGCGCCGGTACACTTCCTGAATCATGCGCTCGCGCCGGTCGCCGCTCGGCAGATCGAGATCGATGTCTGGCCACGACGTGCGCCCTTCGCTGAGGAAGCGCTCGAAAAGCAATTTGCACGCGATGGGATCGCACGCGGTGATGCCGAGGCAATAGCACACCACGCTGTTCGCCGCGCTGCCGCGACCCTGCACGAGGATGCCCTGCGCTTTGCAGTAGTTCACGAGATCCCAGACGATGAGAAAGTATCCGCTGAACCCGAGCCGCGCGATGAGACCGAGTTCGTGATCGAGCTGCGCGCATTCCTGCGGGCCGGGTTTTCCGTAGCGTCCGCGCGCACCGTCGAGCGTCACCTTGCGCAGAAAGGAATCCATCGTCTCGCCGTCCGGCACGCGGTAGCGCGGGAATTCGTAGCCGAGTTTTTCGAGCGTGAAGCCGAGGCGATCCGCGAGGCGCACGGTGTTCGTCACGGCTTCCGGCGCATCGGCGAAAAGCCGCGCCATCTGCGCGGCGGGCTTGAAGTGCCGCTCGTCGTTCAGCGAGAGCAGGCGGCCCGCGGCGTCGAAGTGCGTGTGGTTCCGCGCGCAAGTGAGGACATCGAGCACGGCACGCTCGTCGCGCGTCGCGTGAAGCACTCCGTTCGTCGCGAGCAGCGGCAAGCCGGACGCTACTGCGAGATCGCGCAGCGCATCATTTTCCCGCTCCTCCCCGCGACGGAGGTGACGTTGGATTTCCACGAAGACATTCTTTTTTCCAAACGCCTCCACGAGCCGCGAGACGCACGCGAGCGCGCCGCTGCGATCATCGCGTGCGAGCGCACGGCGGAGCGGGCCTTCCTCGTCGCCGGTGAGCGCGACGAGGCCCGCCGAAAATTCCGCAAGCTCGTCCCACCGCGCCGGTGCGTCGGTCTTCGTGCCGCGCAATTTCGCGCGCGTGATGAGCTGGCAGAGGTTGCGGTATCCCTCGCGCGTTTCCACGAGCACGGGCAGCACGCTGCCGTCATCGAGTGTCAACTCCGCGCCGACGATTGCGCACAACCCATTTTCCTTCGCCCGCGCATGGACCCGTGCCGAGCCATACACGCCGTCGCGATCGCACACCGCGAGTGTGCCGATGCCCAGTTCCGCCGCGCGCGCGGCGAGCGCCTCGGGATGCGATGCGCCGCGCAGGAAACTGCACGCGCTGCGTGCGTGGAGTTCGACGTAGTCCATGCGTCAGTCTCCATGCGTGTGCATCGCCACGACGGCGTTGTGATTCTGTGCGGGCGGCTCGTCGTAGCTGCCTTCGATGCGCCATTCGCTGCCGGCGCGTGCGAGGCGGTAGAGACCGCCGCATTCGGTTTCGATGTCCCATTCCTCCGTCGCCCAAAGCGCACTTTCCCACCAGCCTCCGCTCGCGCGGTATGGGCCTAGCGCGTCGCGGATCGCGCCGCGCACCTTTTCGGAGACGATAAATTCCGGCCGGTGCCGCACCACACGCACTTCCGCGACGGGGGGCGGACGCCAGCGGCGCAGCGGCAATCCCACGTCGAAAAAATCGGCATCCGCAGCGACTGCGTTCATCTCGTGAAAACGCGGCGTGCGGAGCCGGAAGCTGTCGGGCCGGTGCGTGTCGAGGACTTCGGCGGTGCCGACATTTTCCGCGCCGACGAGTGCGGCGAGTCTGCCGAGCGTCTCGCCGAAACGGTTCGGATCGCGCAGCGGGCTCTCGAAGAGCTGGAACTGCTGCCGCTCCGCGAGCGCGGGCGTGATGAGCAGGCGCACGCCCGTCGCCGCGTGGTCGAGCCGCAGTCCGTCGAGGTGCGTGTGGATGATGCGGAAGAGCACGTCCACATCCGCAGTCGGCGATGGCACGGTGAATGTGTGCGCGTGCGTGCCGCCGTTTGCGAGCGTGAGCGTGAGCGCCATGCGGCCGGCGACGCGGTGCACATTGCCGAGGCGCGCGGCGAGCTGATCGAGAAAGCGGCGCACGATGAACAGCAGCGGCTCGACGGTCTCCACTTCGCGTTCGAAATCGAAGGCCTCCGCAAATTCATCCGCTGCGCGCACGAGCCGCAATGGGCGCTCCATTTTTCCTCCCGCACGCTCCCACAGCCGCGCGGCCTCGGGGCCGAGCCGGTCCATGAGTTCGCCGCGCGGCAGGCTCGTGAGCTGCGCGAGATTGTGGATGCCCCAGTCGCTGAGCACCGCGAGCAGATCGGGCGCGGGGTTGAGTTCGTGCAGCGCGAGATTCGCGAGGAATGCGTGCGGCGTCTGCACGGTGAGCACGGGCCGCGCGTGCCGTGCGGCGATGAATGCGAGATCGGGATTCGACGCGATGCCCACCTGCGCGCCGAGCGAAAGCGCCGCGAGGCCCGCGACGATGCGCGCGCCGAGCACAGGCCAGTCGTGCCCGCGCGCGCTGCGGAGGTTCACGGTGCAAAAGCCGTCCGCCGTCGCCTCGACCTCCGGCGAGAGTGTGCCCGCGATTTCCAGCAGCGCGGCCTGCGCGCTCTGCTCCTGCGCGGGCGAGCGCGGGACGATGGCGAGTGCGGGGCAACGAGCGAGGGCTTGTGTCGAGGTCTGCCCCACGCTCACTCCCGCAGCGGCGGCAGTGTCGTTGATCTCGAGGATGCCGGATTTTGGATCGTTCGCGTCAACGAGCACGATGGGCTGCGAGCAAAGAGTCGCGCTGCCCTCGGTGGCGGGGCACCGCAACTCCCTCTGCGGCGAGGCGCTGCAGGCACTCTCTGCGGCGGGACGCTGCAGCCACGTTTCCTCGCGGAATCGCAGCGCCGCCTGCAGGCGGAAATTTGGCACGAGGACGACGGCAAACATGGTGCGTCCTCATGCGGTGGCGTGTTCGCTTTCCCACGCACGCGGGTGTGCATGCGCCGTGCGCCGTGGAAAAATGCGCCAGTCCGTGCCTGCGATCACCTCGTGCCGCCAACGGCGTTGCGCGGCGAGCGTCCATCCGCCCGCGCCCGTGATGCGCACTTGCGCAGCCTCGACGATCGGCGCGGTGGTGAACACGACAAGCGCCGCCGTCGTCTGCTCCGTGAGCCGTTGAAAGCGGTGCCAAGTGTTCGCCGGGATGCGCCGCAATTGCGCGGGCGGCACGGTCTGCAAATCGAGCATCACGAGCGCGAGATTGCCGTCGCGCAGCAGCAGATCCGCGGCCTTCACCGCCTGCGCCGCGTCCACGCACAGCACGACGAGCAGCCGCGCGAGCGAGGAGCGCGGACACGCATCCGGCTCGAACGTGCGCGCGGCGTCCACGAGCGCGGCGAAGCACCGCTCGCGGCACACGGCGCGCAGCATGGCCTGCAAAAAAAGCGCGCCCGCGCCGCTCGTGCCGGAAAATTCCGTCAGCGCAGCGCGACGCACGCCGCCTTCCACGGCATCGAGGCTGTCGAGGCCCGTGCGCAGGACGCCGCCGGGCTTGTGCTCCACGGCGAGAAATTTTTCCGCGAGCATCCGGCGCAGATGTGGCACAGCCATCCTGGCTGTGAGGCCAGCGGGCATCCTGCCCGCCGCTTCCTCCGGCAGCAGGCGGGATGCCGGCTGTCCGCACAGGCTGGAAGCCTGTGCCACATGCTCAGCGGCTGCCGACATGGCGCATCACTCCTTTCAGCAGCCCGGCGAAATGCACGCGTTCCGCCGGCACACTCACATCCTTGAAAATGGGATTCGACGCGCGCAGCCGCACGCGTGCGCCTCCATTTTCGAAAAGCACGCGCTTCAGCGTCCCCTCGCGATCATCGCCGACACACACCGCCGCGATCGCCCCGTGCGTCACACGCGCGCCGGGACGCAGCAGCACGAGATCGCCGTCGAGGATGCCGTCGCCGATCATCGAGTCACCGCGCACGCGGAGCAAAAAATCGCCGGGCTTGTGCAGCAGCAGCGCGCCCGGCTCGATGATTTCCGCCGCCTGCGCAATGGCCTCCGACACCGGCCCTGCCGGGATCGAGCCGAGCAGCGGCAGCCCGCCGATGCCGAGCGTGTGCCGGCCCTTCGCCGTGAGCCGCACGACCCGCGAACGCCCGCGAACGCCGCCGCACAGGATTTCCACGAAGCCGTTGCGCGCCATCTTTTGCAGCGTCGGCGTGAGGCTGCTTTCCGCCGCAAGACGCAGCGTCTTCAGCAGGTCGGCGATGAAGCCGGGCCGCTCCGCACGCTCGAAATCCGCCAGCGTGCGCGCGACGCGCTCCTGTGCGGCGGTGAGGTCCTGTCTTGCGGGTCTTGGCATTACGTCGTGAAATATCACGACGTTTCAAAAATGCAACCGGCGGCCGGATTTTTCCCGTCCGAAGGGCGCTAAAAAAGCTCCGCCTGCGCGGTGTCTGGCGCGGGTTCGTCTGGCGGGATTTCTGCGCTGAAAAGCGGCGGCTCGAGCAGTGGCATCCGCGGATGCTCGAAGCGCGTGAGTTCCTCCGGCGTCGAGGCGCGCGTCACGATTTTCAGGAGCGGCTTGCCGTCGTTTGGATCCACCACGCCGCGCACGATCAGCCCGGCGGGAATGTCGTCCCATCGCAGTTGCCGGTCGCGATCGGAGCGCTCGGCGAAACGGTGCGCCGGCACGTCCACGAGTTCGCCGCCCTTCTTTTTCCACCAGCCGAGCGACTCCTTGCGCGCGAACCCGGCCCACACGAGCGCGGCGAGGATCTGATCCCTGCGCCACGCGCGCACGATGCGTCCGGGACGGAGCAGGCGGGTGTTGACTTCGAGTGCGGCGCACATGGCGGAAAAATCGGC
>Ga0209086_10001922_pt1 | contig 16601 bp, 12 predicted proteins | sample M_130207_XF_Meta_FD_187312 | JGI IMG/M metagenome (GOLD analysis project Ga0209086, IMG submission 187312) | Freshwater microbial communities from Lake Montjoie, Canada to study carbon cycling - M_130207_XF_MetaG (SPAdes) (version 2) | ecosystem: Environmental > Aquatic > Freshwater > Lake... | reverse complement strand
GGCCTACCACAAATGGAGCTGTGGCTTCTCTTTCGCTGACGGCCATTCGGAAATTCACAAATGGTCTAATGCTGGCCTCAAAATTCCCGTGACTAAAAACATGGCCTCGTTTGGTCTTTCCGGCCTGATTGTGGGCAATCCCACGGGGCCAACCGCCACGGACTGGCTGTGGTTCACATCACATTGCGCGGGCCACAAATAGCGGGTCGCGGCGGCATGAAAAAACAAAATTGTATGTCGGGAAAAAAAAGCCTTCCATCCATCCGCCCTCGCGCCTTCACCCTGATTGAGCTGCTCGTCGTCATTGCCATCATTGCCATCCTGGCGGCAATGCTCTTGCCGGCGCTTTCCAGTGCCAAGGAGCGGGCGAAGCGCATTTCCTGCCTGAATAATGAAAAACAGATGGGGATTGGCAGCCAGATGTTTGCCGACGAAGATGATCGCCACGCCTTTACCGGGACGATGTATTATGGCGACGACGACATGAACTGGCTTTACCCGAACTACGTCCCGGCTCTGAAGTCATTCTCATGTCCGTCCACGAAAAATGAAGTCCGGACCAACTCGGCATCCATCCCTGCCAACAAGGCGTATAATATGACGGGCATTTCCATCGACCAGAGCGGTGTGTCTCTTTATGCCGACCGCATTCACGGCTCCACATATGTGACGGACTTGACGGTGAATGCCGGGGGCAAGGACCAGCTCTACGGCAGCAGCTATGAGTGTTCCGGCTATTTGAACAGCTACCTGAACACGGGCAATAACATCAAGACGGACGGCAGCCAACGCAAGACTCAGAACCGGTGTTCTCCCTACAGCATCAAGCTAACGCTGCTGCCTTACGCCTCGGCCGGCCAGAGCATCGGGCCCTCGGATATCTTCATCATTTATGATGCCGATGATCGTTACGCCGCCGACCCGACCCGGCTGAACGACAACTACCCCGACAGTGGAGACAATCACGGCGCCGCCGGTGGTAACATGGTTTTTTGCGATGGTCACGCCCAGTGGGTCGCGCAGAAAAATTATCTGCGGACCTTTATTCTAGGCGCCGATGAATATCCCTCCACCTATCCGCTGAAGTGATGCGCCGGCGAAAAAATAACGGCTGGCAATCAGGACTGGCCTGCGATTAACCCGACTTCCGAAGTGGGCCCGGCTCTTGCGCAGGTCCTCCTCCTCGCCCCGCGAAGCATTAGCGGGGCGAGGGGACCGCAACGGCCTGCTTCGGAATTAGCTCACACAAAGCCCGCATTTTTCCTTGGTCGATGCAAAGGAAAGAATCCCCTGATCCGCCGTCACGCCTTCAAACGGGTCGTTGGTGATCAGCAGATTTCCATCGATATCCAGGAAGTCCGCCAGTTCCGCCAAATGCGCGGCCGCGCTGATCAGCACGCTGGTTTCGATCATGCACCCGATCATCGTCTGGAGGCCCGCGTGGCGCGCGGCCAGCAGCGTCTCGCGCGCCATGCTCACGCCGCCGGCCTTGACCAGCTTCACATTGACGCCGTGAAAACATTCCGCGCAGCGCGGGATATCTTTGACCGTGTGGCACGATTCATCGGCGAACACCGGCAGCGGTGAACGCTCCTTGAGCCAGGCCAAATCCGCCGCGCGCGCATCGCGCGGCATCGGCTGTTCGACGAACTGAATGTTTTTGTCCGTCGCCACCAGCCATTCCAGCATCCGCAGCGCGTCCTCCTTGGTTTTCCAGCCTTCGTTCGCATCGACGCGCACAGGCTTGTCCGGTGCCGCCGAGCGCAGGGCAGCAAAATTTTCGCGATCGCGCGCATCGCCGACTTTCAATTTCAGGACCGGGTAAACCGCCGCATCCAAAACTTTTTTCCGGATGGCGTCCGGCGCGTCGATGCCGATGCTGAAGGAGGTGAGGTGATGCTGTTCGCGGAAACCGAGGCCGAGAAAATCATGGAGCGGTTTGCCCGCCCGCTTAGCCGCGCCATCCAGCAGCGCCAGGTTCAGCGCGCACTTGGCGCTGACGGGAATGCCCGGCACGGCTTCGAGATATGCCATGCTGCCGGCCACATCGCTAAAGGAAATCTTCCCAAGATCCAGCTGCGGCAGAAACCTCAGAAGGTGCTCGGCCGATTCGCCATAGAGGCTGGACGGCGCGGCCTCGCCGATGGCCGGCATGCCGCCCGCATCGGTGAGTTCCACAATCACCGTGCGATGGATGCCGGAGCCTTGGGAGCTGGCGATTTTCCAGGGGTTGGCGAGGCGCAGCTCGCACAGGCGCGCGTTCAATTTCACCTAGGAATTCAAACAGATTCCATCCCGTTTGCAATGCGATTGAAACAATTGCGGACCACCCTGAATTGGCTATATGCTGCCGACATGGCAACTGGCAATGTTTCGTAGAACTGTCATGTCCGCGTCGTCGAAAAAAACATTATGCTAAGCATCGCCCATCGAAATCCAAAGTCCGGCTACAACCGTTTTTTGCTGCTGGTCGCGGGTCTGGGCGGATTGCTGTTCGGCATTGATGTCGGCATCATTTCCGGTGCGTTGCCGTATCTCGAAGCCACGTCCGGTCTGAACGGGAACCAGCTTTCCTTCATCGTCGCCGCCGTGTTGCTCGGCAGCGCCGTCTCCACGTTGTTCGCCGGCGCGCTCGCGGATTTTTTTGGGCGCAAGACGATGATGACCTTGAGCGGCGTCTTATTTGTCATCAGCGTGCCGGTCATCGCGCTGTCGCACAGCTATGGGGCGTTGATTTTCGGACGGCTGATGCAGGGTGTCAGCGGCGGGTTGGTCGCGGTGGTCGTGCCGTTGTATCTCGCGGAGTGCCTGGCGGCGTCGGATCGCGGCAAGGGGACGGGGATTTTTCAATGGCTGCTCACGCTGGGTATCGTGGCGGCGGCGGCCATCGGCTTTTATTTCAGCGGCCGCGTGGATGAAGTGGCGAAACTGGGTGACGCGGAAAAACTGTTTGCGTTCAAGGACACCGCGTGGCGCAGCATCTTCTGGGTCTCGCTACCGCCAGGAATTGTTTTTGTCATCGGCAGCTTCCTGGTTGCGGAATCGCCGCGCTGGCTGTTCCGTCGCGGCAAAAAAGACGCCACCTTCCGCGCGTTGCTGCGGTCGCGCACCGAGGAGCAGGCGCGGCTTGAACTGAAGGAGATGGAAGCCATCGCCGCCACGGAGAAGGCCAATTCCGTCGCCGCCGGAAAAAAGCGCGAGCCTCTGCTCCAGCGCAAATATGTCATTCCGTTCTTGCTGGCGTGCATCATCCTCGCGTGCAACCAGGCCACCGGCGTCAATTCCATCATCGGCTACAATGCGATGATCCTGATCCAGTCCGGCCTGGACGACAAGGCCGCGCACCTCGGCTCCGTCATCCTCACGGTCGTCAATTTTCTGATGACTATCGGCGCCGTCCTGCTGGTGGACCGCAAGGGCCGGAAATTTCTCCTCTCGCTGGGCAGCGCCGGCGTCATCGTTTCGCTCCTGGGCGTGGGAACCATTTTTCACAAGACGGAGGCGCAGCGCGTGGATGTGAAAGAGGCCGTGCAGGCGACGGTGGCTTCCTCGAGCCAAACGGCCGTGATTGAATTCAATGGCGAAACGGCGGCGCAGTTGCTGGCCGGCAAAACCGTCGGGGCGGACGCGCAGCCGAAATCGCTCGTGGTGATTTATTCCTACGGCGGTTTCACAGCCGCCACCAAAGTCGTCCGCTCCGATGACATCAACGGTAAACTCACCATCGCCCGCGCCGGCTGCGTGCCGGACACCGGGGTGGAGGCGTTCTTCAAAAATCCTTTCGCCGACCTCGCTGCCGCGCGCACCGCGCCGCTGAAGATCGAAAATGCGCTCATCACTCCCGTGCCCTCGGCGCACAACGGTTGGCTCACGGCAATACTGATCTACTGTTTCATGGCGTCGTTTGCCATCGGGCCAGGCGTCTGTGTCTGGCTCGCGCTTTCCGAGCTCATGCCCACGCGCATCCGTTCCAACGGCATGAGCGTCGCGCTGCTCATCAACCACATTATCTCCACCACCATCGCGGCCACCTTCCTGCCGACCGTCGGTCAATATGGCTACTCCACGATGTTCTTCATTTTTGCCGGCTGCACGGTCGTCTATTTCATCACCGCCACCTTTTTCCTGCCGGAAACCAAGGGCAAAACCCTGGAAGAAATCGAAGAGCACTTTGAAGGCAAAAATGAGGCGCGGCATCCATAAAAAAATCATCATCGCCCTGGTGTCCGCCACCGGCTTTGTTGCCGGGGCGGAAATCTCAACGCCGATCATCCCTTCGCCGGTGAAGGTCGAGGCGGGCAAAGGAGCCTTCCAATTGAATGCCGCGAGCCGCATCCTGGCCGATGCGGAATTGAAGGGCTCCGCGCACTTGCTCGCCGCGCGGCTGCGTCCGGCCACCGGCTATGCGCTGAAAATCAAATCCGCCGGCAAACAAATCACCGCCGCCGACATTTTGCTCACCACCAACGGTGCCGACGTCGCGCTCGGCGCGGAAGGCTATGAATTGTCCGTCACCACCAACGGCGTCGTCCTCCGCGCCCCGACGCCGGCGGGGATTTTTTTCGGCACGCAATCGCTGCTGCAATTGCTGCCGCCGGAAATTTTTTCCCCCACCCGCGTGACCAATGGGGACTGGCGGATTCCCTGCCTCAGAATCGAGGATCAGCCGCGTTTCACGTGGCGCGGTTTCATGCTGGATGTCAGCCGCCATTTTTTCACAAAAGCGGAGGTGGAGCAGGTTTTGGATTTGATGGCGCTTTACAAGCTCAACACGTTTCACTGGCATCTGGTGGACGACCAGGGCTGGCGCATCCAGATCAAAAAATACCCCAAGCTCACCGGGATTGGCGGGTGGCGCGACGGCATCGGCTTCGGCCTCGCTTCCAATGCCGCCACAGCCTACGACCCGCACGGGCGCTACGGTGGATTTTATACGCAACGCGACATCCGCGACGTCGTCGCCTACGCGGCGGCGCGGCACATCGCGATTGTTCCGGAAATTGAAATGCCCGGTCACTCTTCGGCCGCGCTGGCGGCGTATCCAGAATACCTGTGTCCCGGGGTGAAGATTGCCAGTCTGCCAATGAGTTCGGGCGTTTCCGCGGGCGTCTATTGCGCGGGCAACGACGCGGCCTTCGCGTTCCTCGGAAACATTCTGGAAGAAGTGGCGGAATTATTTCCGGGAAAATACATTCATATTGGCGGCGACGAGGTAAACAAAAAAAACTGGGAAAATTGTCCCAAATGCCAGGCGCGCATCAAAACTGAAAATATGAAGGACCAACGCGAGCTGCAGGCGTGGTTCATCCGGCGGATCGAAAAAATCGTGGGTGCGGACGGCAAAAAACTCATTGGCTGGAGCGAAATCCGCGAAGGCGGCCTGGCTCCAAGTGCCGCGCTCATGGACTGGATCGGCGGCGGCGCGGAGTCCGCTGCGAGCGGGCACGAGGTGGTGATGACCCCGACTAAGTTTTGTTATTTCGACCACTATCAGTCCACGAACCGGGCGGCCGAGCCGAAAGCCATTGGCGCCTATCTGCCGTTGCAGCGGGTTTATCAATTCGAGCCGATGCCGGAAAAACTCGCGCTGGAATTTCAGGGGAAGGTGCTCGGCGGTCAGGCGAATCTGTGGACGGAATACATTCCGAATTTTCGCCAGGTCGGATACATGATGTTTCCGCGCCTCGGCGCACTCTCGGAGGCAGACTGGTCGCCGAAGGAAGCGCGTGACTGGGACAATTTCCGGACCCGCGCCGCGCTCAATGAAAAGCGGCTCGATGCGCTCGGCGTGAATTACCGTCCGTTGTCCAAGCCCGATTAACGGTGCGTACCACGGCATCCGGGCATGTTGCGCGAGCCCAACCCAATGGTTCGGCGGCGTCACTTGCACGAACGGCTCCGGCAGCGCGCGCGGCCAATACAAGACCTTTTCCGACCTCTAACCGGAACCCTGCAGTCCGAATGAACCGCCAAGGGGCCAGGGACGCCAAGGGGCAAGACCTGAGCCGGATTCATCCCGAATTCCGAAGTAGGCCAAGCTCCCGTGCCCGCGGACCAAGTGCCTCCTCTCCCCGCCCTCTTCCATTTCATGGGAGAGAGGGAGTCGACCACGTCGCTTCATGCCAAGCTTAACCCCAGAATCGAGTTTGAAATGAACCGCTTTCACCCGCCGAACGAAGTGGCCAGGCTCTGCCATGCAGGCGCGAACGCCGAGGTGGGCCACGATCCCGGGCCCTCCCCCTCGCCCCGCGAAGCATGAGCGGGGCGAGGGCCGGGGGGTAATTGGGTCCCGCTCACAAACGAACCCGGCGAGATTTTCATGCCCCTTCCAATGGGATCGCCCAATGATCTCGGGGCCGTGAGGTTATCCGGCTGCAAGGCAGCCGGAGTGAGTTCTGCAAGGGATTTCACCCATTGATATAGCAGTTCTTGGCAAGTTTGGGACGGGTGGGGCGCGTTACTCCGTGCGCGCCGTGGTGGCAAACCAGTCCGCGTGGATTGGCAACGGTGGCGGGCCGAGGACTGCCCTCCTTCCCCGCTGATGTCCCAATGTTAAGTTGAACTGCCATAGTTGTCTTTTTGAATTGAGCCGGCGCTGCAACTCAGCTTCAGGGTTCCGGTTCAGATAGGCTCTTATCAATTTCGTTTCAAAACCGTCGTCGCTGCGGCGCCTCAGCGGATTCTCCGGCCGTGCTATGTAACCGCGTGCAGTCAAATGCTCAATTTGACAGGAGCCGGCGGATGGTCTTTACTTTCCTCAATGTCCAGGCAGCGTCCATGCAAAGTTGCCCCGGTAACCCAGCCCGGCGGACGGGTCGAGGTTTCAAATTTCTGGTTGAGTCGGCTTTTCAAAAAAACTTATACGCGCAGCGGTCGGCGCATGAAAGCGGAGAGCTGGTCCATCAAAATCCTGCATCAGGGCCGGCGGCACACCTTTTCCTTGGGCGCGACGGTTCGGCAGGACGCAGCCATTGAAGCCAAGGCCATTTATGAAACCATCGTCGCCGAGGGTTGGGATTCGGCGTTAAGCACCGAAAAGAATCCAGCGGGTTTCCCCAAGACCGATCCCCGATTTTGGAAAGAGAACCTGCTAGTTCGGTGCTACCGTTTTCCCGCCGCCGAAGAACCGGAGAAATCGTTTGCCGCGCGGATCGGCCACGCCGGCAGCGCTTATTTTTTACCGCTGGGCACCGCCAGTCTGGATGCCGCCAGCAGGATGGCCTGCCGGATATATCGCGCCGTCGTCAATCAGGGCTGGGCGGTGGCGTGCACGTTGTTTCCTCGCGAGCTGATCGTGGTGTTTGAATGGTCCGCCAATCCCATCATGTGGACCTACACCACCGTGCATACGCTGGTGGGGCGCATGGCCCAAATTGACACCGGGGCGCCCCCGGCGCAGCCGCAATTGCACAATGTGGTGATTGTCGAGACTGAGCCCGGCTTGCGTCGCGCCCTGACGTGGTGCGTTAATCATCAGCCGGGATTTTGCGCCGTGCCGTGTGAATCGCCGGAAAATTTTGCGCAGATTGCCGCCGCTCACAAGCCTCGGCTGGTTTTGATCAACCGCAGCCTGCCGGAGCGGCTGGGTATTGATTTTTCCGGCGGGTTGACGGTGTTGCCGTCCGGCGCGTTTGCGCTGGCTTATTCCGTTTCCGTGGATGGCGACCACATGTTTGCCTCCACGCCTGGCGGGGCCGATGGCTACATTCTCAAGCGCATTCCGCCCGCAAACATTCTCGACCCCATGCTCCAGTCCGGAAAATTGTCCAAGGCGGCCGCCGAAGACCGGCTCGCGCCCGTCACAACTTTTTTCAAAGGCCTGCTGCCGGCGCGCGCTGGCGGACGCAGCGAGGCGCTGGCCAAACTGACCAAGCGCGAAAATGAGGTGATGATGCTGTTGAGCCAGGGCTGTTTGGACAAGGAAATCTCGACGGCCATGGGCATCAGCGTGTGGACTGTTCACGGCCACATTAAAAAGATTTTTGAGCGCCTTGAGGTGCGAACGCGAACCGAGGCCGTCATCTGCCATCTGGAAAAATGACCGACGGGCAAACCGGACTGCCCGGCCGATTTCACCAATGTCCGTATCGGTTTTCTGGAATTTTGGCGTTTTCCGGATAGACGAGATAAACGGCCTGATGCGATTTGGTCCAGGCGCGGGCAACCGCTTCGCGCTGGTAGATATGCCGCACCGACTGGCCACGTTCCAAGTGCGCCGCCGGATCGTTCACCACCACGTCGCCCGTTTGGGTGAAGCCGATACAAACAATCAGGTGACCCTCAGAATCTATTGGACGGCCCGATTGCAGCCAGTCCCAGCGCGTGGAAAGAACGACTGGAATACCCGCCGCAATCCAGTCTTCCACTTCCGAAAGGTCGTCGAACCGCGCCACAAAACTTCTCATACGGGGGAAACTGCCGGCGAACGCCGCGTTAAACGGCCAATTACCCGTACCGGCAAAATCGTCGTCGTAAACCATAGCCGCAACTTGGGGGACAGTTAGGTTCATTTCCGGGCGGTTCAGAATTTCCGACCAGTAGGCCAGCAGCATCGAGAGCGAGGCGGGGCTGCACCAGCCCTTTGCGCCAGGATACCCGTGCTGCGACCGTTCCGGCGTGGCAATGATCTTGCCCCACGCCGCAGGATGGGGCGGCCGGACGGCGGGCGGCACTTGGGTGTTGGCAAACGAAGCGCCGAGAAATTTCAAGTCCGGACGCGCGCCATTCGCGCCGCCCAAGGTCACCCGGATTTGCGCCGCGCCGGCCAACTGCGTCAGCGCCAAAGTGTCGGTGTCCACCCGGCTGACGCCGTCCCGCTGGCCGCGCACGCTGGTGCGGGGAAAAGTTTCGTTGTCCGGCGACCAGTTGCCGAGAACGTAAAATTTAGTGGCGCGATCGGGTGAAATGGCGCGCGCCTCTACCTTCAGAAAACTTCCGGCGGGGGCGGCGGCGTTCCAGGAGACGACCAGTTCGTTCCACGGAATCCCAGGCTTGATTTGCGGCGACAGTAAAATTGTTTCACCTTTTTCATTCGGCAAGCGGCTGAACTTTGAAAAATTATCCGTGCCGACGAAGCGGCTGAAATTTTTTGACGTCGAAGCAATATCGGTTTTACAGCCGGACAGGCTTGCGGTCGCAACCACCAGTACGATGTTTAAATGCTTCAGTATGGATCGCATTATGATTGCCTCATGTTGTTCGGAAATTTTATCGGAAGTCCATCCCTGATTTTGGCCGTGGCCGATGGGATAACACCGAACCAAACCGGAACCCAGCAGTGGAGTTGCAACGCCGGCTGAATTCAACAAGACATCCATCCGTGTGTGAATCCCTTACAGAACTCAATCCCACAGCATGGCAGATGGGTTTCCGCATGGTTGGGTGATCTTATGGCGATCCCATTGAAGGAGGCATAAAATTAGCGCCGGGTTTGTTTTGTAGGCGGGCTTCCTTCCGTGACGGCATGATTCCGGCTCAGCTCTTGCCCCTTGGCGTCCCGGGCGCCTTGCCGGTTGATCCTGAATACGGATCAGATCGTGGACTAGAAAACAGGAATCAGTGAGAATTTCTCCGTTATGAAAAATGAAAAAAAGCCAATGAAAACGATGAGAATTAGAACCAACAAGGAAAACCATTCAAGCCAGAAGATGGTGCGCGATGGAGGGTTTGAACCTCCGACCCCTACCGTGTCAAGGTAATGCTCTACCACTGAGCTAACCGCGCAACCGGAACGACCTTCCTGAAAACTCGTTATCAGTTTTGAAAATCGCAGGGCCATCTTTGCAAAAAAAATCGCGCAGCGCAATTTCATTTTCGAGGCTGGGGATGGATTCAAAGCCGGACACCCTTGAAAACCATCGCCGAACGGCATCGGGGGAGGCGGCCAGGCATCCCGCATCGCCCGCCCGGACCGCACGTTCGCGCTGGTTTAGTGGCGGCGGCGGCGGAACCTGGATCCACACCTCCCCCCGGCGACCGGTGCATTTTTTTCAAGGTACTCTGCAAAAGAACGTGGCAGTTTCGCCGGCGTTTTTGATAACATCCTCAGCGCATTAGTAACAACACAATGAACCACTATCTTTCTCTTGGGAAATTTTCCTTTGGCATGGGCGACCGTTTTGGCCAGCAAGGCCGGGCGCAGCTGCGGGCCTGCGTGCTCGCCACCGAACTGGGCGCCCATTTCGTGCCGGTCTGGAACAAATCCAACCGCGAGCATTCCTTCATCGGCACCGAGCCCTCCAGCCTGCGCGCCGAGGCCGATGCGGCCGTGCAGGCGCTCGGTTGGAAAAGCCCCTATCACGTGGACGCCGATCACATCCGCCTGGAGACGGTGGATCGTTTCATCGCGCCCTCGGATTTTTTCACGATCGATGTGGCGGATAGCATCGGCAAGCCGGCTGCCGCCGCCGATGTGAAGGCGTTTGTGGACCGTCACCCCGAACTCATCGGCACCGTGTCCATCCCGCATATCGACCAGCCTTTTGCCATTTCCCGCGCCGAGGTGGAGCGGGTGGCCAACAAATTCCTGCTGGCGGTTCAGGATGCGGGGAAGATCTACCAGCACATCGTCCGGGCCAAGGGCGCGGAGCACTTCATCACCGAAGTTTCCATGGACGAAACGGACAGCCCGCAGACCCCGCCGGAACTGCTGATCATCCTGGCGGCGATCGCCGACCAGAAAATCCCCCTGCAGACCATTGCCCCCAAGTTCACCGGCCGGTTTAACAAGGGGGTGGACTACGTGGGGGATGTGAAACAATTCGAGAAGGAATTCAACGAGGACCTCGCCGTCATTGCCTATGCCATCCGGAAATACGGCCTACCGCCGTCGCTGAAGCTGAGCGTCCACTCCGGCAGCGACAAATTTTCCATATACGAGCCGATGCGCCGCGCCCTGAAGAAGTTCGATGCGGGGGTGCACATCAAGACGGCGGGCACGACCTGGCTGGAGGAGATCATCGGGCTGGCGGAGGCGGGCGGGGATGGCCTGGAGATCGCAAAGGAAATCTACGCCTACGCGCGGGAGCATGTGGATGAATTCTGCGCGCCTTACGCCAGCGTGATTGACATCGATCCGGCGCAGCTGCCGACGGCGGCGGTGGTGAATGCGTGGAGTTCGGAGCAGTTTGTTTCCGCGCTCCGGCACGACCGGAAAAACCCAGGATACAACCCGAGCTTCCGCCAGTTGCTGCATGTGAGCTTCAAGGTGGCGGCGAAAAAAGGCGACCGCTATCTGAAGGCGCTCAAAAAGCACGAGGCGGTGGTGGCCCGGAACGTCACTGACAACCTGTTTGAGCGGCACATGAAACCCCTGCTGCTCGGCTCCTAATTTTATGCCCTACATTCACGAGGATTTTCTGTTAAGCACTCCGGCCGCGCGCCGTCTCTACCACAAGTACGCCGAAGCCGAGCCGATCTTCGATTATCACTGTCATATTCCGCCCCAGGACATTGCCAGCAACCGCCGGTTTAAGAACCTGTTTGAGATCTGGCTGGAGGGCGATCATTACAAGTGGCGGGCGATGCGCAGCGACGGGGTGGCGGAAAAATTCTGCACCGGGTCAGCCACGCCGCACGACAAGTTTCTCGCCTGGGCCAGGACTGTGCCGCAGACCCTGCGCAACCCGCTGTATCACTGGACCCATCTCGAGCTCAAACGCTATTTTGGCATCACGGACCTTCTGGATGAAACCACGGCCGAAACGATCTGGCAGCGGGCGAACGAGCAGCTCGCCACCCCGGCGCTCACCACCCAGGGCATCCTCAAGAAATTCAAGGTCAAGGTCGTCTGCACGACGGATGATCCGGTGGACACCCTCGAACATCACCGCGCCTTTGCGGCTCAGGGTCACCCGACCCGCATGCTGCCGGCATTCCGGCCGGACCGGGCGCTGATTGTGAATGCCCCCGCCGCCTTCAACCGGTGGGTGGAGCAGCTGTCCGCCGCTGCAAATGTGGATGTCAATAGCTTTGGCGCCTTCACTCTGGCGCTGGAGAAGCGCCATGCCTTTTTCCATTCGCAGGGCTGCCGGTTATCCGACCATGGATTGAACCATTGCCATGCCGATTTCTGTACAGAGAAGGTGGCCGCCGGCATTTTCGACAAGGCCCGCCGCGGCGGGCAGGTGACGCCGGAGGAACACTCCCAGTTCGCCTCGTTCATGATGGTGCTGTTTGGGCAGCTCGACGCGAAGCGAGGCTGGACCAAGCAGCTGCATCTCGGGGCACTGCGCAGCAACAACAGCCGGCTGCTCAAGCAGATCGGCCCCGACACGGGCTTTGATTCGATCGGCGATTTCCCGCAGGCGCAAACGCTCGCCGCTTATCTCAACCGGCTGGACTCCGAAAACACCCTGCCCAAGACGGTCATTTACAACCTGAATCCGGCGGACAACTACGTCTTCGCCTCGATGATCGGAAATTTCCAGGACGGCACCTCCGCCGGGAAGATCCAGTACGGGTCCGGCTGGTGGTTTCTGGACCAGAAAGAAGGCATGGAGATGCAGATCAATGCGCTGTCCAACCTCGGCCTGCTGGCGCGCTTCATCGGCATGATCACCGACTCGCGCTCGTTCATGAGCTATCCGCGCCATGAATATTTCCGGCGGACGCTGTGCAATCTGGTCGGCCGCGACATTTCGAACGGGGAGATTCCCGATGATGAAAAGCTGGTCGGCCCGATGATCCGGAACATCTGCTATGCCAACGCCAAGCGGTACATGGATTTTCCCGGCGTGGACGACCCCGCACCCAAAAAGAAGAAATAATCACGAGCCTTGCACTTAAAAAACCGGGGCACCGCTGGGGTTTTAACGCACCGCCCTGAATCCACCATGAGCCGACACCTCGTCCTTTTTTTGTCCCTGGCACTGCCGCTGGGTGCGGCGACTTTTAACGTGCGCGACTTCGGCGCGTCCGGCGACGGCAAATCCATGGACACGGCGTCGATCCAAAAGGCGCTGGATGCCTGCCAGCCCGCCGGCGGCACGGTGTTCTTCCCGCCCGGCACCTATTTGAGCCAGCCGCTGACGCTTCGCACCCGGACCACGGTGCTGCTGGATCCCGGCGCCACATTGCTGGCCAGCACGAACCAGGCACATTTCATGAAGGTGCCCGGCGACTGGCTGGCGGCGAAAAGCGGCAGTGATTTCATCCCATTTCTGGGCGGCAAGGATCTGGAGGAAGTCCGTTTGACCGGCGGCGGCGTGATTGACGGGAATGGCGCGGTCTGGTGGGGCGAGGCGGAAAAAGCGCGCCAGAAAAAATCCGGCTATACCCTGCCCCGGCCGAACCTGGTCGTCCTCGAGCGTGTGAAAAACCTGCGGATGGACAACCTCACGCTGCAAAACTCGCCCAAGTTCCATTTTGTGCCCACGGAATGCGAGGGCGTAGTCATCTCCAACGTGACCGTGCTGGCGCCCGAACGCGCGGCGAACACGGACGCCATCGACCCGAGCAACTGTAAAAACGTGCTCATCACCCGCTGTAAAATCGACGTGGGCGACGACAACGTGGCGATCAAGGCTGGCAAGCCGGTGGCCGGACGCGAGTTCGCCTGCGAGGACATCACCATCACGGACTGCCTGTTTCTGCACGGCCACGGATTGAGCATCGGCAGCGAAACCGCGGGCGGGGTGCGGAATGTGACGGTCAGGAACTGCCGGTTTGAAAACACCGAGAACGGCCTGCGGATCAAATCGCAGCGCGGCAAGGGCGGCCGGGTGGAAAACATTTCCTACGAGGGCATCACCATGTCCAACGTGAACCCGGCCATCACCCTCACCTGTTATTACGCCAACAATTCCTCCGGCGACCCGACGCCGGCGGCGGCGGCGGCGGACGAGGCGGCCAAACTTTCCGGGAAAATCCCGGCGTATCGGAACATCCGCATCCGCAACCTGACGGCGACCTGCCCGAAAGCGGCGGGCACCCTTGCGGGCCTGCCGGAAAGCGCTCTCAGGGACATTGCGCTGGAGGATGTGACCATCACCGCTGGAAAAAGTTTTTCCATCCGCAACGCGCAGGATATCCGACTGAAAAACGTCCGGGTCATGGTGGCCAGCGGCGCGCCTTTTGTTCTGGAGAACGCGCAGGTGACGGGCCTGGACCCAAAACAATCCCCGTGAGCCTTGGCCCACAAATCACCAACAGATTCACAGACAGACTCGCTAAAAATCCTCGGTAATTCTCACAGCAGACAAATCACCCCATGAAAAAACAATTCCTCCTCTCGGTACTCGGACTGATAGTCGCCCTCCCTCTTCGCGCGGCTTCGTCGGAATGGGATCAGGTGCCGGAGATCCTGGCGCGTATCGTCCCGCCGCAATTTCCTGCGCGCGACTTTGTCATCACGCGGTTTGGCGCGGTCGGCGATGGCAAGGCGGACTGCGGTGGCGCGATCCGCAAGGCGATTGCCGCCTGCGCTGAAGCGGGCGGCGGGAGGGTTGTGGTTCCCGCCGGCGACTTTCTGACCGGCCCGGTGCATCTGTTGAGCGGCGTGAATCTGCATCTGGAGACGAATGCCGTGCTGCGATTCAGCACCGACCCCCAAGCGTATCTGCCCGCCGTATTCACGCGATTCGAGGGAATGGAATGTTACAACTACTCGCCGCTGATCTATGCCTTTGAACAGAAAAATGTCGCCGTGACCGGGGCCGGAATGCTGGACGGCCAGGCGACTGAATCCAACTGGCTGGCGTGGAAAGGCCAGAAAAACAAGGAGGCAGGAACGCAGAAAGCGGCCCGCGCGCGCCTCGGAAAAATGATGGAGGCCAACACGCCCGTCGCCGAACGCCGTTTCGGGGCAGGCGATTTTCTGCGCCCGAGCTTCGTCGAATTCAACCGCTGCCAGAACGTCCTGATCGAAGGGGTCCGCATCCGCCGCTCGCCCATGTGGGAACTGCACCCCCTGCTGTGCACCAACGTCACCGTACGCGGCGTGGACATCGTGTCGCACGGGGCCAACAACGACGGGTGCGACCCGGAAAGCTGCACCGACGTGCTCATTGAAGGCTGTCTGTTCGACACCGGCGACGACTGCATCGCCATCAAATCCGGACGGAATGCCGATGGCCGCCGCGTGGGCGTCCCGTCCCGGAACATCCTGGTCCGGAATTGCACGATGCGGGACGGCCATGGCGGCGTGACGGTTGGCAGCGAAATCTCCGGCAGCTGCAGCAACGTTTTTGTTGAGAACTGCGAGATGAGCAGTCCGGACCTGACCTGCGCGCTGCGGCTGAAATCCAACGCCATGCGCGGCGGGGTGCTGCAGAATATCTTCATGCGCAACGTGAAGGTCGGACGGGTTTCGGATTCCGTGTTGCAGATCGATTTCCTTTATGAGGAGGGCGCCCGGGGCAGCTTCAATCCCGTCGCCCGGAACATTGTGATGGAAAACATCCAGGGGGCAGACATTCCGCGCGTGCTGAACGTGAGGGGGTTTCCCGGCGCCAGCATCGGCGGGGTGCGGATTTACAACTCGACGTTCCGGCAGGTTAAAAAGCCGGATGTGGTCATCGACGCCGACGTGAAGCTGGTGGATTGCAAGCTGGAATCGGCGCCGTAAACCATCCGGGTTTTATCCGCCCTTCCCAGGCAAACTCAGCCGGATTCCCGGCGGATAAGCCGGAACCCTGTAGCCGGAATGAACTGCCAATGCGCCAGGGACGCCAAGGGGCAAGGGCTGGGAGAGCCTGTTTGAAAAAGGTAGCGTCGACCATCTTGGCAGACGTGGAGCCGTGGTTTTCAGCTCGACAGCTGATCTTTGGGCATCCCGCCGATTGCTTGACCCGCTGCGCAAAATTAACTCTCTGCAATTGGGGATTCAATTTCATAGCCGTCCCATAAGCTTGTAATTGAGGGATGCAACCGTTCAGTTTCCCATTGGTGTAATGGAAATGAAGTTAAAGCAGGGCGGAGAGGGTTGTTGTCGCCAATGGGCATCCGGGCAGCGGATCAGTTTGAACATGGCCCGGGTCAAGCGCTGGGGGGTGTAAATCAAGGGAGGCGTCTTTTCCGATTTTCCCCAGATCGGCTCCTGTTGTTTCAGTCGTTTTTGTTGCCGTGCTTACCGCCTGAATTTCAAGCGCAGCTCCGACAGCAGGGTGGTCTCCCAGGTGCTGAGTTTGTTGTCGGAAGTCATGATCTGCTCGACTGCGGTCAGCACTTTTTTTTGCTGGGAGCGGTCGGTGAACGCCCCCGCCAATCCCACGGCCATTTCCTTGGCTTTCTGAATCGATTGAATCCCCGGCCGGATGCGCGTCACGGCGGCATCCCATTGCCGCTGCCGGTCCGCCTCCTCGGCGAATCCCCTGCGCGCCAACAATCCCTGCAGGCGTTCCTCTTCCGCCGAGGAAAGATGCCCGTCCGCGTACATGGCTAGGATCAGCAAATCAAAAAGCGCCTCGTGTTGGGCGGTTGAAAACCCCGTGAGATCGATGTCGTTCATGCCCGGGAGGGTACCAGAGTCGCCGGGATTTGTGTCGAAATAATCTTCTCTTCAGGGAATGAGCCGCAGTGCTCCGGGAAAAGGGGGGCGCGGTTAGCTGAACCGAAACCACTCCGCCCGCGGTGCAGGGTTGCCCGCTCCGTCCGTGTGCCCT
>Ga0209086_10001921_pt1 | contig 16605 bp, 8 predicted proteins | sample M_130207_XF_Meta_FD_187312 | JGI IMG/M metagenome (GOLD analysis project Ga0209086, IMG submission 187312) | Freshwater microbial communities from Lake Montjoie, Canada to study carbon cycling - M_130207_XF_MetaG (SPAdes) (version 2) | ecosystem: Environmental > Aquatic > Freshwater > Lake... | reverse complement strand
ACGAAATGTAATATAAAATGACAAATAAGAAAAATTTTGATCTTTCTGGACTTGATGATTCTATGGATTTAGAACTTCTGACAGTTGAAATAGATCATATAGTAATTAATCCAGATAGAACGGTTTATGTAGTCTTGACTGATGAAGAAAGAAAAAATGGGGTTGAATTAAATCCTTTTGAAGCAAGTCATTTATCTTTCGTACATAAAGGCTTGCATAAAAATTCTCATATTCAAACATTGCACCAATTATATGTGAAAACTTTAGAACAAATTGATTCTAAGATAGAAAGTGTTGTAATAGAATCTAAAGTTGGTGATGTTATTTACTGTTCAATTAAAATTGTAGATAAAAATCATAATAGATTTTTTACAATTGTTTCTTTAGCTGACGGATTAATATTATCTAAAATAGCAGAAAGCCCCATTCATGTTATTTCTAAAGTTTGGACCGATATGGATCCAATTGATGAATGGGACTATGAAGACTTTATTTTAGATTTTGACGAAGACGATGAAGACGAAGATTAATTAATTACTTAATCCAAGTAATAAAGTTAAAGTCTACAGTCATCAACCCAGGTGTCAAAGAAAAGTTAGAAGTGTGAACAATAGCTCTGGATGTATCAATATCTGTAGAAAGTAATGAAGTCCATCCAAAACCTGCCGAAGGAGTCAAGTTACCAGCAGTTTGAGCAGCATGCCAAATAGGATCATAGATTTCAACTCTAAAATCAGCATTTTCATATCTTACAACACCAGGATCTTGTAATGTTATATCTGTAGTCCCTGATTGTACGCTTAAGTTAATAGATTCATTAGTATCTAAGAAACTACTTGTTCCTGTACCGCCACTATCTGTTAAATTTTCAAGAAGAACAGCAGCTTTTCCATTGCCAGAAATTTTCAAACCAGAAATTCCAATAAAAGGAAATTGATTGCCCGGCTGAAAAGTTATTCCAGATCCAGATCTTGCAGAACCATCTGCATTTCTAATTGTAAGATTAGTACTACCTACACCAGTTCCAACGTCATACCCAGTTGCTCCACCAAGTGTTCCCCAGCCTCTATAGTCATTCCAATCACCAGGAATGAAGAAGTACTTTTTGTCAGTTGTTGCAGAAACATTAATTGTTGCTGACATGACAAAGTATTTTCTTGAACCAATTTGTACCCTAATATCGTAGAATTTTGCTAATCTTGTAGGAGTACCGAGTGGATTTAATGCTTCGACAGAACTACTGCTAATTTCAAAAGCAGTGGTGTTGTTTGGGTCACCATCTGATTCTAAAGTCAAACTAACGCTTGAAGAATCTTGCCCAATACTAAAGTTTGCGGCTGTCAAAATAGGAAGTACGGCAGTTTGAGGATTAAGAATTTCTCTTATTTTTTGGTTGGCAATATTTCTACCGTCAACAGTTGATCCAGCACCAACAAATATAGGAGCTTCTATTGAAATTGTTTCATCAACAGTGCCTATGTCCATAACTCTGGCTTTGGGTGTACCTTGAACGTAGTTGATGGAGCTTGCTTGCATATTCCTATTTCTGGAAAAGCTTGATGCAACAACTTCTCTACCACCTAATTTTACTGATTTATATACACCAAAAAGGTTATTGTTTATAGGCATTTAATTTTCCTCAAACTTAATTTAATCTTAGTTATATATTTTTCGACAATACAAGATTAAACCTTTTTTATACTATTGTAAAAAGTCCATTACCATAAGAAGGTCTATTAGGACTCATAAGTGCAGACCATTCAGTTGTTCTTGTTAAGACGCTTGAAGTTAGAGGTAGTTGAGATATCTTAAATAATGGAGTGATGTATTTTGCTGTGATGGGACCTATTTTGAATGTGAGGTTTTCTCCTTGCATCCATCCACCATGAATAAAGGTATTTTGTTCGACTCCGCTTCTTAATAGTTCAGTTAAAGAACCAGTCCATTTTACTCCTTTAATACCCAACAATTGAATTTGATCATTTCTTGTCGATGCAATACCAGACTCCTCTGTTTGATAAGGAATCAAAAATACAGGAGTTTCAATTTGATTAGTCACTGTTAATTTGAACGAGGTTATTGTTCTCATTGAAGATTCTTCTCTTGATGCATTACAATCCCCCCAAGACAAAGCTCTCCCTAAAACATCAAAAGAAGCAGGCACAGTAAATTCAGAATTGATCTCGGAGTCAATCATTCCTTCAAAATTAACAGACATACTGGCACTTTCATTTTGTGAACAGCTTAATTCTAAAGAACTAACTACCATTGAATTTATCTTCAATAATTGATTATTATCAGTCCCACCATTTTCAGCTGTAATATCTTTATGGACAAGTAAATGATTCGTGTCCATAGATAAAGCATTTATTGGATTTTGAGAATGATTTATAATTTCTTTAATTGCAGGCTCTAATTCAAATCTTTCATTTACTCTAACAGGAAAACTCAAGCTTCCAGATATTTTTTTAGATTGAATATTTGAGATTGATGCACCTGGTCCACCTTGAATAAAATTATTGTCAGTGTCAATTTCTTGTGTTTGGTTTATACTACAATTGTCAACAAGCAAATAATATCCATTGATCTTTACACTTCTTGTGATCAGACCAGTAGCAAATTCAGCTCTTGTAAGTATTCCAGGATAAGCCATTATACATACCTTGCATCTTCAACTTGGAAAAAGCCTTTCCAAGATGATGTGACATTTCCATAAGTAAACCAAGAATATTTCCATTTTCCAATTATATCTACATCAAGGTCAATATAATAAATACCTGTACTTTCATTAACAATCGCAGGAGTTGATATTGTGGTGAATGCGCTATAAGATGTTTCACCCGGTTTTTCAAGCTCAAATTCTATAGATTGAGGATTTGTAAGTACTCCGTCAATATTTCTTATGCGAGCCTTAATTCTTATAGTTTGATTTGTGTAAATTACATCTGATTTCATTAGCTTGTGCTCCTATAATTAAATTCAACATCAATAGTTTGTACTTTTGTGAGAGTACTGTTCATATCCTCTAAAATTTGAATATCTACCTCAATAGATTGGACTTTTTGTACCCAAGCAACTATTGGTAAATTTACTATAGTAACTTCACTTTCAATAGTTTGTTTCTTCTCAAACCATGCATGAATAAAGCCTGGGAATTGAGGAAGTTTTAGTTTGTGTCTTGGTAATCTTTGTATTGATCTAATACCCCAAGGCTTAATAAACGATTCATAATAAAGTGTATGTAAAGATTGTTTACTATTTCTATAAACGTTTACAGACACAGTGTCTGTTGAGTTTAAAGGTGTATCAAAAATTACTTTTCCTTCAAGAGGGTAAAGTGTATATCCAGTTGAAAGAGTGTTAGAATTTACCTTGACTACTGCATATGTATAGACAGTAGAATTCCAATAAACAACATTAGTTCCATCATTAGTAAGGAATATTTCAGTTGAAGTTCCTAACCCATTAATCCTGAACAATGAAAATTCAGCATTTCCATTATGAACATCTTGTTTGGTTGCAATGCCAAATGGGAATATTCTATCTCCTCTTCTAAGCTCATGGTATCCAATTGCTTCCATAGAAGTTTGGGTGTAAGGATAGATTCTCTTTATTGCTGTTAGTTTATGCAGTCCCAAATATTCATTTGAAACTATTGAATAAGGATTGATTAATGAAATAGTAGTAAGCTTATGTAATCCTAATATTTCTTGACTGGTTATTGCAAATGGCGAGATACTATAATCAAGTTTTTGCAGTATATGGAAGCCAACCTTAGAAGTTTCTAATATAGATTTAGGATATATGAAATAACTTGCATCAAGTTTATGGAGACCAACTCTTTCTAAACTATCAATGGAATAAGGTGTTATTGATGTAAAGAAATCAAATCTGTGAAGTCCAAGTTTTTCAAGTGATACAATTGAATATGGATAAATGCTCTTGAAACTTTGTAATGTATGAAGCCCAATTCCATCAGTTCTCAAGATTGAAGTTGGTCTAATATTTACTGGAGGAATTGTAAATCTATGAAGTCCAAGATTTTCCTCACTTACAATTGAGTATGGTAATATTGGATAAACATATGAAAGTCTATGTAAAGAAGCTTTTTCTACACTCTTAACTGAGTGAGGCTGTATTGAAACTGGACCAACAGACAAAGATGGTGTACTTAAACTAAGCTCTGCTTTGGTTGGAATAATTGGTCCATATCCTGGCAACTGTGACCATGAGTTATTGAGATATATGTATTGTCCGTATCTCAATGTCATAACGGCTCCAGTTCCTGATTCTGGAGTTACAGCACCATATGGATAAATGTAAGCAACAGTATTAAGTCTTTGTTGACCTAATTTTTCTGTACTGACTATAGAGAAAGGATTTACCAAAATAGCATAAGACAGTAAATGGAATCCTGTTTTCTCTATTGAGTTAATTGAATAAGGGTAAATATTCTTGACATTTGTTAATGTATGCAATCCTAATACTTCATTAGATTTTATAGAATAAGGATTGATGTTTATAATTCCCCTAAGGGTGTGATATCCTACACTTGAAGTTTCAAGTATTGAATATGGATAGATATTTTTTGCTGCCCTAAGAGTATGAAGTCCGAGTATTTCATTGGTTCTAATTCCATATGGACTTATATTTTTTAGATTAGATAAGGTGTGTAAACCTAAGCTCTCAATTGATTTAATCGAATAAGGCAAAATTTGATTTATTGTTGATAATCTATGTAATCCAAGACGCTCAACACTTACAATAGAATAAGGGAGAATATTCTTTACAGAACTTAATGTATGTCTTCCTAACAATTCAATGGATTTAATACTGTAAGGATAAATATTGTTGGTTGCTCTTAATGTATGTAATCCTAATTTTTCTAAAGAATTAATTCCATATGGATTTATTGTAATTAAAGTTCTTAGAGTGTGTAATCCTAATTTCTCTAAAGATTTGATGGAGTAAGGTCTTATATTTACTCCTATAGTTGATAATAAATGCAATCCTAATTTTTCTACTGAAACAATAGAGTAAGGGTATATATAATTTTTCGCTTGAAGGGTGTGTAAACCCAATTTTTCTGTTGATACAATTGAATATGGCAAAATATTTGATATAGAAGTCAGACGATGTAGTCCAAGTCTCTCTATAGACTTTATGCCATATGGATTTATATTTTTATTTGAATTTAATGTATGTAGGCCAATTTTTTCAATTGTTCTTACACTAAATGGCAATATGTAAGCATTAGTTCTTAATGTATGAAGACCTAATTTTTCTAAAGAAACTTGGCTAAATGGTAGTATAAAATTGCCACCACTTGATATAGTATGTCTGCCAAGCTTTTCAACACTTACAATAGAATATGGATAAATATTTTTAGAAGAGTTTAAGGTATGATATCCAATTCTTTCTAAGCTCAATATGCTGTATGGATATATGTAATTATTTGCTGACAGCCTATGTAATCCCAATTTTTCAATAGAAATTATTGAATATGGGTTTATATTTTTTGTAGAGGTGAGTCTGTGTAAACCAAGTACTTCTAAAGATTTTATGCTGTAAGGAGTTATGTTTGTTCTTGTTGATAAAACATGCTGACCTAATTTTTCTATAGAAATAATACTATAAGGATAAATATATCCAACAGAACTTAATCTATGAAGACCTAATTTTTCTAAACTAATAATAGAATAAGGTCTAATGTTTACAGTAGATACAGACAATCTTGTCAGGGAATTGACAACTTCTAAAGATCTTATAGAATATGGTCTGATATTGACAAAACTTCGTAAAGTATGTAATCCGATTCTTTCATTACTGATTAAGCTATACGGATTTATATAAGCGTTCGAAGAAAGTCTGTGTAAACCTATTTTATCTAAGGAAATTAAGCTGTAAGGTCTTATATTTACAGCAGAAGGCAGCAATGTGTGCAGCCCTAATATTTCTGTAGATTTTGTTGAAAAAGGTCTAATTTCTGACCCAAGAGCAAAAAGAACATTATTAGCTGCTAATTTTTCTATACTTATTATAGAAAATGGGTAGATATTTTTGGCTGAAGTAAAAGTATGCAAGCCAAGTTTTTCAATTCCATTTATAGATTTTGGAGTAATGTTGTAATTGGCAGAAACTCTATGAACACCAATTTTTTCAACTGTTTTTATTCCAGTATTTAATAAGTTTATGAACACTCCACTTTGTATAAAAGTAGCGAGTCCTAATCTTTCATTGCTTCTAATTCCATACAGAGGATCAAAGAATTGTGCTTCAATATTAGTCAAGTTATCAAAGGCAGCATCGCTAAATGCTGTAATACCCATGTAACCTTTAGTATATGTGGTATCAGTTGCTACAAGTGTCGCAGCAGTTACTATTGATCCGCCTTCTTGACTGTAAAGTTTAGCTGTTATTGTTCCAGCATCAGACCATGTAACAATTATTCTATATATAGAGTTAGGAAAAATGAGCCCTGGCAAGTTATAAGAAGCTAATACTGTGGTAGTTCCACCAATTGTTCTTCTGAGTGAGAATGATGGATTTGCAGTTGTATTTGTGGTATTGATAACTGCAAAGTATCCACTTCTAACATCAGAAGCTTGAACACCAAAAGCTAAACCAGCAATTCCAGATCCGCTTAGAACTTGTAAATAGCCTGCCCAGTAAAAATCTGTTCCTCTTAAATACTCTAAAGGATAAGCAATAGTTGCAGAACCAGAAGTATTAGGGAACGCTGTGCTTCTTCTTAAAGTTTTTCCGCCAATGTATATACTATTTGCTTGTTCCCAAATAAATTGGTCTATATTGCCAAAACTAAAAACGTTAACTTCTTCTAAAGGATCATAAAATTTATTTCTAAATCTTAATCCAAACCCTGTAGATTCAGTGGAAATGATTGAATACGGCTTGATTAATCTTATAAATTTATTTACGCCTAAAGCTTCCGTACTTCTAATAGCATATGGATAGATTCTACTTAGTGAAGTAAGTGCGTGCTGGCCTAATTTTTCTATAGTTTTTACAGAATATGGATTAATGTTTCCAGACAGTTTATTGAAACTTGTAACTTTTTCTAAAGATAAAATAGAGAAGGGTCTTATATTTGAGAAATATGTTAAAGTTTGACGTCCCAATATTTCAATGGATTTAACACTATAAGGATTGATATTTCTTAAAGTTGATAGTATATTTAATCCTAATTTTTCAATAGTTATAATTGAATAAGGAAGAATACCAGGTGATTGTGGAGATAATCTTACTAAACTTGTCAATTTTTCAATCGACAATAATGATATATGATTTATTCTAACAGATGATGTAAGGTTTTCTCTGCCTAAAAGCTCAATAGTTTTGATGCTATAAGGTAATATGTTTTTTGCTGTTGATAATCTATGTTGGCCCAAAATTTCCGCTGACAACAATGAATAAGGGATAATATTGTAAGCATTTTTACTTAATGTTTGAATGCCTAATTTTTCTAAACTATAAAAACCATACGGCCTGATATTATAATTAAAATTAACTGTTTCTCTGCCTAAAAGTTCAATAGATTTAATTGAATAAGGATTAATGTTTTTAGTAGTTGTAAATCTACTTAAACTTGATCCAGATTCTAAGGATTTAAGTGAATAAGGTAAAATATATGCAGTCTGACCTGATAGTGTTGTTCTTCCAAATATTTCAATTTGTTTTATTGAATAAGGATTGATACTTACTGGACCAAATGTGAAACTGATAAGAGATGTTAATTTTTCAATAGATTTGGTACTGAAAGGTCTAATATAAGCTATGTTGGTAAGAGTATCAAGGCCTAATCTATCTATTGATAATATAGGTTTAGGAGTTATAAATACACTTCCTTTAGAAAGTATATTCAATCCAATCATTTCAATACTATTTACACTATATGGATTAATATTTTTACTTGCAGTAAGTGTGTTTTGGCTTAATTTTTCTAAGGTTACTATTGAGTATGGTAATATAGATTTTATTGAAGTTAGGGTATTAAGACTTATTTTTTCGTTAGAAATAATAGCATAAGGATTAATATTTCTAATTGCACCTAATGTAGATCTATTTCCCAGTATTTCTGTTGATCTTAAGGAGTAAGGTCTGATATAAGCTACCGTCGATAGTAAATCAAATCCTATTTTTTCTAAAGCAATAATAGAGTAAGGCGCTATCTGCTTAACAGATGTTAGCCTGTTGTAACTTAAACTTTCTGTTGATTTTACACTATATGGTAATATATTTGTTGATACTGTTAATGACGAAAGGTGGCCTAATTTTTCAATTGAATTTATTGAGTATGCCAAAATTGACTTGACAGTTGCAAACCTGGCTTGCCCAATATTTTCTATGCTTGTAATTGAATAAGGTAAAATATTCTTAGACGAACTTAGTCTTATATTTGCAGTAATATTTTGTGCACTTAATAAAGAATATGGCCTAATTGAATAAATTGGTAAAGATAAAGTACTTTGTCCTAATTTTTCAATGCTAACTATGGCTCTTGGGTTAATTGACTTAATTGTTGATAAAGTGTTGAAACTAATTCTTTCTAAACTTAACACAGAATTAGGTATCAGATTGTAATTGAAATTTACTCTGTTATAACCTAATTGCTCATTTGTCAATATGCCATAAGGTCTTAATGATAGCCCACCAGGTGTAAAATTGCTTATGCCTAATTTTTCAGTAGAAACAAGTGACAAATGAATTATTTGACTACCTTGAGAATATAATCTGTTTTGCTGTGGAGCTAATCTTTCAACAGTATTGATGCTGTATGGATTTATATTTACAGATCCAGAAGAAAGTCTTGTGTTGTTTCCTAATATTTCAAGACTTTGTATGCTTCTGCTTATAATGTTATATTGACCTAATATCCTAACAAGATTGTTTGTTTTTTCTATTGAGGCAACAGAATAATGTCTTATAGATGCAGATGCAGTTGTGAGAGTTGCTAAGCCTAATTTTTCTAAGGATGTAATGTTGTAAACAGGGTCAGAAAATTGAGCTTGAATGTTACTTAAGTGATCAAAAGCTGCATCACTAAATGCTGTTATTCCAATATAGCCTGTTGTATACGCTGTGTCAGTGACAGATAATACAGCAGCAGTAACTAAAGATCCAGCCCCTTGATTATATAGCCTTGCAGTAATTAAACCAGCACTTGACCATGTCACAGTTATTCTTAACAAACTATTTAGAGTTATCAATCCAGTCAAGTTGTAAGAAGCAATTGTGGTTGTTGTGCCTCCCACTATTTTCCTGATTGAAAAAGATGGGTTTACAGAAGTGTTAGCAGCATTTATTACTGCAAAGTATCCATTGTTGACATTTGAAGATTGAATTCCAAATGCCATACCAGCTATGCCATTTCCACTTAGTATTTGTAGATAACCAGACCAATAGAAATCTGGCCCTCTATCATATAACATCGGCAGTGCAATTGTTTGCACACCAGCTGTATTAGGGAATGCAGTTGATCTTCTTAAGGTTTTACCACCAGCAAAAATACTATTTGCTTGTTCCCATAAGAAAGATTCTTTATTCCCAAAAGTAAATATGTCTACGTAATCTAAAGTATCGTAAAATCTGTAACTAAATCTATTAAATCCTACATTCTCCAAAGAATTAATTGATTTCGGAATAATACTATATGAAGCAGATAGTCTTGTAATTCCAATAATTTGATCTGAAGCAATTCCAATCTTTCTTATTTGGTTTGTAGGAAATAAAGTATTTTGACCTAACTTTTCAGTCTTAATACTAATATGATTAATTATTGCACCTGACGAAAGTCTGGTACCGTAAGATATAATTTCATTTGTCTTAATTGAGATTGAAGTTATATTCGCAGAAGATAATAATGAATTTCTACCCAGATTTTCAACACTTCTTATTGGGTAAGGATTTATATTTGTAACAAGTTTATCAAACCCTAAAACTTCAATAGATTTAACAGAAAACGGTGAAATGTTTTGTTTTAAACTTTGATTTCCAAGAACTTCATTAGATTTTATTGCATAAGGTTTAATATTTTGTATTAGTTTTGACTGGCTAATTGTTTCTGCAGATAAAATGCCAAAAGGTTTGATGCTTGAAACAAACTTATTTTGAGATAAAGATTCTGATGAATTTGTAGAATAAGATTTTATATTTCTTTGTAATGAGTTACGACCCAAAACTTCATTAGATTTTACCGAATAAGGCTTTACGCTACTTGCTAATCTTGCTTGTCCTAAGTTTTGAGCTGAAATTTGTCCATAAGGCCTAATTTGAGCAGCACCTTTTGTAAGGGTATTAAGTCCAAGTCTTTCTAAAGTAGTGACTGAATATTCTTTGATGTTTCTTACAATTCTATGTAAAGAAGAAACAAATTCATTTGACTTTATGCCGTAAGGGTAATTGATATCAGAAGCAGATGTTCCATCAGTGTAGTAAACAGTAACATAAACCTGATCTACATTACTTACAGAAGGATCGGTGATAGCTTCAGCTATAGGAGAAATAGTAATAACGACTTGAAGTGATACTCCAAATCCTGCGCCATTAATATCAGAAACAGACCAAGTCGTTCCCCATAAATCTGTAGGTCCTCCATAATTAAAAGCTTGTTCTGATGATGGCCATGTTGTAGTGGCCTCTGGAGAAGGATGGACAATTGTATTTCCACCTTTTAACAATCTTACTCTATCGTTTACATCATAAGATGTACTGAGTGAATTATAAACTCTTAATGTTACTTGTATACCATTAATAGTTGCACCAGCAGGTACAAGTGTATCTAATTGTCTTGCATCTAAAATATCTGACTGACCAACACCATTAATAGGCTGAGGATTTGCAGGTCCAATAATTCCGTGCCATTTGAAAAAGCTATAAGAATTATTATCTGTTTGTGCAAAACTCGGATTATCCCAATACCATTCAGTAGAATTGACCGTGTTGGTCATCGTATTGGCAACTTTATTTGTAAAAGTTGTCAGATTTGATGTTATACTTGGCATCTTAGATCACCATACCACTACACTTAGAAACACTTAAACAAAAGCCCAATCTATGTGACAGACTGCATTGTCTTGAACGAATTTTAGATTGGGTTTTTTTGTTTAAAGAAAATCTCATACTGGATGCCTTGACCATCACGGAAATATATAATATTATTTTCTGGATAAGCAATAAAAAAGCCTAATAATAATTGCTTATTATTAGGCTTTATGGGTTTTTATAGGTTTTAGTTGAGTTTGACTGATTCTTCACTGACAATAGATTGTGCTGAAAGAATTTGAGCTTCTCTAATTTGCTTAATATCTTCTTCTGTGATATTTCCAAATTGTGCATTTAGAGAATCTAATCTATCTTTTTCTGCTAAAAGTGCAATAGCTTCATCTCTTTCTTTAAGAGCTAATTCTACTACTGCTTGTTTATCGTGCATATTTTTCAAAATTTCTTCTCTTGATACTGTTAAAAGATTCATTTTTTATTACCTTATAATTTGAAGATTTTGTTTGCGCTTGTGTCCCAAACAATAGTGATGTCGCCACCGTTTCCTTGAACTGGCATTCCAATAGCAGAATCAAAGAAAGCAATAAGGTCCATTGATGTTTCATAAGGAGAATAGTTAGATGCAGCAGCATTATTCCATTCAATAACTGATGAATCTCTGTAAATAACGAATGCAGAAATAGCTGCACCAGAGGCAACAGCATATTGAGTTGTTGAAGCAGCAGATGCGTTTGCAACACCATTTCCAAAAGTTGAATCTGCAGTAATTCCTAATGAGTTTGCAACGCCAGCAATTCCACCGTATAAAGCAGTAATAGATCTGTGGCCTGTGGGTATTTGACTTAGCCATGTAATAGCATAACCAGCACCTGCTTGCGGAGCAGCTGGATCTAAACCAGATACAGGGTTCCAAGCATATCCACTTATACCACTACCAGACCATGTGTAGTTTGTTCCTACTCCTGCGTTTAAAAACATTACCTTGTATTTTGACGTGGAAAGCCAAGCGAGGTTACCAGTCAAAAATTTATTTCTTGCCCAGGGATATAAAAAGTTTCCAAATGGCATGATCGATACTCCTTTAATTAAAACTAACTTACTATTAATAATTTTCTTGGTTTAGATTATTTCTTCCTTTGGAGTCTTGTCTACTACAACCAAAGTTTGAACTTTGTCTCCAGCATCTAAACCGACAATTTTATTGCCAACAGTAGTTTTTCCTTTAGATCGAAAATCTTCAACAGACATTCTGACCATTTTTCCTTTCTGAGTAAGAACAAGAAATTCCTTGCCCTCAGTAACTACCGCTGCACAAACAATATTTCCATTACGATTTTTCTTTTCTGAGTTAATTGTCTTGCTTCCTTTTGCATATCTGCCTGATAATGATTTATATTCATTGGCATCTGTTTTCTTGCCAAAACCATTTTCAGTAATGACTAAAATTTCAGAGCTTTCATTTTTATCAAGTATAAGCATTGAAACAATTGAGTCACTTTCTTGCAAATTCATTGATCTAACGCCTTGACCAGCACGTCCAATCGATCTTACAATTTCTTCTGAATATCTTAATGCGTATCCATTTGAAGTAATTAAGGCTATATCCTTCTCACCATTTGTAGCTGAAGCATGTACTAATGAATCTGCTTCATTTAAAGTTAATGCCTTAAGGCCTCTTTTCCTTAAGCTTGTGTCATATTCTCTTATCTCACTTCTTTTGATAAGACCATTTTTTGTTGCCATTACAAAATAACCATCTATATCCAAAGACTTCATAGTTATAGTTGAAGCAACTACTTCCTCAGGAGCTAAAGCAAGAAGATTTGCAGTGTGAATTCCTTTATTTGTCCTTGAAGAAAGAGGTATCTCGTACCCCTTCTTTTTTAACAAATTTCCTCGATTTGTGAAGAATAAGAAAAGATCATGCGTGGACCCAACATAAATATCCGCAGCTTCGTCTTCTTCACGACCCTTAACTGCAATTACGCCCTTGCCACCGCGACCTTGAGCTTTGAATGTATCTAAAGGCACTCTCTTGATATATCCATCTTTTGTCAATGAAACTACAATCTGCTCTTCTGTGATTAAATCTTCATAATTGAAATCATCCATTGAAGGGACAATTTCACTTCGACGATCATCACCAAGCTTTTCAGCAATATCAAGTTGTTCTTTTGAAATCAATCTAAGCATCTTTTTTTCAGATGAAAGTTGATCAACAAGCCATTCATTTCTATTTGTAAGCTTGGAAAATTCATCAGCCATAGAATTCACATCAAGCTTTGTAAGATTTCCTAATGTAATCTTAAGAACAGCATCAGCTTGTTCTACACTTGTCACAAATCCTTTTGTGATGAGTTCTTGCTGTGCCACATTCCTATCATCAGCTTGACGGATGAGTTTAATAACCTCATCAATTTTAGAGGTAATGCCAATGAGCCCATCAAGTATATGGAGTCTTCTATTATTTTTGTCCAGTTCTGCATTGAATTTTCTTGTTAAGACATCTTTTCTGTGATTTACAAATGTTTCAACTAACTTGATAAGAGGAACATTCTCAACAACTTTCTTGTCGTTCATAAGAACAGTCGAATTTACAGAAAAGTTTGTCCTAAGGCATGTGTGTTTGATAATTAAGTTAAGAACAACATTGGTATTGGCTGTTTTGTGAATCCAAATTCTTACATCCATGCCCTTTTTATTAGTGAGGTTCTTAAGGTTCGTTATTCCTTCAATCTTTTTGGACTCAACTAATTCCTTAATTTCTCGACAAAAGCCTTCAGCAGACCCGCCGTAAGGTAAAGCTGTTACCCGAATATATTGCAGACCATTACGTTCAGATTCGATAGTGTGATAGCCTTCAAGTTGAATTGATCCTCGCCCAGTAGTGAAATAATTTTTTACACCCGTGTTTCCAAGAATTTTACATGGCATTGGAAAATCAGGGCCTGGAACAATTTCCATAATCTCATCAATTGTGATATCAGGATTCTTGATATAGGCATCAATCAGTTTTGCAATTTCACGTAAGTTGTGAGGAGCCATTGATGTAGCCCATCCAACTGCGATTCCTGAACAGCCATTGACGATCAGATTTGGAATTAACGAAGGTAGTACAGTCGGCTCCATCAATTCATCGTTGTAGTTTGAAATGTAATTTACAACTTGATTTGAAAGCTCGGATATCATCTGATCACCGAAAACAGAAAACTTAGCTTCTGTATAGCGCATAGCAGCTGGTTTGTCTTCAGGAGCCGGAGAGCCAAAATTTCCTTGTGGAGAAATTAAAGGATATCGTAGCGACCAATCTTGAGCCATACGTACAAGAGTTGGGTAAACTACAGCCTCTCCGTGTGGATGGTAATTTCCAGAAACATCGCCACAAATTTTTGCACACTTTTTAGTTTTGCCTGAAGATCTTAAATTCAAATCATTCATAGCAACTAAAGTTCTTCGTTGGGATGGCTTTAGGCCATCCCTTGCATCAGGTAATGCACGATCTTCCATGACCGCAAAAGCATAGTTGGTAAATCTGTCATCAATGAGCTCAATAAACTCTTTTTCAATGACATGATCTTGCTTAACTTCAAGAGGATTAACTTCTTCGATTTTTGACTTCTTAGACATGATTTTCTACCAATCTCTTTACGGACTTCTGAATAATATGCTCTTTGCGTGGAGCTACTTCACTACCCATCAATACATTCAAAATTCTTGATGCTTCTTCAACATCATCAACAGTTACCTTGATAATTTGTCTTTTACCAATTTCCATGGTTGTTGTACCAAGTTCATCAGCATCCATTTCACCAAGACCTTTGAATCTTGTAACTTCTATTTTATCACCATACTTCTTTCTATATCCCTCGAGTTCAGCTTCTGTGTGAATATAGTTTTTCTCGTTCTTGTAATTCACACGGTAAAGTGGTGGCTTAGCAATGTAAAGATGACCTTCAGTGATAAGTGGTCTCATAAATCTATAGAAGAATGTCATGAGCAATGTAGCAATGTGAGCACCGTCATCATCAGCGTCAGTCATGATGACAATTTTGCCATATCTTAAATCCTTAAGATTGAAATCATCACGAATCCCAGTACCTACAGCTGAAATAATGGAAATTACCTCTTCATTTTGCATCAATTTAGCATAATCATTCTTTTCAGGATTGATGATTTTTCCACGAATAGGCATTACAGCTTGATACTCAGGATCTCTACCGCCTTTACATGAACCAGCAGCAGAGTCTCCTTCTACAATGTAAAGTTCTGTAGACATAGAGTCTTCAGAATTACAGTCAGAAAGTTTTCCAGGCAAAGACCCAGATCTACCTAAAAATCCCTGGCGTTTGATGTTTTCTGAAGCCCTTTTTGCTGCAGCTCTTGCTTTAGCTGCTCTAAGCGCTCTTTCAGCTATAGATTTAACTATAATAGGGTTTTTTTCAAAGAATTCGGTGAGAGCTTCAGAAAATAATCTGTTAACCACACCTTCAACTTCTTGAGAGCCAAGTTTACCTTTTGTCTGGCCTTCAAATTGAGGCTGAGGTAACCTAACAGAAACAATAGCAACAATGCCTTCACGAATATCTTCTCCTGTTAGATTGACATCCTTTTCCTTAAGTACACTGGAACTACGAGCAAATTGATTTACAACTCTCGTAATACAAGTTTTGAAACCACTGAGATGAGTACCACCATCAGCTGTGTAAATATTATTAGCATAAGCGTAAATTGATTCATCATCATCATCGCTGTATTGAAAAGCAACCTGTACATTTACTTTGCCAGATTTATTGTCAAAGAAGAATGGTTTAGTTGGATATACGTTTGATCTTGATTTAGCAAGAAAAGAAACATAATCTGCTATACCTCCTTCAAAGAAAAATTCTTCTTTGGTTCCAGTATGTTCATTTTTATAGCAAATTTGTAAACCGCCATTTAAATAAGCAGTTTCTCTTAACCTTCTAATTAATATAGCTTCGTCAAATTGGATATTTTTCCAAGAATTATTAAACCAAGAATTATAAGCTTTTGTATAAACATCTTCATCGTAATTCATAAGTCCAAAACATTTAATGAAAACATTAATATCAACAGGACCAGCGATAAGGACTTTACGCCATTTTCCAGAACACTCAGCAAACTTTTCATCAACATCAAATTCGTCAATTAGAACTTCACGAAAAGCATCTTCCACTGCAAACTGACCAAAAATATTATGATCAGGTGTAAAAGTCATTTTAGTACTTGTTGAAGATGAAGTTCCAACTTCGGTTACTTCAGATACAGGAATGCCTCTGTCGAAACTTAGGAGATACTTTTTCTTTTCACGACAAACTTCAACATCAAGTCTTAAGGAAAGAAAGTTAACGCACGAAGCTCCTACACCGTGAAGACCACCAGAGGCCTCGTACCCAGAGCCATCATCGCCAAATTTACCACCAGCATGAAGTTCTGTTAAAACAATCTCAAGTGTACTTCGTTTCTTTGGATCTTCTTGCTTTACTGCTACAGGAATACCACGTCCATTGTCAATAATGGTTACAGAACGATTGTCTTTTGAGATAATGACATCTATTTTTGAACAAT
>Ga0209086_10001918_pt1 | contig 16614 bp, 10 predicted proteins | sample M_130207_XF_Meta_FD_187312 | JGI IMG/M metagenome (GOLD analysis project Ga0209086, IMG submission 187312) | Freshwater microbial communities from Lake Montjoie, Canada to study carbon cycling - M_130207_XF_MetaG (SPAdes) (version 2) | ecosystem: Environmental > Aquatic > Freshwater > Lake... | reverse complement strand
CCAGCACCAAGTCCGGGCGCAGTAAGCGGAATGCAAACTCCGCCACTTGTTGACATAGATACTCTCGAACCTATTTCTGTCGCTGATGCACCCAATGTCAACTCGCAGAACGCAACTCAACAGACACCAGCGTCACAACTTTCCAACGAAGGTGATTCATTCATCTTCGATGTGAACAGTCAACAGTGGGTTCGACTTCGCGGAACAAATATTCCTAAGCAGCCAGAAATTGTTTCAGACCCAACGAAGGCAGCTGCAACCGGTTCCGCTATCACAGGAGACGCGGCGAAAATGGGCGATGGCTCGAGCGTGCAGGTGAAAGATCCGCGCTCAATCTTCAAGACTCGAATTATTGAAGTCGACTATGACCGACTTGTCCGAGGAGACCCTTCACAGAACGTGGTCGTCCGACCAGGCGATGAAATTTATTTGCAATTTCCGCCGATCGGCGTTGTCTACATTGACGGAGAAATCAGCCGGCCTGGAGTTTTCCAATTGCCTTCGTACGGTCGCCTGACTCTCAGTCGCCTCGTTGCTGCTGCTGGCGGATTGACCGAAATCGCAATTCCAGAACGAGTTGACTTGGTGCGGCGCCTTCCAGGTGGAAGAGAAGCAGCAATTCGGGTCAATTTGGGTGCAATCCGCAATATGTCGGAGCCGGACATCATCTTGAAGAAGGACGACCACATTATTATCGGAACCAACTTCTGGGCTACCCCACTGGCTGTTTTCCGCAATGGTCTGCGAATGACTTATGGCTTCGGCTTTTTATTGGACAGAAATTGGGGTAATGACGTCTTCGGTCCACCGCCTGACAATCTCAGTATCAGCAGATGATTTGAAGACATTATTAGAGTTTGGCTACAAGAAGGCTTATGAAACTGCCGAACTATTACAGAGCAAATTCTGTAAACCTCAGTTCTATATCACGTCTGAATGTCACAATAGTGAAACTAAATTGTCTGTCACCATAAGCCAATCTAAATTCTCGAAGCCCGCTGATGCAACAAGGGAGGTCGTATTATCGAATGCGACGCTCATCACCGCGGGAGGCATTCTGCTCGGACTCTTTTGCGTGGTCTTCTTCGATTTCTTCCAAAGGCAAATTTTGTTCGCGTGGACTCAGCCAAGCGACTGGGGCCACACACTGCTGATCCCCTTGATCTCTGGGTACTTCATCTGGTTGCGACGCTCAGAATTGAGTCAACTCCAGCCATTCAAACAATGTTGGTGGGGATTGATGCCGATTACGCTCGGTGTCGGTTGGTACATGATTTGCGTGTTTGGTCCAAAGCCTTTGTTCCACCACAACATTATGTCGGTAGGAATCGCCTTGTCATTATTTGGGACTGCATGGTTGCTCTTCGGAACAGTTGCGATGCGCTGGCTCTGGTTTCCAATTGCTTTTACCTGTGTCTTTGCACAGACGCTCTCCGAAGTCCTGTTGAACAAGGTCACTTTTCAGATGCAGGATATTGCCGCATATGGCGCTCATTTCTTGCTGACTGTGATTGGAACCGAAGTCGATCGCAATGGAAACACATTGACTGTTTGGTCGGACGGAATCGCTCATCCGCTGAATGTTGCCGAAGCGTGTTCAGGAATGCGAATGCTTGTCGCCTTCTTGGCCCTTGGGGTTTTTCTTGCGTACACGAATCTGAAGGGTTGGTGGCAGAGGTCACTCCTTGTTCTGTGTGGCGTGCCGATCGCCATACTCGTCAACATGATTCGCATCGCTTCGATGGGAATTTTAACGCAATATGATCAAAACTTTGTTGACGGTGAATTTCACGAACTCGTTGGAGTTCTTTGGATGTTGCCTGCACTCTTCTTTTATATGGGAACACTGTGGGTGGTCCGCAATCTCATAGTCGATGAGACTGAGGTGAAACATGCGGTTTAAGCCAAGCATCCGAGTGGCATTCGCTGCGGTCGTCATCGTGCTCATCTCTTCAGCAGTTGGCTTTCGCGCGAGTGTGTCAGCGCTCAATCTTTACCTTCGCAAAGATTCTGTGCCGCTACGAGAATCGCTCGACACGATCCCAATGAAATTAGGTCGGTGGAAGCGCGTCGGAACCGACTCGCGTCTCGGTGAGGCGATGGTCGAAAGTCTTGGAACTCGCTTCTATTTGGATCGTCACTATGCAATCGACGGCAACCCAGCCAATGGAGTCATGACATTACACATCGCCTATTACACGGGCATGATCGATGCGATTCCACACGTGCCGGAGCGTTGCTGGGGAGCAGCGGGTTTGGTCATGATCTCTCAACCCTCTACGAGAGACGTTCAAGTCGATCGATCAAAGTGGGATTTGGTTTCTGGGCCAAAGAGTTTGGCGACGGGATCGATTTATCCATCGGCGACAGTCGTTGATCCAGTGACTCGGCGCGAGGAAACAGTCTTCTTGCCAATCGGCGAGACCGAAATGTCGGTCACAGTCTTTCAGGACGAAGCCAACCCCAAGTTTCGCCTGGTTGGAGGCTATTTATTTATCGCAAACGCTCGTTTCACGTCATCGCCGAATGTTGTCAAGACCTACGCCTTTGACCTCTCGAGCCGTTATTCGTATTACTGTAAAGTTCAGTGTTCAATGCTTGTCAAAGACAGTGATCCGGCTGTCGAAAAGTGGACTGAACTGACCGCAGATCTTCTCTCTGAATTGCTCCCGGCACTCATGCGGCGATTGCCCGACTGGACTCTGATCGAAGCCTCACAATCCAAGGAAAAATAATCAATGTCAACACCATCAAATAAATCAAAGGTAAATAAAAAGTTCATCATGCTTGTTGGCGGGTTCCTTTTGTTCGCTGCTGTCGTTCTTGGGGGCATCTTCTATTGGTCCTACAGCGCAGCGCCAGAACGAAACATCAAGTTGGGTGATGAACTTGTTGTCACGGCGAAGGCCGCAGAAGCCGCAGGGAATGCTGATGAGGCTTATAAAAAATACCAAGAAGCAATCTCACGCTTTGGCCGTGCCATAAGTAAGAAGCCAAACAATTTGGTGTACTCACAGAAAATAATCGATGCACTCGATCTTATGACGCCAAAGACTTCCGGTGATGCACAGGAGCTCTATCAAACTCGAGAAGCGTATTTGCAACGGCGCACTCGCTCTGCGCCAGAGAATGGAGAAGTCTGGTTGCAGCTCATCAATTCTCTTAATGAGCGAGCTTTGTTGTTTAACCAATCGGACTTGTGGAAGAGAGTCGCAGAAGTATGCGATGAGGCCATGGATAGACTTCCGCCGACCAGCCCGCAGTTTGCCCTTATTGAAAGCACGGGTCTTTGTGCCGAATTAAATCGAGGCGAAATTTTAACGCTCTCTGAACGCGAGGCTGCGGAAACAGCAGCACAAAGTTTTTTGAAGAAATTTCCACAAGACGAGAATGTCTGGGCAAGTCTTCTTCGCTCGATCGCATTTGATGTGCAGAGCCTCACGATGGCAAGTCGAACGACTGAAGCAAAAGAGCGTGACGCCACATTCAACGAATTGCTCGTTCAGGCAAAGTCGAATATTCCCGGCGGCGCCGATATTGGTGTTTCTGAATTGCAATATCTTCTTTTGCAGAAAAGAAATCAAAACCCACTCGCCACGCCAAAATCCATCCTGACTGTTCTCGATCCTCTCATGTGGAAAGATGGAAACCGAGAATCGCCCGAGTTTGGAACATGTACAAAGCTTGGGGGGAACAAACTGACCGATCTTTCATCGATCGCATCTGCGTTGAATGACCCGATTGTTCTTCAGCGTTCGATTGAGTCATTACAAAGTTATTGCGATCGGTTCCCGAATTCGCAAGCAGAATTGAATGCAATTGGAAGACTTCAGGTGGCTGCAGAGCAATTTGATAAAGCTCAAGCGACTTTCGAAAAATTGCTCGCTATGCCAGCGCCCAAAGTTTCGATGTTGGCTGCATTCGTAGATGAAGTGAAATCGAATGCTCTTCAAGAGATATTCGGCATCGAGTTTTCACGGTTTGAAAGTGCAACGCTTCCGGCAGAAAAAGCTGCCGCGTTAGCCAAAGCCCAAGCCGTTCGAGATCGACTCTCCAAAGTCCTTCCTGGTCGTGACACTGAACTGTCTCTACTGCGCCTTGATGCAAAGCTTGCCTTTGCGCGCGGCGACTATTTGACAACCGTGACGAAACTTGAGGAGATTTTTGCAAAACAGAAGGATGTCGCCGCCGATCTGTATTACCTCTCGGTCATCAGCTTGAATGCTCGGGGCGAGCAGGGCGCTGCACTCACAAAAATAACTCAAGCTCTGGAACAATATCCGCAGGTCGGGCAGTTTTATCTCATACGTGCAGGAATCGAAGCGAGGCTCGGTCGTTTGATGGATGCAAAGCGTACGATTTCAAATTTGCTTGCACGCGAGCCAGAGAATGCCGAAGGTTTGAGATTTATGGCGGAATTGAAGAAAGTTCCAGGCGATGGCGCAGTCAATCTGGACGATCAGGTTGTCAAGATTATGGGCGATGCCGAATTGTCGGCAAACGAAGGGCAGGTTGAAGATGCTGTGGAGCAAATTCGAGTTGCGCTAGTCACCTATCCAAAGGACGCGCGTCTCCAACAGGCCATGTGTCAGTGGTTGCTCTTTCTAGGAAAAACAAAGGAAGCACAGGATGCTATTGCGCAGTACTTGGTGGACTCTCCAAATAATCCAACTCTGAAGCAGTTGCAAATTCTTGCGACGGTTCCATCTGCTTTGGCTCGTATCAATGCGTTCCTCAACCAAGCGAAGCCCGACGGAACTTTTGCGTCAGAAAATGACAAGGCTGTTTCATTCGCATTGGCGCTTACAAATTTGCGCGACAGCTTGAAGCAGCGTCTTCAAACGGCAAGCGATGAGAACAAGCCTGCGATTGCGGCCGAACTCGCCGAAGTAACAGCCGCAGGGAAGTTGGCTCGCGCAAAGGCGATGGAATTGGCTCCCGGCGATATTTCTTTGTTGGACAAGCTCTATGCCGAGTCAATCGCGGATAAGAATCCAGAACTTGCTGAACAGCTCGTCATATTGGCAGAAAAGAATTGCAAGGATCCAACAATCGCAGTTCTTCTCCGAGGTCGAATTGCACTGGAAAAAAACGATACGGTTAAGGCGGCGGAGTTATTCGAACAAGCCACTCTGATGCCCGGCGCATCCGCGGCAGCATTTCGATTGTTGGGTATTGCTCGTGAGAAAAATGGCGATGTGGAGGGTGCAACAGAAGCGTTTGCAACTTCATACGAGCGCCGCCCGAACGATCTCACGACAGTCCAACTCTATGCAGCGAATTTAGTTCGCGCAGGCAAGATGCAAAAAGTGCGTGAATTGATGCGAAGCGCAATGCTCGCAATGCCAGAGTCCCCAACCCTTCGAAACGCGTTCTTCGATCTCGAAGCGACCTATGGCAATCTTGCAGACAGCATTCTCGAACGAAAGCGGATGTATGCCGTTCGCCCATCTGATACGGAAAATGCCCGACAGCTTATGAAGCTTCTTATTGAATCGCCTCCAAGCCGAGATCTCATTTTTAATATTGATGGCTCATACAGATTTTCTCAGGTTGCGTGGGATGCGATGGGGAAGGAACGACAAGATCAGGAACTTCAGAGTATTGCGCTTCAACATGAAGCAGAATCGAAATTGTTGTATGACTCATTGTTGAAGATCAACCCGAACGATCATCTTTCCACTCGGATTTACGCAGCCGCAATGCAACGCGCTGGAAAAGGCGCAGAGGCTGAAGCCATTCTTTTCGCCTCGGCGCAGAAGGCGACTGGTGTTGACGCTTGGAAATACTGGGTGGAATTGGGCGAGTTGCAGTTGGAGGCGAACCGAATAGTTCAAGCAGATTTAAACTTCAAGCGTGCGGTTGAACTTGACACGAGTACGTCATCAGACGCTTCGCGGATCATTGGTAAAACTTGGATTGACCGCCGTGAACCAAATCGTGCCCGCCAAGTTTTTGAAGCTGCATTTACCAAACAACCAAATATTCAATTGGCTCGAAATATTTCCGCTCTTCGTTTAGAAACGCGAGATTTTGTTGGGTCTCGTGCTATGAGTATGGAAGTCGTGAAAATGTCTGGCGGAGTTGCAACCTTTGGCGACAAATTATTGTTGGCAGATATTTCCAATGCCGAATTGGAAGAGTCGTATTCCAAATCAGACCCAGCAGAAACGAAGAGGATCTCCGAAGAATTTTTGAAGGCCATTGACGAGGCCATCCGACTTGAACCTTCAAGTCCATTGCCATTCATCGTAAGAGGCTCATCGTTTCAGCGGCAATTTCAGCGTAGTGGGGATATTGAATTTGCGCGAAAAGCCAAGTTAGATGTCCAGCGCGCAATCGAATTGCAGGGAAACTATTGGCCTGCTTTCAGATTACTTGCGTCGATACAGATAGATGCCAACGATATTTCAGGCTCCATACAGACCGTTCGGAAATACATCGAGCAAAACCCTCGGACGGAAGAGGCGCGTCGAGCTTTAATTGCATATCAATTGACTTCAGGGGATTACCCAGGAGCAATTCAGACGGTCCAAGACATACTTGTGTTGGAACCAAGGAATCCATTGTGGATTCGCACTCTTGCCGATACACATATCGCAGCATCGCTTCGGTTGGAAGCAGCGAAAGACAATGAATTACTTTTCGCCATCACCAAAGATCCCAATTATTTGATCCAATCTATTTTGCTTCGATCTTTGAATTCCCCGCCTGATTTTGTTGGGATCCTTGCTGCTTTGAAACTCGCTCCAGGACTTGTTCCGACAACGCCTTTTTTCCAGATGATGGGTGCGACGGCAATCGCAGGTACGGCAATATCCGAGGCGCAGAAAAACCAAGGGATCGTTCAATTGCGCGAGATGTATAAATTGGTCGAGCCTGCGAAGGGAAGTTTGACTGATCCGTGGATTCTTGCAGCGCGAAGTCTCTTTCCGCCGGAGACCTCTCAGAGGTTGGAGCCTTTTGTCTTAGAAGCTTGCGCAAATAAACCCGATAGCCCACTCTGCCGATCGCTTGCGCAGGCATTCCTCGATGCTGGGACACCTGGAATTGCAAAGGCGCTGGAGTATTCCAAACGAGCCCTCGAACTTGCTACAAATGATGAGGAAAAGTTTAATGCGATTCGAATCTTGGGCGGCGCAGAGTATAAAGCTGGAAACTTTGTAGAGGCGGGGAAGTGGTTTGAGCAATCGTTGGCAATTCGGAAGGACGATATGGCCGCAATTAATAACTTGGCATATATCGAAGCCAAGTTTCTCAATAAGATTCCGCAGGCGGTGGAAAGAGCGCGCAGTGCATTCGCGACAAATCAATCGAGTGCAGACTTGATGGATACTCTCGGCTATTCCCTGATGAAGTCTGGACAACTTCCTGAGGCGGTGAGCTTGATGAGGCGTTCGGCTCGGTCTCAGCCTACCGCCATGGCGTATGCGCATCTTGCAGAAGGGCAGATGCTTTCTGGTCGAAAAGACGAAGCTCTCGGATCGCTCGAACGAGCCAAGGCGCTTCGACCAGATGCCGAAGCACAAGAACAAATCGATATGGTCACAAAGTCTCTTGATGCCGCTCCTCGCGGCTGATTGGAAACAAAAACACAATGCCACCAAATCCATCAACAACTCCTTCTGCTTCAACACCACCGCGAACCGCGAATCAACCAAGTCGCCCAGCGACTCGAGTCGTCACGATTGATCCGATTCGCGTTCTTCGCCAAAAATGGAAAGCGATCGTGATTTGGGCGATCGGAGGAGTCTTTTTCTCTGGTGTGTTCTTTGTTGGATCTTTCTATCTTTATCCGATTTATAGTGGCCAAGTTGTCTTGCGATTGCGACCACAGTTGGGTGATGCCAAGCAGATTTTTGGAGAGGCCACCACTCAGGAAGAAACTGTCGCTCGACTTGCACAAACTGAAGCGCAGCAAATGGTGATGCGCAGCGTCTTGGTAAACGCAGTGTCGAATAGAGACATACTCAAAACAAAGTGGCATGAGTATTACCTCGATGACAATAATCAGTTTGATACTGAAGAAGCCGTTGACGATCTCATTCGCGAAATTTCTTCTGGGCACAGGCGAGGGACACAATTCTTTGCACTGTATTGGTCGGCGCATGTGCCTGGAGATATTCCAATTATGCTCAATACAATTTCGGAGACATACCTTTCGGAATTGAAGGCGGAAAGCAGCCGGAAATTTAATGAGATCAAATCTGTCTTCGTCAAGAAACAAGGAGAAATTGATACGCAGATAGAAACATCAAAATCAACAATTCGACGATTTATTGTTGAGTCGAGCATCCCATCTTTTGCGGAGAACTCTCAGCAATCCCAGCAGGGTCTTCAAGACCTGCAGAAATTGATATCTGAGACAACGATGGATCTCAGTTTGGCGAAGTCGCAACGAGGTCAGATTGATGCGAAGTTGCAGGGGCGCCTTGAAGCTTCGCAGGATGATGTGCGCAAGGCAGAAGCAGATCCCGCACTTTTACAGTTGATGCGCGATATCAATGATCTCGCGATCAGTATGCAGAGCAAAAAGGCTCGATTCGGACCGATGCATCCCGAGGTTCGTTCTGGAGAGCAGACTTTAGCGTCCGCATTGGCTCAGAAGGAGAAGGTCCTCAATGATATTGTCAAGCGAGATCTCAGCGGACAATTCAAAACCATCTCCGATCGTCTGGGTGGTCTCGAAGACCTCCTGACAAAACAGACAGCCGACTTTGATAGCGAGCGAAAGCGTGTCGAGGGTTTGGCCTCTCGGATTTCTGATTTGGAAGCGATGAAAGATCGTCAAGATCGATTGGAGGAAGAACGGGGAATCATTGCCAATACCATCGGTGAACTCGATCTCGCGCGCGCTCGAGAAGATTCGATTCCGGTGGCAATTGCACAAAAAGCATTGACTCCACGCGAAATTTCCTTCCCAAATTGGAAGGTCGTACTTCCAGGAGTTTGGTTTGCATTTGTTGCGTTTGGAATTGGACTCATCTTCCTTCGTGAATTCCTTGACCAAAGAGTTCGCTTCGCCAGCGAACTTGCTGGTTTGGCGAGTGGAAAAGTATTAGGCGTTATTCCAGATATGGCCGACGATGTTTCAAAGCCAGGCAAGGCCGAATTCGTCGTGCGCGAATCGCCGCAGTCGATCTTGGCGGAGAACTATCGCCAAGTTTCCACCAACTTACTGAAATCACTTTCAGATGATGTTGGGGCAATCGTTGGAGTGTTCTCGGCAATGCCAGAATCTGGAGTGACCACCATCATCTCCAATCTCGCATCAAGTGTGAAGGTTGTTGGCAAGCGGGTGTTAGTGATTGATACAAATTTCAGAAAGCCTGGAGTGGCTCGAATGTTCGGCGTTTCTGAAGATGCTTCAGGACTGAGCGACATGCTCGCTGGGAATGCAGAATTCAACAACGTGATTCAGACAACTTCTTATGGCATTGACATCATCAATGCGGGCCAAGGTCGAATGATCGAACTTCTGAACACACCCAAGATGTCAGAAGTGATGGATATGGCGCGCCAAAAATATGACATTGTTTTCATTGACACCGCCCCAGCCGGCATTGCAGCTGAAGCGATTGTCGTGGCGAATCGAGTCGACGCTTCAATCCTTGTTGTCCGAGCGATGCGCGACCAGCGAGGGCTTGTCACTCGACTTGTTGGCCAACTTTCAGCGCAAAAAGGCAAGTTTATTGGCGCGATTTTGAATCGGCCCGAGCAGACTGCGGGTGGTTATTACCGCAAGAATTCACAAGTCATGGTTGGCTATGGATCATCTCCTCCCAAAGCGACTCCTGCAGCGGGAACTGCCTAAAATTATGTCGCCTCAGGAACTACTGCCAAAGTTTGAAGCGCTTTCACCAGCGGTCGTCCCTGTGCACACAGTTTTTGTCGATGCCGTGGAGATGTTGAATGTGTTCGCCCCTGTTTTTATTGCGGGCTTTCTCATTACTCTCGCGGCGACTCCCGTCGTTCGTCGTTTGGCGCTGATTGTGGGAGTCATTGATATTCCCGACGCACATCGCAAACATCACAAAGCGCCAGTTGCATATCTCGGTGGACTGGCGGTCTTCATTGGTTTTATGGCAGCAATGCTCGTTAGTTCTATCGCTGTAGATGGCGAATCTGCAGATCTCGCCCCTGTGCCAATTTCAATTCTTGTTGGAGCGACCACGATTGCGTTGACTGGTCTCGCCGATGATATTTGGAAGTGGGATGCTCGATTGAAAATTGCCGGACAGCTTGTCGCGGCAGCAGCCTTGGCATATTCCAATATAGGAATCGGCGCAGTCACTGGTTTTCTTCAGCCGTTTTTTGGCCCTGCAAATGAAGAACTCTTCCATGTGGGATCCATGGTCATCCTCACTGGAACTCTTTATTACTGGGTGGGAACTGCATTCTTAGGATTCGTCATCATCGGCGGATGTAACGCAGCAAATTTGATTGACGGGCTCGATGGTCTTCTCACGGGCACGACTGCAATCATGTCTTCTGGATTCCTTGCAATCAGCTTGCTGCTCGCGTCGACAGTGATGATTGAAGATCCATCGTCGAGTTTTGTTGGGGTTCGTGTTGCATTATCGCTGGCACTTCTTGGGACGATGCTGGGATTTCTTCCGTGGAACTTCAACCCCGCAGTTATTTTTCTGGGAGATTGCGGCAGTTTGCTGATTGGCTATCTCTGCGTCACAACAATTCTGCTTTTCGGCGAGCAGGGAGCGCCAAGTCTCGTGGTCGCCGGTTTCATTATCTTTGGATTGCCCATTACTGATACGACCCTGGCGATCATTCGGCGCAAGGTTGCGGGCGTGCCAATGAGCACTCCCGATGCGCAACACATTCATCATCAGATCAAACGACTCTTTGGATCAGTCAAGAAATCAGTCTTCGCGCTCTATGGGATCACATTCATCTTTACCGTGATTGGAGTCGCAATCGCATCCGTGTTGCTCTTGACGGGAACGCGCGTGTTGGTTGTCTATTCCATCGGAATCGCGTTCTTTGGATTTGTCATATCGGTCGCAGTGAAAATCGCCTTGATCCAACGTGCGCAATCGGAACTCGCTGATCAAGAGTTGCAAACTGCAAGGGAAAGCATTTCTGCCAGAACAAGTACCCAGCCAAGTACCCCCGCGAGTTCGGACCAACTGGCGTGAGCGACGGCGATTCGGGTCATATCCCAGTTCTTTTGAACGACGTTCTGCAGTCGATTGCTCCCAAGCGTGGAGATTGCTTTGTCGACGCAACGGCTGGACGCGGAGGACACGCTCGTGCGATCGCCGCGGCAATCAATCCTGGTCGCATTCTTCTCTTGGATCGCGACAAAGACAATCTTGTATATGCCGAATCTTGCGTTCGAGCCGCCGCTCCTGATTCGCAAGTTGATGCAGTCCATGGTGACTTTCGGCATGTCGCTGAAATCGCTAAAAAGCAGGGGATTTGCGCCAATATTCTTCTGGCAGATCTCGGCATCTCAAGCAACCAACTTGATCAAGCAGAACGCGGCTTCGGATTTCAGAAAGATGGGCCGCTTGATATGCGGCTCGATCGTTCGTCTCCATACTCTGCTGCGGACATCGTTCGCGATCTTTCAGAGTCCGATATTGCCGACATGATTTTCAATCTTGGTGAAGATCCATTTGCAAGATTGATTGCGCGGAAAATTGCACAAAGTCGAGCGCAAGCGCCGATTATTACGACGGCGCATTTGGCTCGACTTGTGCGCGAGGCATATGGCTCGCGCGCCCGTGATTCCAGATTGCACCCTGCTACTCGGACCTTCATGGCCTTCAGGATCGCGGTCAACGACGAACTGAAAGCTTTGGAAGATCTTCTGAAGTCGATCGCTTCGGCGATTCGCTCCACGAGTGTTGGGTGGCTTTCTTCGGAAGCGCGGGTTGCGGTGATTTCCTTCCATTCATTGGAGGACCGTCAAGTTAAGCGAACATTCGTCAGCCTTGCGGACGAAGGACTCGTTCAAAGGGTGAATCGAAAGCCATTGATCGCCGGTGATTCTGAAATCGCCGACAATTCAAGGGCAAGATCAGCAAAGCTTCGGACAGTCAGTCGTATCGCTCAACAATCTCAATTCAGCCAATAATTTCACTTCAGCCAACAATCTCATCCTCAGCCAACAATCTCATCCTCAGCCAACAATCTCATCCTCAGCCAACAAGGACGTTGCAACAATGACACGTGAACACAAACTCGCCGTCGTACTCGGATTCGGACTCCTCCTCTTCGTAGGAATTCTTGTCTCAGATCATTTTTCCGCTTCGCAGCGGCGCACACCAGCAGATCTTGCTGCCAACACAATTCGTGAAGTTCGGCCTGCTCCACCGGTTTCAATTCAAACAATCCAAGTCAACAATCGGGTCGGCATGAATGCTGGCGGCGGACAAATTGCAAATGGACAAATTCTTGCAAGTGGAGACACGGTCGCCATCCCAGCAGGTTTGATTCCACCGCCTGCTCCACAAGCTGCGGTGGTCGGAGTGCCTGCAGAGTTGTACACATTGAAGGATGGTGAGACACTTTATAAAATCTGCCAGACGAAATATGGAAATGGAAATCTCTGGAAGGAATTAGCGGACTTTAATAAGGCGGCGATTTCAAATCCAACCAAGCTTCGCAAGGGAACAACGATTCGCTTGCCATCAGCCAGTGTGCTTCGCGGCGAAGTGACTCCAGTCGCAGTTGCAAATGTCTTGCCTGCGCCACAAATGCTATCGCTGACGAATCCTGCTCAACAACAAGTTCAGCAGCAAACGCAACAACCAACAACAACGAGAGAGTATGTTGTTCAGAAAGGCGACACGCTTGGTTCAATTTCAACGCGCGAACTTGGAACAGCGAAGAAGTGGGAATCGATCTATGAAGCAAATCGTGATCGACTGAAGAGCCCAACCGATCTCAAGATCGGAAAGTCACTGCGAATTCCACTGGACATCTGATCCGGAACCCATCAGTTGTTCGCAAAAATCACGGCAATTATAGTTGGAATTGGCATACTCGCGTGTGGCGTTCTTGTTCAGCGCCAGCAGAGATACGAACTTGCGCGCGATATTTCACGCGCCCACTGGAGAATGCTAGAGCAAGAACGAACACTCTGGTCACTTCGCGCAGAAATCGCGCGCAGAACGCGGCCTGACGAAATACGGACCGCCGTTCAACGCCTCGATCGACGCTGGCGTGCGATTCCATATCGAATCGAAGAAGTGCCGTCAGGTGTTCAAGGACAAGAAGACGATCGATCGACGCGTGTGGAGTTTGGAGGATGACTCCATCTTCGCGCATCCGCGGAATCTCTCGCGGAGTTGTGGTTGTGACAATTGTCGCACTCGGCGCGACTCTCTTGCGAACAGCCCAACTAAAAACACTTCCACCATCGAAATTGATTCCTGCAATGGGATCGAGAACCTCGACATCGACAGAACTCGCAGCGCGTGGCAGAATTCTTGATCGCCGCGGCAGAATTTTGGCGACAAGTGTGGTGGGATATCGACTCTTCGCAGATCCTGCGACGATATGGAAGCGAGGCAACGACAAAATTCGCGAAGGTTTGAAGAGCGATCCGCAAGCTTCTTTTTCCAGCGATCCATTTGCTGATGCCGCCGCATCGCTCTCGACCGTTTTGGGAAAACCAGCAGCAGATATCGAAGGCATCTTGCGCATTCGTGCTGATGATCGCTATGTCGTGCTTGATGGCGATCTCTCCGAACTCGAATTGGACGGTGTGAAAGGTCTCGACATCGAAGGAATCGGGATCGAATCGAAGCTTGTACGGGAATATCCACAAGGTTCTGTCGCGGCTCCCGTCATTGGCAAAGTTGGTTTCGAACAGAAGGGCCTCTCAGGAGCAGAACTCAGTTTCAATTCAAAGCTGTTGGCGAAGAATGGGAAACTGACTTTTCTTCGCGATGTTCAGCGCAATGTTTTGCACATCGACGACGGCAATTTTATTCCAGCCGATGATGGCTCAGATGTGCGCCTCTCAATCGATGTCGTACTTCAAGATATTGCCGAGCGCCGTCTCGCTGAAGCTGTTCGAGAATACAACGCAGGTGGAGGTCGACTCGTTGCATTCGATCCACAAACAGGTGATGTTCTGGCGATGGTCGACATACTTCGCTCGCGCGCGGGATGGAAGGAAATCACCACTGATCCTTCGCGCAAAATCGATCCCGCGCTTGGAAGGAATCGTTGCCTCACCGATCCGTTTGAACCAGGTTCGACATTCAAGCCGTTTGTGTGGGAAACCGCAACTGAAATTGGAATCTTTTCACCGAAGTCCATTGTTCCCACGCCCAGCGCGGGACCATACCGCACATCATTTGGACGTGCGATCCGTGATGTGAAGTACTACGGTCCAGTTCCGTGGAGGACAGTGCTCGTCAAGAGTCTCAACAGTGGAATGGCGATCGCTGGGGAGCGCATGTCGTTCGAGGACATGCAGCACAAAGTTGTGGAGCGTTTCGGATTTGGTCGCCTGACAAACCTTGGTGTTCCTGGAGAAACCACCGGCATCATCACAACGCCCGCTGCGTGGTCCAAGTACACGCAGACCTCGGTCGCAATGGGTCATGAAATCGGAGTCACTCCAGTACAAATGGTCCGTGCATTCAGTTCATTCTGTAATGGTGGCTGGATGCCGCAACCGCGGATTGCATTGCCAATCGGTCCTGATGGAAGAGTTTTGCCCACTGTTCGGACGCCGGTGATTCCTGCAAATCTTGCACTCGAAACCAGATCAGCAATGGAAGGCGTCTTGACCGAAGGAACAGGACGAAAAGCGCAGAGCGCGCTCTATCGCATGTTCGGAAAATCTGGAACTGCACAACTTCCAAAGCCAGCAGGACAAGGCAAGGGATATTTCGAAGATCGTTACGTCGCAAATTTTATTGCGGGAGCGCCATTTGAAAATCCACGCATCGTCGTGCTCTGCGTGATTGATGATCCTGATAAAAACAAAGGACACTTTGGTGGATCGATCGCCGGTCCAGTCGTCCGTGATGTGATTGACGAGTCATTGCAATATCTTGGCGTCAAGCCTGACCAAATTCCAAGTCGGCGCGCAGCGATTCTTTCATCTGGTCAAGATTTGCCAGTCGATGCGAAAGATCGTGTCGCAGCAGCGCTGATCTTCACAGATGTTGCTGGCAATGAAGATCTCGCAGCAGAATCTTCGCCCGATGCGCCTGGTGCTTCTCAAATGGCTGTCGTGGCTCAGTCGCTGCCTGCACATCCAAAGTCACGATCGACTTCTGCAACGCAAGCGCCAACGAGTGCTGTGAAGTCTAATGGGACGAAAAAGAACGGAAGTAAGGTTGCTGCGAGCAAATCGGCGCTTCCATCTCAGGCGCGCTAAATTTCATAACTCAACGGATCTCGTTATTTCGAATCGGAATTTGCAGGGACATTTTTGGAGTTCGGAGTTGCCATTTCCGCCTTGGAATACGGCATGAGTCCTCGAATTTGAGTGACAATGAGATATTGATCACCCACATATTTACTGATCTCTGCAGGGCATTTACCGGTCGTCGACCCTGCAGAACGAGAGTCTTTCGCCTTCTTAAGAGCCTTCTCTGCGTGATAGAGCGCAATAATTCCTTTTTTTGCATTCGCCTCGAGTGCTTCGGTTGTGGCTCTTTGCCAACGTGGATTTTTCTGGAGCAAGTCTGAAAGTTGCACAGCGATCTTTGCGGCGTTGTTCTGCGCTTCGAAGTATGCGGTGCTTTGCTGCGCATTCAGCGTCTTGCCACTGGCCATCATTTCGAGACTGTCGGCTTGAACTTGAAAGCTTGCACCAAAGTCTGTGGCGAATTTCGTAAGGTCGACAGTGATAACCGGCGGGGCGATCGATCGATTCGGCAGCGCTCCCCCAGTTGATCCACTGCTTGCGGGTGGAGATTGAGCAGCATCCTTGTCGCCGCATCCCAGTCCAGGAATAACAGAACAAGTCCCAAGAATCAGAACGAAAAGAGCCCCTCGTAGTGAATAAGAATTTGATTTCATATGGTCAGTCTCCGTTGGATTCGCCAGAACCGTTACACCCCAAGCAAGAGTCGCCCAGGATTTTCAATGCAATCTTTGACATGAACGAGGAAGCCGACGGCTTCAGAACCGTCGATGATCCGATGATCGTATGAAAGCGCGAGATACATCATTGGACGAAGTGCAATCTGTCCAGGATTATGAGGATCTTCAACCGCGCGTTTCTTAATTGTGTGCATCCCAAGAATTGCAGATTGGGGTGGATTCAATATCGGAGTCGACATCAGCGACCCATACACGCCGCCATTGGAGATCGTGAATGTTCCGCCAGTCATTTCATCAACCGTCAATTTCCCGTCGCGCGCTCGCAAGGCGAATGACTTGAGTGTCTGCTCAATCTCTGGAAGCGCCATCGCTTCTGCATTGCGGATCACAGGAACAACAAGCCCACGTTCTGTGCCAACAGCAACGCCCACATCGACATAGTCATGGAATTCCATTTCGTCGCCTGCGAGATATGCATTCGCACGCGGATAGTGCTGCAGAGCAGAGACGCAAGAGCGAATGAAGAATCCCATGAACCCCAGTCCGACGCCGTGCGTTTTCTCAAAATCTGCCTTG
>Ga0209086_10001915_pt1 | contig 16621 bp, 9 predicted proteins | sample M_130207_XF_Meta_FD_187312 | JGI IMG/M metagenome (GOLD analysis project Ga0209086, IMG submission 187312) | Freshwater microbial communities from Lake Montjoie, Canada to study carbon cycling - M_130207_XF_MetaG (SPAdes) (version 2) | ecosystem: Environmental > Aquatic > Freshwater > Lake... | reverse complement strand
TGGTCGTCCGCCTGTTGGTCCTGGGGTGGGTGTGTCTAAGCCGGGTGTTGGTCGTCCGCCTGTTGGTCCTGGGGTGGGTGTGGGTCGGATCGAGATTATTGGCGGCCCCCATATAGGAGCCTCGGTAAATCTAACGGTAGGCGAAATCTTTGTTGGGCGTGATCGCTCTAACGGAATACAAATTTCCGATAGCTCAATCTCGCGACAGCACTGCAGGTTTATTTTTGATGGATCAAGTATTTGGCTAGAGGATCTTGGTTCTACTAATGGTACGAAAATTAACGGTCAACGGATGACCGGAATGGTCCAACTAACCGGTGACGAAACGATCTCTATAGGCGAATCTCAGTTACGAATCTTGATACCCGTCAATACTTTTGGATCGCTTCCAAGCGCAGATGTCCGCTGGTCGGATGGAGCGGTCATGGTAAACCGCCCACCTCGGGTGATCATCCCGTCTCCTGCAATCAAATGTGAGTTACCACCACCTCCGGAGGTCGCGAATAAGCGACCATTCCCTCTCGTCATGATGCTTCTGCCGCTAGTTATGGGTGCGGTCATGCTGGCGGTCATGGTCGCCAAGAAGGCTGACGTCAGCACAATGTTTATGGCGCCACTGTTCATGCTGATGAGCCCGGCAATGCTGTTAGCGAATCATTTTTCACAGCGTAAAGAAGGTGGCCGGAATGCTTCAGAATTGCGAGCTGAATATGAGGAACGGTTTGTAGCGATTGAGGCGCAACTCACTGCAGTCAGTGCTGCATCGCGCCAACACCGCTTAGACATATCTCCGAGCCCAGATGCACTTTTTCAGTGGTCAACTGCCACGGCGTCACGTCTGTGGGAGCGCCGCCCGCGAGACTCAGATTTTCTGGACCTGAGGTTGGGTTGTGCCGATCAGCCGAGTCTTATAGAGACGGTTGTGCCCACGCCTGCCCGCAAGGCAGACGAAGCCTGTGTTGAGCGCAATAACACGCTGGCATCGCAGCACACAATCGACCAATCTGTTCCGGTCTCTGCAGCAATGGACCAACTAGGAGTAGTAGGGCTACACGGTTCAGTCGACTCAACCGCAGCGAGTATCCGTTCTTTGGTGCTGCAGATCGCTGCGCAGCACTCTCCCGCCGATGTGGCAATTGTTGGAATTATTCCAAACGGTTCAGAGCCCGAGTGGTCTTGGCTTAGTTGGCTTCCTCAGTGCGCGGTTCTTAGCGAGTCGTCAGGGAGATCGGTTGTAACAACTTCGGGCTCGGCGGGAATCCTTGATGGCATCGACGCGATTATCTCAGCGCGAGAGGGTGCGCTGGCTCAGCGTGCGGCGGCCTCGATACGTAGCCCTCGAATTGTCTTGGTTCTCCCAGAATCCGATTTACTGCCCGCTGCGAGGCTTGGACGTATTCTCGAACGAGGCCCAAATGTAGGAGTTTTGGCACTAGCCGGAGCCGGCTCCGCTCCGGCGTTGCCTGGTGAGTGCCAAGTGATCATGGGGGTTGGGCTAATTGCCGCGAGCGTCACTTGGCCTCGAACCGGTCAATTGATAAATCAGGTCAACGCGGACCGATGCAGTGTCGAAATGCTTGAAGAAGCGTCGGTAGCGATGGCTCCACTGCGGGACCCGAACGCTGGGAGCGGAGCAGGGGTGCCGACCTCAGCGACCTGTGAAGAGATCGCGGCGCATGATATGACCGATCCGGAGTCAATTCGTAGGCGTTGGGGGATGCCCGATGGATCACTCTCTGCCCCTATTGGTCTAACCGCGGGTGGGACTCTCTCGATCTCTCTGAGACGCGACGGACCTCATGGCGTCGTCGCAGGTACGACCGGAGCCGGAAAGAGTGAGTTTCTACAGACTTTTCTCGCTTCGCTCGCGGCACACCACTCCCCGGAGCGATTGGCCTTTGTGCTCATTGACCTTAAGGGCGGAGCCGCATTTCAAGACCTTGCTCGCCTTCCACACACCGTTGGTTTCTTTACAGATCTTGATGAGCATCTTGCAGAGCGTGCACTGATATCTCTAAATGCCGAACTAAGAAGACGTGAAGAAATTCTGCGCGTATCTGGCGTTAAGGACCTTATTGATTTAGAGGCAACGGGAAAGCCGGGTACTCCACCGAGCCTGCTCATTGTTTTTGATGAGTTCGCAGTTATCAAGACTGAGATGCCTGACTTTATTGAGGGGATTGTTGATATAGCGCGCCGGGGTAGGAGTCTCGGTGTCCATATGATCCTGGCCACTCAGTCGCCAACCGGTGTTGTGGACCATCACATTCGCGCGAATACAAACTTACGTGTGGCACTCCGAACTGCAAATGCAGCGGAGTCACAGGAGATCATTGAGCGTCGCGACGCGGCAGATATCCCGCGCGAAATTACGGGCAGGGCCTGGGTGCGAATTGGGCAAGACGAACCGAGCCTTGTGCAGACTGCATACTCTGGACGTCGGGCGCCCGTTGCTGGTGCTGCTGCTTCAGTAAGTGCGCGCTCCTTTGGGCTTTCTGGAGCTGCACCGAAAGCAAATGCTGCGGTTGATGCGTCGACAGGGTTGAGTGACGCTCAGAAGATCATCGACGCAGCGGTCAGGGCGGCCGAACTAGCAGGCATTTCGCGGGGCCCTGCGCCATGGCTACCTCCGCTTCCGGAACTTGTGATAGCTAGTTCGATTTCCCCGCCTTCGTTAGGCAGAGGAGCGCTTCCGGTAGCGCTTGGGATTGTTGATGAGCCAACCCGCCAGGCACAAGACCCTTTAATTATTGACCTTGCGAACCATGGCAACCTTGCTATTTTTGGTGCTACCGGATCTGGTAAGACAACCGCACTGCGCACCCTTGTAGCAGGAATTGTTGCTCAGTCGTCACCGAGCGACGCGAGGTTTGTTGTATTTGACTATGCGTCACGCGGCCTGAGAAGCCTTGACTCATTACCTCACACAATGGCCTATGTCACTGCAGACGAGCCAGAACTATTAGAGCGAGTACTCGCGCAGCTTTGGGGTGAAGTAGCGCGACGACGCGAGTTGGTGGCCGCACTCGGCTGTGCAACTCTGGCCGAGGCGCGAGCTTCACAAAGCGATCTTGTTGACCCATTTATTGTGCTCTGCGTCGACGGCCTTTCATCCTTTTATGCTGAGTATCAAGACCTAGACAATGGAGCAATAGTAGACGCGTTTGCTCGGATCGCTGCCGAAGGTAGAAGCGTTGGCATTTTTGTTGTTGTGACTGCTGACAGAAGATCAGGTATTCCGATGAACGTCACCTCAGCCTTCTCGGAGAGGGTTGTTCTGCGCATGACTGAATCTGATGACTACCTTTGGTTGGGGGTTCCAGAGGCGCGTTTCATCAGTTTTGTGACTGGCCGCGGGGTGCTCGATGGAGGACGCGAGTTACAAGTCGCAGTGATCAGCGATGAAGCGAGTGCAAAAACTCAGCAAGAGGCACTTACTTTGATCGGCAGCCAGTGGGCAGGTGCCCAATCGGTGCGCATCAGCCCACTGCCAGAGCGCGTTCCGCTACCTTTTGATGACTCTAAAGGGGTTCCATTTGGAATTGACGCGTTACTTGATCGGCCGGTAGCGGTTGACGTTGATGAGGCCCGCTGGTTTTTGGTGGCAGGCCCAGATCGTTCCGGGAGATCATCGGCCCTAGCATTGTTAGCAGCAGGTTGGCGCTTAAAGCATCCCGATTCGCCTGCGTTTCTTGTTGCGCCAAGAAGAACTCCGCTCATCGCCCAAGACTGGAGAAGCGTCGCACGATCCCCTGAAGAGGTTCCTTCGCTGGTGCGCCAAATCCTTGAGGTAATGGCAGAGGAGAACGGCCCAGCCCTCCTTATTATTGACGACGGCGATAATCTTGAGGACTCGACCTCCGCGATGGCTTTGGATGACTTACTCCGCAAATCACGCGACTCCGATTTAATAATTATTGCAGGAGCACAGAACAGAGCAGCATTGAGAGCTTTCTCTGGATGGTTGAGAGATGTTCGCGACTCAAAGACTGGACTCTTGCTAGCTCCAGACGCAGATCGCGATGGGGAGATATTCGGGGTCCGAGTCCCTCGGCGTAGCGAGAGAGTGTTCCCCGCGGGGAGGGGTTACCTAGTGAATGGTAGTGAACTCACGTATGTTCAGGTTGCGGCGCCGAGCGATGAACTCTAGCGGCGGGGTTTAGGTACTTTGGGGTTTAGGTACTTTTAAAAAGGAAGTGGAGCTTTATTGATGCGCAAGAGCGTCTTTTAGTGTTCGCTCTCCTAATGAGTTTGGGTTAAATGGGTTTATGACTAGCCAATCGTTGCCGTCAGATTTAAGAAAATATACGCTTGGGATTCCGTCACCAATTAAAGAATCGCTCTGAGTGAATGTCCACGCCCCGCCTGCCTGGTTGGTCGTGTAGCCGCGTGTAACGGAGATAGAACCCGTAAGGTCACCTTTTAAAGTATTGGTAATAGTGATATCTGCACTCTCTGGACCGGTAGTTACAGTGGTAGCAACTACGACCCCGTCAGATTGAGCAAAGAGTTCACGCAGTTCACTCGCAGATGGTGCTGGGTCGTCCGCAGGTAGATCTGCCAAGATTCGCAGCGCCGAGCGCTCGCTCTCAACCGCACGAATAAGTCCGGCCTGCTCACCATCAATGATGAAGAAGTAGCCACGAAATCCAAGAGGTGGCATCCAGAGACCATGTGAAAACTCAACACTCGTGCCCGCTTCACCTTGATCGCCTCTTAAAACTTGATCTACTTTGATCGTTGTTTTGGATTCATCTTGAGCGGTTACCTCACCAAAAAGCGCACGGGTTGCTAACCGAAAAGTTTGGTGATCAGCCATGAACGGGTTGACGGCGGTTGCCCGACTAGGGGCTGATTCATCGGAAACCATGAGTCTCTCCTTTTTGGAATTAGCGCATGACGGTATTAGCAAAAGAGGAATGAAGATGACTGCAATCAGGCGTGACGCCCTCATGGAGACTTGTCGCTATAATCAATACTGAAGGCATTCTTCTGTATGGATTCAACCGAGACCCAAAACTCCCCATTTTCGCCAACCTTATATTCGCCAACCTTAATTACGTTATCTGTCATTGGGACGGTCCCCCCCCATGGGTTGCGTAGCTTGACTATTGCCGGTGGCCCGGCCTTGTACTCAAGAACCGTAAAGGCGTGCAACCCATCTCTGTTGTCAACCAGAAACGACCCTACCGGAGCGTTTACCACAGCGGGAAAATCGGGCGCTTTAGAGAGAATCGATTGGATCGATCCAGAGTCAGCAATCGATCCAGAGTCAGCATCTACCATCCTCAAGTAATGGACTCCAAGGCCCAAAGCCCCAAAAACATCATCCGACCATCCACCCACAGCTTCCGACCAGCCAGCACCGTCGGAGCCGAAACCGTCCGAATTGCGGTGCTGCGCCCACGCCTTCTCGAGTATCGCGTACCAATAATCACCGTCTGGACCAGGGCCACTCGTTGCGTATCCGCCGTTCCGATTTCTGTGCACATCAGCATCAACAGTAAAAGACCCAGGTATTCCAGGAAAAACAACGGTATAGGTTCCGTCGCCATTATCAGTAATAAGGCTTTGAATAAGGGCCCTACCCTCGGGAGTACAGGCCAGATCCGCAATGGCTGCGGCGAAGTAACAGTCACCAACACCCGTTTGTACCACATCCCCGGGGGTGATATTTTCTCGACTTGTCCAGAGTTGACCGCTGACGCTTAGATCTACCAGCTCCCCGCCATACAGCCAGGCGACTATGCCTTTTGTTATCGGCGCTAGTTCAGGAATGTCTTTGTTTAGCAGAAGTCGGTTTAGTCTGTCGTTCCAGAGCTCTGCATGCACCCAATGCTTTTTGCAGAGTTCAAGTAGTTGCGACTCAAGTACGGTGTGCTTAGCGCGCGCAATCCGCACAGGTTCGCTCACCGACTCCTCCAAGTAGCCAAGAATCGGGATGCCGTCTACCAGCGCTAAATCCTGATAGGCCCGTTTCGCCGCGCGAACCTCCGCAACTTTTGCGTCTACGTCCCTCTCTAGGCCCCTCATCAAAGTTGCAACATTACGCCCCCACTTCTCGCAAGCGGCGAGCCTCTCGGAGAAATCTCTCATTCGAGGGACGAGCTTCCCTCGGCGTTTCGTTTGCGAGGTTAGCGAAACTGCTATTTCATCAATCGTGGTGTCGTTATGACTCCCTAGTTTAAGGCCGTTTATGCACGAGTTGAGTTCATCGAGAAACAGGTTCGATTCGTCTACCCATGTAGCAAGAACGTTTTTCGGAGTGCGGATGTAGTCGCAGTGCTGCTCGACATCAGCGCTAGATGCTCGCTTCTTTGATTGAGTTTCCAAAGGGTCATTAAGGTTCAAGACCATGCTCCGCATTCGAGGAAATACGCACGTAAATATTTCACATCAACCAAGGCGACCTGTCAACTATCTTGACCCACCGTATATGATTGCTCAATCGCATTGCCTCTCTCAGTAAATTTTCGTTGTCGTCCCTCGCACTGTTTTGAACCACCCTGTAATGACCTTCAATGCTCTCTGGTCTGGGACAAAATCGCGGAGGGTTACCCAAAGAACTAGGTCTCACTTTGCTTCCGCTGTCCCGAACTCTCACAGCGATATCGCGGAGAGTTTGAGCATACTTCTCGAGTTCTAGGTCAAGGCTGCGGTTGGTGTCGCCTGTGCCGGGCATGACGCTCCTCCTGAAATGTTCTTATTAGACAATTTTACAAACTAGCCCTTAGAGTATCGCCCAAATCGGCGCGCGAAACGAGGGTAAAATCGCGCAAAGCGATCGGTTACGATCCAGGGGTGCGCAATAAATAAGTACAAGGCGCGCAGCAGCGAGCGTCATTACTCGTCTTATACCTATAGTTAGCTCATGAATCGGGTATCCGCATCATCGGATCCTACAACCGGAAGGAACGAAAGCAAATGAGCCAGATCGTTCGAGTCAATCCCGCAAGCATGCAAGAGTACGTTGGCAAGGCAAACACAGCGTTTGCTGATGCACGCGCTGCTCTCCAGGAGTTGGTAAAGGAAACCGCAGAAGTTCGATATTTTGGGCCCAATGCCGATCGATTTAAGAATGAATGCAGCACGATGACGGTTGAGCTTTCAACGAAACTCCTTCAACAGTTTCAACGAATTGCTGATGCAGTTCAGGGCTCTACGAGCAATATCGCTGCCTCTCTGGGCGGGTCGCCGGTCAGGTTAAATCTTGACGCAACTCCACTTGCCCCGCCCACGATCCCAGCATCGCCAGATGTTGTTGATGTAGATACGAGCGCTCTCTCTGCTTTGTCGGACCGCGCACGTGCAAGCATCGGACGAGTCAAGGAGGCTTTGCAGAGTCACCAGCAGGCTCTTGAGGCCACTGACTGGGTTGGGGACGCTAAGAATCAAGCCGTAGAGGTCGTTGGAACTGCAACGCGTGCCGCTCAGGGAGCGTCCGATGATTCTCAAGCCCAGATTACAACCTTTATTACAAAACAGATCGACTCCGTTCGCTCGGCAGACAGATAGAAATCACTGCGGCTCTAACGAGGTTTTAGTCCTCACCAAGTTGCAGCAAATTACGAGTTAGTTGATGGAATCGCCCTCGGTCATTCTTCGCGGGTTGCGAGGGGTTGATATTGCTGCTCAAAATTACACACGCATCAGGCTCCGCGAAAGGTTCTTAGCATGTTCGGCCCAATTGTTTCGATTGACCGCACATTAATGATGAATGCCGCCAAGGAGCTTGAAGACGCCTCTCGCAAGCTAGATAAATGTCGAGGTTTCGATTTGGAGCCCAATAGCATGCCCGCTGAGTTGAGCAACTTCAGTAGCTCTGTCGGGCAAGCCCAGTCTGGCGTGAGGAGATTTATTGATGCAGAGTGCTTCATTCTGCTCAGAACTGCCGAACAGACCCGTCTTCCGGCCATTGACGCTGGACTCGCAGATCGCGTAACTTAAATTGGCTGCCTGGCGTCCAAGCCCCACTCCGGATGACCTTAATCGGCTCGTTATTCAGTTAGAAAGCACAAGGGATAGCTACCGAGAAATATCTCAGCAACTTCGCTCTACTGGCGAAATGGCTTCAATTCTCGCAGATCAAGTGAGCAATACGTTTTTGTCCCCGCATAAGCCCGAACTCGTAGAGCACTATTCGGAGCTGATTCATTGGACTTCGATAGGTAAAGCCCAGACTCTCGAAGCGGCTGAGGTTCTTGAGGAGTCTGCCTTTGCTAATAGGTCTGCAGCATCAGACTTAGCGAAAAACCTCATTCGAATTAGGGATGTAGCGCAACAGGTCAATGAAAAATCCATAGCATTAAAAAACCTGACATGGTCTGACAATCTGCTTCTGCAAGCGGACTGGAGTAAACACTACGCTGAAAACGCTGTAAAAGTTGCGGGGATATCTGTGGTGGCACCTGTGCACCTTGCAGCTTCATTGATTGATTGGTCAAGACCCGAAGTGCGACGTGCGCAGTCTGCCTTAGAGATCGCTATGAAATCGCTCGTTGCTGCTTGTTCGGATTACGACCAAAGAGTTAAGCAGTTGACTCAACAACATGAGACTCTGGGCGATCGGCTGAAGAGCGTAGGGGCAAAGTTGGCTCAGGTGCAGACCGATACGGTGAAGGCGAAGATGGCTTGGCTTCAGTCTATTTGGCATGAGCGCCACAAAGAATTGTGGCCAGCATCGATGCAAACCGGATTAATAAACTTCGATTCTTTATGGCAAGCAGCCACTGCCAACTCACCGTTGTCGTTAAGCATCGTTGCATATCTTCGGAGTGTTGAAGGCATGGAGTTGGCTGCTCGCTTCACTCAAATTTACCCTGAACTTGCTGGGAATCTTGACGGGTTTCCATCTCGACTTCGCGATGAAGCAAACCGCACCATGCTTGATCGTGCAATTGCAAATGAGTCAAACAAGAAAAAGAAGATACAGCTCGCTAATCTACGAGACACTCTTGAGAAGTTTGACGCACAGGGTGAGCGTCTCTTGCTTCTTAAATTTGATCCGAAAGGTGATGGCCGCATCGTTGTATCTGCTGGGGATCCAGACTCAGCAACCAACGTGGCGGTTTTTATCCCCGGAATCAACAACACGGCATGGGATGTCACCGATAATTTTGCCAGAACATCATTTCTTAAGCAGAATATGGACAAAAATGGCGGTTCGAATGCTGCAATTTTTTACTTAGATTACGACTCTCCTTCCCTAAGCCCGGAGTTACTTGGTATCGATGACGCTCATCGTCGGGCAGATTCACTAGGCGAGACACTGCCCGACTTCTTAAATGGAGTCGTCTCCCAAAATCCCAACGCACATGTATCAGTAATCGCTCACAGTTTCGGGAGTTTTGCATTTGCTCGCCTCGCGGACAGGGTTGATCTTCCAGTAGACGACGTGATCCTCATCGGCAGTCCCGGAGTACCCGGATCAGCTAGCGACATGAAAATTCGCGATGGTGGACAAGTTTGGGTCGGTGCTTCGCCGGGAGACGAGCTTAAAATATTGCAAATCGGAGGATCAATCGTAGGAGCAATAGCTCTCCCAATAGTCGCGGTAAATGGAATTTCTACCGTGATATCGATTTACGGAGCCGATCCCGCCCAAGGCTCCTTCGGCGGCAAGAAACTTGAAGTTTCAGTTCATGTCCATAATGATTATCTTGGCCGTTCACATGGTCTTGACGGTGTTGACTCAAATACCTCGAGCATCAATATCGCAGACATTGCTTCAGGGACCCTTAATTAATTTCGCTACTCAGCTTAGATTCTGATTCGAGATACGTAGTTGCCTAGGCGATTCGCCGCCCAGACGCTCGTACCATCAGAGGTAAGGCCCCAAGGATTCTGGCCGACACTAATCTCTGCCTCAACATTATATGGAGACGATGCTTTAACGCGCACTACAACTCCGACGTCTAGGAGAGCGGCCCACACGCTACCTCCTGCAAAAGTGATACCAAATGGCGCAGCCCGCATAGTTATCTTCTGACTAATCGTATTATTCGCAGCGTTAAGTTTCATTAGCGAAAAGTCGTTACCTGGACTCTCCTCCCGGTTGCTGACCCATGGATTAACGCCATCGTTGGTGAGGTCATACGGGCGTGGACCTACATTAATAGTGCTGGTAACAGAGTTATTGGAAGGGTTAATTCGTGAGACTGTATTAGAACCTGTATTCGCAACCCATGCACTGCCAGCAATGAATGTCACCCCCTGGGGCGCTGTGCCAACATTGATTGTAACCACCGAATTATCTAACGCATTGATTCGCGAGACGGTGTTAGATCCATAGTTGGCCACCCAAAGACTGCCAGAGCCACTGGCAATTCCCCAAGGCTGGACTCCAACTGGAACCTGCGTGGTAGAGAGTTTCCCGCTGCTAATTTCAATCTTCTGTACAGCGTTAAGTGCGTAGTTCGATACCCAGGCAAACCCTGATGCGAATGCAACTCCTTGGGGTTTTCCACCCAGAGTTATGGACTGCTTTGTCAAGTCTGACGGGTTAATTCGGTATAAGGCTTGGTCCGCAGTGCTGCATAGCCAAATGCTTCCGAAACCACTTCCAATTCCCCACAACGCATATTGTTTCGCAGCACCAATTGAAATATTTCCCGTCATCACATTTGAGGGCAATTTCGGCGTCGTTCCTGTGGTTGGGGGTATCGTGTCTGGCACACTTGAACCGTTCGTGGCCCCGCCACTAACCCCGCTGGTCGTTGCCCGAGGTTTTGATCCCGGATCTTTACCATCGTTCCCTACGATTTTTCCATCACCGGTTGGGATGGTGTTATCTGTACTGGGCTGGGTGACCGGCCCAGTCGAACCGTTTGTGGACCCGCCACTAGCCCCACTGGTCGTTGCCTGGGGTTTGGATCCGGAATCTTTGCCACTGTTCATTGCAACCGCGACCCCGCCGATAAGGAGTACCGCTACGCCTATCGCGATCATGATGAGGCCACGTTTACGCTTTGTTGGTGGGGATCCATTCGGGGGCTGTGTTCCGGGAATGATCACTGGTGCGATTACGCGCGTTGGCATTGAGGTTGGTGTCGCTTCCGGGACTCGCGTTGGCATTGATGTTGTATTAGCAACAATGCTGCTAGGGCTGTTCGCGTCTGAGGCCTGTAACGGATCCCAGAGAGTCTCATCTCCTCTAGTGACATGCCCTGTCCATAGTTCACCATCCCAATAACGCAGCGTGTAACGCCCAGAAGGATCAGCAAACCATTGAGCCGCAACAGTGGCTCCAACAGGAGCGATAACACGCGGTGGCTTAGAAGTTGCGTTAGCAACAATGCCTGTAGTGACTCCGGTAGCGAGGGGTAGTAGCCCTGGATCGGTAGAGGCCTGTGCGATCATTCCGGGTGCTAGTAACTCGCCAAACATGGCAGGGCTCACCGGACGATCATCAGGGTTTTTAGATAAACCTAAAAGAATCGCGTTCGTAAGGCCGGCTGTCATATCGGGACGTTCAATATTGGGTGGAGGGTCTGCGATCACACGATTAATGAGTGCTGCTAGACCCCCATCACTACTCGTCCCAAACGGGGGACGACTAGTAAGAAGCTGATGCAACGTTGACGCAAGCGAGTAGATGTCACCGGCCGCAAGGTTTGTGTCTTCTGTTGCTAAAAACCGTTCGGGTGGAGCATGTGGGGGAGTAAGAGACGCATCAGTACGTGTTGAGGTTAGAAGATCATCAACGGTAGCGAGCCCAAAATCTGCGAGAGCGACTTGCCCATCGCGGTCTATGAGAATGTTCTCAGGTTTGATATCGCGATGGTAGATACCTTGATCGTGTGCGGCTTGTAAAGCCCGCGACAGTGTCACACCAATAGTGGTGACTTCCTCAACGCTTAAAGTCCCTACGCTACGTAGGCGATCTAGGAGAGACCCGCCGGGCATGTAGGCCATAACAATCACTGGGCGACCATCGCTAGTAAATGCAGATTGGTAGACCGGGACTATTCCGCGTTGGTCGCGTAGGCGTCCCATGGTGCGGCATTCGCGTTCGAAGCGTGCGCGTACTCGCTCGTCAGTGTGATCTACTGCCAACACTTTGAGTGCTACAGGAGCCTGTACATCTTCTTGTATGGCTTCGTAGACGGTGGCGAAACCGCCTACACCGATACGACGTTTAACACTAAAACCCGGGACAAGAATCGTCGAGTCTCCAGAACCCCCATACTCAGCCACTTATCAACACACCCACCCGATTTGAGGCCAATAGCGTGCTCCACTATTGGCAAGAAACTCATACTAATACTTGGCTCTATGGGGCGACAATCAAGAGTTTTATAGCCCTATATCGCTAAAACCCAATTGGATTGGACGCCTCTTCCGGAGACAATCGAGACCGCTGCTGTTGGCTCTCCAACATTTTATGGTTTTGTCGTTGAGGACTGCACACGAATGCACGTCACCGGTTGTGATATGGGTAGCAGTCACGAATTTGACGAACCGGCGATGGTTATAGTCGCGTTGGGCATCTAAAGAGGGTGTCAACTCGGCGTCTACTTCGAATACCCTTGCACTATCCCGCCGAACTCGTCTGACGTAAGGAAACCTGGATTTAGAGGAGATTTAGCAGCGGAGGTTCCTTTCCCGCTCGTCGCTCCCCAGTAGGTGATGAAATCTGGAGAGGGGGCGAACCAGCAGTAGTAGTAAGTCGCACCGCGAGTGACGTTAATGTCTCCGATATCGACGACCGTGATGCCATAGTTGATGACCCGCGCAGTCCATGTCCCGAGTCGACCGCTGAAGCAGTCAGGTTTCGTAGTCAACGTGAACTGCATGAAATATTCGCCACTCAACTCAAGTGCGCCCTTCCCAGCAACAGCACCCAACTTGGTGATCACGTTGCTGCTCGCGACGAATGATTGTCGCGCCCAATCCCATCTGCCGTTATACCGCAGTCCAGTGTTATCGCGGTAGTAACTCGTTACAGCCGTCCGATTCAGTGGAACAGTGGGCGTGGTGGGGGTTACCCCGATTGTTGTTCTGGTGGGTAAGGTGGGGAAGATTATCGTGGTTGGGGAAGTGGGTGTTATGGCGCCTGTACCTCCGGCGCCTGATATTTGAGTCGCAGGTGAAGGCTTTGGTGTTGATGTCTGCGATACATCTGTTGGTGGAGCGACTGTCGTTCCGGTTTCCCCACTGTTCGCACCTGTGGTGGTTGTCGTCTCTGTGTCAGCAGCCTGCGGTGTTGATTTCCCGTCTCCGCCACCGCTCATTGCAGTCGCGACCCCACCGATGAGGAGCACCGCTAGAGCGATCGCTACCAAGATGAAGCTGCGTTTACGTTTGTTTGGTCGCGTATCGGAAGGGGGTGCTCCGCCAGGCAAGATTACTGGCGCGACGACACGCGTTGGCATTGAGGTTGGTGTTGCTTCTGGGTTGGAAGGCGTGCCCCCAACAACTCGTGTCGCGTTCGGATCTGCAGGAGGTTCTGACACGCCACTGTCTTGGGGTGTAGTTACACGTGTTGGCATAGAAGTCGCGTTAGTAACAATGCCTGTAGCGGCTCCGGTAGCGAGGTTCGCGTCTGGGGTTTCTAACGGATCCCAGAGAGTCTCCTCTCCTCTCGTGACATGCCCTGTCCATAGTTCACCATCCCAATAACGCAGCGTGTAACGCCCCGAAGGATCAGCAAGCCATTGGGCGGCAACAGTCGCTGCAACCGGAGCGACAACACGCGGTGGCTTAGAAGTTGCGTTAGCAACAATGCTTGTAGCGACTCCGGTAGGGATGGGTAGTAACCCGGGGTCGGTAGAGGTCTGTGCGATCATCCCTGGTGCTAGTAACTCGCCAAACATGGCAGGGCTCAGAGGACGATCATCAGGGTTCTTAGATAAACCTAAAAGAATCGCGTTGGTAAGGCCCACGGTCATATCAGGGCGATCGATATTGGGTGGCGGGTCTGCGATAACACGATTTATGAGTGCTGCTAGACCACCATCGCTACTCGTCCCAAACGGTGGACGACCAGTAAGAAGCTGATGCAACGTTGACGCAAGCGAGTAGATGTCACCGGCCGCAAGGTTTGTGTCTTCTGTTGCTAAAAACCGTTCGGGTGGAGCATGTGGGGGAGTAAGAGACGCATCAGTACGTGTTGAGGTTAGAAGATCATCAACGGTAGCGAGCCCAAAATCTGCGAGAGCGACTTGCCCATCGCGGTCTATGAGAATGTTCTCAGGTTTGATATCGCGATGGTAGATACCTTGATCGTGTGCGGCTTGTAAAGCCCGCGACAGTGTCACACCAATAGTGGTGACTTCCTCAACGCTTAAAGTCCCTACGCTACGTAGGCGATCTAGGAGAGACCCGCCGGGCATGTAGGCCATAACAATCACTGGGCGACCATCGCTAGTAAATGCAGATTGGTAGACCGGGACTATTCCGCGTTGGTCGCGTAGGCGTCCCATGGTGCGGCATTCGCGTTCGAAGCGTGCGCGTACTCGTTCGTCAGTGTGGTCTACTGCCAATACTTTGAGTGCGACGGGTGCTTGTACATCTTCTTGTATGGCTTCGTAGACGGTGGCGAAGCCGCCTACACCGATACGACGTTTAACACTAAAACCTTGGACAAGAATCGTCGAGTCTCCAGAACCCCCATACTCAGCCATCTAGAAACTTTCCCCACCCAACTTCTAAGAAAAAAATAACTCTGACGCGAGAGACGACTTCTATTCCGTCATCTCAATACCGGTAGTTAATGTAACTGATAATCATCTAGAAAAATATTGAACGCTAAGAAACGTCTACAAACCTACGACCGAGACTGGAATAGGCGAATTGGTAGTGGTCCCATTACCGAGCTGCCCAGCGTCGTTGAGTCCCCAACATTTGATGCTCCCACCCGCAAGCAACGCACACGAATGAAAGTTACCGGTACTGATACTGGTAGCGGTATAGATACCAGAGACCGAGACTGGAGTAGACGAATTGGTAGTGCTCCCGTCACCGAGCTCCCCAGAGGAGTTGATTCCCCAACATTTGATGCTCCCACCCGCAAGCAACGCACACGAATGCCCAGTGCCGGTACTGATACTGGTAGCGGTAGAGATACCAGAGACCGAGACTGGAGTAGACGAACTGGTAGTGCTCCCGTCACCGAGCTCCCCGCCGTCGTTGTTTCCCCAACATTTGATGCTCCCACCCGCAAGCAACGCACACGAATAGGCACCGCCGGTACTGATACTGGTAGCGGTAGAGATACCAGAGACCGAGACTGGAGTAGACGAATCGGTATTGCTCCCGTCACCGAGCTCCCCGTAGTCGTTGATTCCCCAACATTTGATCCTCCCACCCGCAAGCAACGCACACGAATGGCTACTGCCGGTACTGATACTGGTAGCGGTAGAGATACCAGAGCCGGGTTCTGAGCCGCCGCGGCTCGCGGTTGGGGTAGTAGCTGCCTTAGTTTTTGATCCTGAGCCGCCGACTCCATTCATTGCGTATACCCCACCAGCTATAAGGAGTACCGCTACGCCTATCGCCAGCATGATGCGACGACTGCGTTTCTCGGGAGTAGCGCCTCTCGGGTTCGCTCTTGGGGCGGTATCGATATCCTGTTTGTTGTCAGTCATTTGCAATGCTCCTGTCGTGAATAGTTTTTAGATTCCATTGGAAATTACGCTCTATTTGCTCACATTCGCGACTGTCGCGAGTTCAGTTGCTCGCTCACTAGACAACTGTTGCCCATTCGTAGACCCTGCGGAGCTGAGCGATAGATGGAGTATCTTGGCGGCGGTCAGGCGTTGACCCGTCGCGATTAACTGCTCTTATGTTGCCGGCGTTGGCAAGATCTGATCGCAGATGACCCCACCATCGCGACCTTGGGTCGGGTGCCCCTGAGGGAGGATCAGAGCTTAAATAGCCTGTTCCCCTGGTTTGTACCTGCGTGACAAAATGGTTTACGCGTGACTTTGAGTGAAGCCCAATTGAGAGCGAAACTTCACTCTCGCGGGGTTTCAGAAGGTGAGCGCTCTCAATGTCGCCATTTATTAAATCTTCTAAGTAGCTAACGGACTCGATGTCCGAGATGGCTGCGAGATCATCCACCTCTGCTTCCCAAAGTCGTCTTCGAAGGCGCTCGTCTTTTGCAAACTCCGTCAGGGCAACGATCCTCCCGCTCCCCATCTTTCGCGCTCTACGGTAAGCAGAAGCAATTTCCACTCCTGAGAAATGGTCACATGTGTTCTTGACATCAACGGGGCCTAGAAGAAGTACATCAACAGTGGTCCAGTCGAACAGCCTTGCCAATACATCTTGATGCGCGAAATCGGCAGCGACATAAAAACGATCAGAAGTAGCAAGTAGGTGAGATAAGCCTGATCGCAGCGCAATTGAGGACTCAGCAATGACGACATTATTCATTCTGGAACCTTGAATTAGATAAATCTTTAAATTCGATGCGTGGAATCCTGTACCGGTATCGCGCGAAATGCCATACGCAATATGTAAAGAAAATCGGAAGGCAATACGCAGAAAACCGCCAACTTTAAGAATGCCTCAGCTGTAGAAGGGTTTGATCTGTTTCGCCGGGGCACTCGACATGGGAGAGGCCGTCGGCCTGTATCCCTCTGATCTCGGCCGGGGCGATCCCCGTTAGGAGGTACGG
>Ga0209086_10001914_pt1 | contig 16623 bp, 33 predicted proteins | sample M_130207_XF_Meta_FD_187312 | JGI IMG/M metagenome (GOLD analysis project Ga0209086, IMG submission 187312) | Freshwater microbial communities from Lake Montjoie, Canada to study carbon cycling - M_130207_XF_MetaG (SPAdes) (version 2) | ecosystem: Environmental > Aquatic > Freshwater > Lake... | reverse complement strand
TTTTGCTCCACCTGCATTCAATGGCCGGACTGGCAATAACTGGTTATAAATACAATCTTTCAACTTCTACAAATAACGCAACCTACGTACCTTATGCTGAGTCATATACAACTTCTAGCTGGACATCTGGAACTACATTCACTATTTCAGGGTTAACTAACGGAACTTATTACAAAGTTAAGATAAGAGCGGTTAACGCCCTTGGAGAAGGTGCGGAGTCAGTTGAGATAGGTCCATTTAGGCCTTTCAAGGCACCTACCGTAACAACAACTACTGGTTCAGACGCAACAACAACACCATCTGCCCCAACAACAAGTTCTCCAACAAATCTTCAAACATTCTCAACTACAAAACCACGCGTCACTAGGTCTGTTGCTGGCAGTGAAACGTGGACAAATCCATATCCATCAGGGGCAACAACCGGAACTGGCACTCTAAATGGCTCTGCTGGAACTACTCACTTTGTATGGGGAACTTCTTCTGGATCTTATCCTAACGAAGTAGCCGCAACAAGCAACGCTTATGTCAGAACAACATGGCCAAGAGGAACAACTGTTTATTATAAGGCAAGAATATACAATACTGCTTGTGCTGCTACCTTTAACGGAACAGTAAACTCCAATGGAGATAGTGCCACTGTTACTATTGAATACGGAACATCTTCTGGAGTTTATCCATCTTCCGTATCAGCAGGTAGCGTTACTGCACTGACTGCAACCGCAGTAACGGCAACTGTATCAAGCCTTGCTGCAGGAACTTATTATTATAGGGTAAAAGCAGTTAATGCAGCTGGTACAACATATGGAACGCAGCAGTCAATAGCAATATCAGCAAAGTCTGCAACCGCTGCTTCGGAACAGTCTTTTACTCCTCCAGCAGTAACACAGATACAAAACATTCTTGTAGTCGGTGGAGGCTCAGGAAGAAGTTTCTACGCACTCAATGGCGGTGGTGGAGGCGGTATTACTCATAAAGCCTCAGCATCTGTCGGTGATTCAGTTTCAATTACTACAGGTTATGGCTCTACGGGAAACAATCCCGGTGGTCAATCTCAACTTGTATGCACTGGTGCAACTATGACAGCCAATGGTGGCGGCACTTACGTCATTAATCCATACCCAACACCAGACCGTGCTCCAAGTTCTGGCTCTGCTAGTGGTGGAGATACAAATTATGCGTCATCACAAGGCGGCATAAGTTATTACTACTGGAATGAAAACACCACATCCGGTGGTGGTGGTGGTGGTGCAGGCGGTGCAGGAACAGATGGAGGTCTATGCAGGACAGACCCGAACAATCCATATGGTGGTATTTATTCTGACGTAGGTGGAGCCGGTGGGTCTCATGTAAATATATTTGGCTTCCTGGTTGGCGGTGGCGGTGGCGGTGCGGCAGATACCGGAACACAAAACAATGGTCCCTGTGGAGACTTGCAAGGTGCAGACGGTGGTGGCACATACGGAAAAGGTGCTCGTGCTTACGTAACGGGCACCCAAGGAAACAGCTCTGCCGAGCCAAACATAGTCTACAACAACTCGCCGTCTTCGATGAGTGGAACTGATGGAATCGTTACATTTGAATGGGTAGGTCCTGCATGATTAACATAGAAAACGGCGCAATAGATTTAATTCAAGCAATTGCTGACGCTATATCATCCCGTGGCAACATTTGTGAAATACAAAAAGATGGCTGCTATGGACGCTTTGAAAGATTCATACAAAAAAATGTTCTTGTATCACAACGTGAATACGTGCCTGAAGCAACGAGAATAGTTGAACAATCAGATGTAGTCTTGTCATGCATGAATTGTTACGTATGGCACGCCGAGAACAGGGATGATGCAATAGCTGAAGGAATTATCGTAAGATAAAATAATACAATATGACAGAAGTAAGACCTTGGGATTTATTTAAAAAAACAACACAATATGTTTCTGAAGAAATACAAGCAGAGCGATATTCAATATGTAAACAATGCGAGTTTTTTATTAAAGCAACTAAACAGTGTAGTAAATGCGGTTGTTTTATGAAATTAAAAACAACTATAACTTCTGCATCGTGTCCAATTCAAAAATGGAATGCAATAGCTGAAGGCTATATAAATAGATAATTAGTTAGAAGTTTTATAAAACCCAGATCCATTAAATTGGATTACCGGCGCATCAAATACTCTTTTTAATTCAGAGCCACACTCAGGGCATTTAGTATTCTTTTGATCTTCTGCAATAGATCTATTCTCTGTGTAAGAATGTGAATTATCTTTACATTTATAATCATACGTTGGCATAAGGGGTTAGTCCTCTTCGTCATCGTCCTTTTTGCTTCCGTTGACTACGCCATCTGGAATAGCAGCAAGTCTGCAATATCCACCGTCTTGTACTTTTTGTTTAACGATCTTACAGACTCCAGAGCCCTCGTACTGAGAGCAATTACTGCACATGACCCCAATACTAGCGTTGTCATTCTCAGATGCTTCAACGTATCCAACCCAGATACCATTGCCGTCGCTGTTGGAAAGCTTTCCATATTTTTTAGCAATCGCTCTCAAGGCATTAACGAACTCTTGTTCGGCTGGGGCCATTTTATTAGGAGCTTCGTTAGCAACTTCTCTAGGAGTATTTTTATTTTGTTCCGAAAGCCAGTAGTTTTGCATGGAATTATACTACCACTTCTGGGGCTGGGATGCAACTCCTAGTGCAATATGAGCTACTATTGTGCTCGTAGATAATACCTTTAATTAAAGTTCTATTACAAGTAGGGCAAAGGAATGGTCTTTCGGGAACCCCAAAATACATAACTGCTTTTCCTGGCAATTCCTTCTTGGCTTCTTTAACAGTTGTTATATTTTTCTTAGCTGGCCTTTTTGCTGCCATAACATACCTCCATACATAGGTTACTATAGATATATAGTATAGTAAACGAAATATGGTTTAATATGATTTTTAATAAACCTCAAACTCAAACAGTTGATAATTTTGTTGTACAACTAGGTAAATCTGCAAAGAAAACAGTCCATCCAGAAAGACTGGCTAAAATAAACGAATTTGTAGATTTTTTAGATTTACAAGATCAAGACTTTACATTCACGTCTCCACATGGAACACAACGGATCTGCTCTCTTTTCTACAGATGGTAGAAATTTAGTCTCAACCACAGTATCAGCCATAGTAGATAGGGATGCGTATAAAAAAGCTGGCTTGGGAGAGTTACGTTATGCTCACAATATAGGCATAACGCCAAAGCACGAACAATTTTTAAAAAAACAAGGAATTAATGTTCCAAGTGGAACACGAGAAATATCTTATCTATCTCCAGATGTAATAAACTCAGGTTTAATATCTGGTTCTAAAACAATTGTTCACGAGATTGGTCACAGTGCCACGAAAAGATCCGGTACGTATTATGAAAAAGTGACCAAGCCTAAACAACTTTTTGATGATTCAGTAAGATCTATAAGCGGTAGTGCAAGTATTAATTTAGAAAAATTTTCTGAAATCTTTGATAGTTATTTAAATGCCATGGAAGCTCATGGTTTTGAGGAGGGAAGAGCTGATTCTTTTGCAGTAGAGAACTTACAGCGAGGGATGTTAAAGAAGGGGATGAGCGCAGATTCTATATCAACTACTTTTGACGAATTTTCAAGCGGTTATTCAACGGGAGGAGGCTTTGAGAATTATTCTTCTAGATTTAAATTAGACTTAGAAAATACCATTCAAAAACTTGGAAGAAGCATTAATGATGTAGAAGGTCCAATCTCTGGAAAGCAGAACTTAACTCCAAACCAGCTGCTCAAAGAAATTACTATGAAGGGTAGAGTAAAAGCCTCTGGAACTTATGGTGGTGTTTTAAAGAATATTTCTGGTCCAGCAGGAGAGGGGATTTCCAAATCTGTAGATTCATCAATTTTACAAATGAAAAACTACGCTGAAGAGACTCTAGGGCCAATAGAATCTTCCAGAGTAAGTGGCATACTAGATGAATCTCTCGAAGCAGCAAAAGGGCATAGAGTTCTTATGGAGAAACCCGATGCGGCAGTTGCTAGAATAGCTTCTGAAGTTCCATATACCGAAAGACTCGTTGCTGCAGCACCTGAGGTTAGCTCAGATATATCTAGAATATCTAGACCACTTTTATCTGGAGCTCAAGAAACAGCCAAAGCTGTGACTTTGGGAAGTAGAGGTTCTGGGATACTAAAGGATGCTGCAATAGGATTGAACATCCTTAAGAGTAGACTCTAGTCTCTCCAAAGCCACTCTGGATGAGCCTTAGTCCATTCTACAGTGGCCTTTAGTGACTGCTCTAGTGGTATTGGTGCAACCCAGCCAGCGTCTGCTAACTTAGTTCCATCTAGTGCGTATCGCAAATCGTGACCAGGTCTTGTGGTATGGAAGTCTTCAAATTTAAACTTCAATTCTTTGCCCCAAAAGTCTGCAACTAATTCAGCCATTTCAAGGTTGTCAACTTCTCTTTCACCAACAATATGATACTTATCTGGACGATCTGAATAAGGATACTCGTTCGCAGGTAAGTTCTTTAGAATAAACAATAATGCATCTGCTTGGTTTCTAGCATGTAGATAATATCTAGAACCAACGTTGTCAACAGTGCCATGGATTGTCATTGGAATATTTTCTTCTAGACAATACATAATCTTTGGAATAAACTTTTCAGGATCCTGACGCTCACCAATAATGTTCATTGTATTGGTAATTATAACTGGCACATCAAAAGTACGCCAGTATGAGATACATATAGCCTCTTGAGCAGCTTTAGATGCAGAGTAAGGGTTGGATGGCAAGATGGTGTCCCATTCAACATGAGCGTATCCTGTTGGTGCTGGACCGTAGACCTCATCTGTTGATACCTGCAAAAAAACTTGTGGCTTAATCTTACGTGCCAACTCCAGCATATTAACGATAAGGGCTACGTTATTGGTTACAAATGGTGCTGGTTCCGTAATGGATCTATCTACATGTGAGTCAGAAGCCATTGAGATAATGTAATCAACGTGACCAATTTCTTTAATCATAATATCAGAAAAAGGTACTGTCAAATCATGGGTTATTAACTGCACTCTGTGCTTATTCTCTTCCCATGAACCAATGGAAGTGATTCTATCTGTTATCCCACGATGACGGAAAGAGTCAGTTATAACGACGTCCCAGTCAGTGGTTTTAAAAATATGCTCTAATGTGTGGTGCCCAACAAAACCGCCAGCACCAGTTAACAATACTCTTTTCATTTTTTTTCTTTCTTTCTTAAATTGGAGCGGATAGGGAGAATCGAACTCCCACAAGCAGGTCGGAAACATGCTGGTCTACCATTAACTTATATCCGCATGGATACTATTTGTCGTCTAAATCATATCCACCGAATTTATTAGTGGATGAAAAGTCGTTAACGATATTCATTACATCTTCCATTATATCAGGAAACTGCTTATTAGTATAGCAGTATATATCACTTAATGCATTAGCTATTCGAAGAGCAGAATTGTGTAATTTTTCGTGTGGTAAATTGCTTTTTTGCAAAGCTGAATAAACCTTATTGTATGTTTCGGTGTAGTTCATCTATTTCCTCCTTCGTTGGGGAAATCATTATAGCAGACACAAGTAGGCTATCTGTAAATTTTAGGTCATATTGTAACCATAGTTTTTTTTGACTATTGATATCATCATCCATAAATACTGGAGCATGAATTTTAATGTGACCATGATAATAGATTTGTTTTATTGCCGGTTCTGAATCTTCAAATGTACTTTCGTCAACAAAGATATGTCCATTGTTATCAACATAATATCTGTTAAGGATGCATTCTAAATCTTTTGACTGAAACTCATCTTGATTTATTGTTGCATAAATATATGGCCTATACTCATCAGGGATATAGGACCCCAACGGTAGTGGATAATCAATTTTAAAATAATCAAACATTCCCATGATGTAATTATATCACAACCCGCGACCTAGGGCCTAAGATGAAACCCGCAACCTAGGGCCTAATATAAAATAGAAACCTAAAGTACTAATGAAAAAAATATTTTATTTAAAAACCGATTATAAGGAAAAAGATCAAAATGGAATTGGACCCAAAAATTTTTTTCTAAATTTACCCTATATAGGATTTTTATTCTTATTCTAAGAGTAAAACTATATCAATAGGGTCTAGAAATTTTATCAGACTTTTTTCCTTCAGCAATGTCTTGTACGGCTTTTTGAAAAAACTGTTCAACAGTAATACCTTCAACAATAGAAGCTTTTTCAATTATATCCATTTCCTTATCATGAAAACGAACTATAGCAAACTTCTTATTATTAGATTTAAGCCTAAATATAACTTTATACTTTTTGCGATTCTTAATCTTTGAAATAATTGTCATCATCTTCATACCATAGTTTATATAAACAATCGTCACAGTACCAGATTTTATACATTTTATTAACCGTTACAAGATCGGTATAGCCACCTTGATTTTCATTAAATGGACTCTTGCAGCTGTTGCAATAATCATTATGGATTTCGTCTAGTGCTCTAGTCATAGCATCTCGCATTTCTTTATGATCCATCGGTTGGAACTCCCCAATCTTCTACTATTACTTGACATCTCTGTTTGCAAACAGGACAAGATGGAATAGGATATTGGCCCCACATAGAGTGCGATGGCACTTGTCCACAAGCACATTGTAATATTATTTCAGGGCCCCAAGTTCGAATTAATCTGTCCTTAGCTTCAAGGGAGATATTTTTTTTCATGTTAAGGATTTTTGTGATTATGTGGAAAATCTGAATTAGAAAGATTATTAATTCTTTTATTATATTTATCTTGAATAGATCTTTTTTTCAAAGAAATAAGTTTATAAATAGGAGCATGCAAAGAAGGCCAATGTGCATTAAGGCTATCCATAACTTTAGTAAAAGCAATATCAGCATTAGTGTAATTAGGATCCATAGCTTTAGCGTTAATAGCTTTGTAGATATAATAAAGCTGTTCTTTTTCAGAAGCGTTTAAAGAAAACCAACCTTCAGAATCTTTAGATACATAAGTAGAAGTAATGTTAACGGAACCGGTATAGGGATTAGATGTAGTAGGCTTAGATACTACGACATCTGCTTTGTTTTTTCTCATCTCATTAGAAATTGACTGCAAGGCTGCAGCAATGTTATTTAAAGCCTTAGCTATTGAATTCATTGAATTCTCCTTTTTCTATTCTTTGTTTAAATGATAAGCCCCAATTATACCATTGACAATCAGGGCAGTTAGTATCACAGTCATTATTAGAAGGACCCAGTACGGTAGCTTGATGTGCTTCCATAGCAACGTAAGGGTAAAATTCCTTTAAGAGTTTAAGATACTTAGATTTCTTTCGTGAAAATATCATTATACTCCTTCATTACTTCAGGACATGTACATTTTTCGTATCTATAAAAAACAGAACCTATCCAAGTAACTAAACCAATAGTATGCCAGCCATGCTCGTCAGAGCCTTTGATAATTCTTATAGGCCAGAAACTAAAAACAGCTTCTTTATGATTCCAAAAATAAAATCTACTAGTCATTTTTACTTCCTGAGCAATTGGCTATAAGAACTTCTAAATACTTGATATGATCCACTAATAATTCTATAGCTTTTCCATTAACTAGATAATTAGCATCGGGGCCGTGGGAAAAAATTAAATTCCAGTGACCATCGACACTAAGGGTAGGTTGTTGTGGATTAAAATCTATAGTCATACTAATACTCTGCATTCTGTCTTAAAATCTATTGTATCAAAAAGGAATTCTTTTTTCAATAGTAATCTTACAATGGTCAGGATAGTCCTCTGAATAATCTATTGCAACTAAATCAATCAGTGTAGGATCAATTTTTATCTGAGAACAAAATTCTTTTACATCACAAGGAGTAAGGTCCAATGAAGGTAGATAAGACTTGGGAAGTAAAGTTGTACTTTGAATTGTCATGCAATGAGGAGGGTAGTAGGCATCATCCATACATTTTTCTAAAGATTGAAAAACATTTAATGTTGCTTCAATCTTAGGGTGTGGAAGATTTATCTTAAAAACACTCTCTTCGTGAGAAGGTAACTCATAGTTTTTTGTTGTATAAACGTTAGAAAATATAGTGGGGTTAAATTTTGAATGCAATTTCAAATCAGAAATTTTTTCTTTTAGTTCTTTAGATAACTTAAAAACAGATTTAACTTCTTGTTCATTCAATGGACTCATTAAAATAGATTGTAATAATTTATCAAGACCCGATAAAGGTTCACCTTTTTCAAGACCAGAAAAAAGGTCTGCTTTAGGAAAAGGTATAGGACCTAAGGGGTCGTAAGTAAGCTGAGTTGAAGAAGTAAAAGGTTGAACAGAAGAAATAGAATTTTGATCAACCCACTGAGGGTTTTTTGGTAACATAAAATAATCCTACATTGTAAAGATTGGTTTATTGCCGAAAAGTAATTTCCAAATAGTTAAAAGAACTAATTCAAATATCTTAGAAAGCTGAAGAACTCCATAAAGTTTTTTTATAACTTGTATTATTGCATCTTTGAGTGATGTTTGTGAATCCATGATTTCCTTTGAGTTAAAAAACGGAAATATGTTATGATATTCTTTTAAGCTCTCTGACGCGAACAGAATGCTCATTACATTTGTGAGTAGGGATATCAGATACTATTACACCTATTTTTAAAATAAAATTACAGTTGGGACATTTCCAGGTTGAACCTGAAGAAGCTTGATTCTTAAGCTGGTCATTATTTTTATCAGGCTTAGGATAAAGAGCTTGGTATATAGTTGCCAAAAAAGATTTTTCTGGCTGAGTAGCAAGAGTCTCAATCTTAGGTTCTGTAGAAACGGTTGTCTTTTTTTGAATTGGCTCAGGAGGTTGCGTATTGGTGGCAACACACTTTGGGCAGACAACAGGCTTTCTGCCTCTAGATGTTTGTCTTTTCCATTTCTTTGAGCACTGCGAGCAGACTAGAGTTTCTTCCATTTAAAATCCCCATAATTAATCGTCACTATCTAAATTGTAACGCAAGATTGACAAAATTTTATTATTTACGTGAACATCCGCAAATTTAAGAAGTCCAGCAGTGATGTGGAAATCCTGCTCTTCTAGAGTATCAAAGTATAAGTTGTTCTGTCCAGCGTCATCAATATATGATGCAACTACTACATAGGAAGTTATTGGACCTTTGACTTGTTGATAAATTATATCTTCAAAAGAAGCCATTATTCCTCTATTTGTTGTAAAAAGTGTTGAAAAGGAGGACCTGTATAGGGATCGTGTATAGAAGCAACCTTAAGTGCTTTTGCAGCTGCGTCTCTGCAGGTCTTTAGAGTTCGTTCTTTGCTACCTAAGAGGACATCTAAAGCACCTAAAGCATATGCGCTACCAGTGCCTAAGGCATAAATTCCGGTAGAATCAGAAGTCCAAGCATAGTCTTCATCCACAACATAAATGTTCCCGTGAATAGCACAAATGATCGTCGAACCCTGTTCGGCTATATGGCTAGAATCTTCTCTTTCGGGTGCTGCGTAACCCTGTTTTTCAAAACATTCTCTAAGAGAAGGTATGAATTTAGTAGTGAAGAAATGATCAAGTTTAGAACCTGTAAGATTGGGAGTTGGAGGAATAGGTGGAATAAAAGCGTGATGAAGTATGTTAATAGCTCTTACATCCCCAGCAGCTCCCAGTAAATATTTCCCATTGGTAAATACCTTGGAAGAATTTTTTCCCAAAGTCATTATTTGAGATGCATATCCACCTTCATCGATGGTGGATATTCTTGAGTCAGAGCATATTACGGAAAAACCGTCTCCTTGTATACCAACTATGGTAGTCATAGAACCTTCTAAGAATAGTATGGGTAATAGTTAATCTCTATTATTATATCATACTATGAGAAAGAATCTAGATTAGAAGAAGTATAAAATAAAGATCCAAAAACTTCATAAGCAACGTTGTGAATTTGATAAGAATTAGAAGTAAGTGTTTTATATTTTGAATTATCTTTTAAAAAAGAATGTTGAGGTTTGTTATATCTATTATGCCTGTTTTTGTTCTTTTTCTTGCCCATTGTTATCCTCTGGAAATGGATAATTTATCCTTTGAGAAGAATAAAGATTGCGAATATTTACATTAAAATACTGACCAACAGAAGGAGATTTAATTAATGCAGAATAAATATTCCGAGGAACACCAAAATAAACCCAAGTAGTTCCTGAATTAAATCTTATAAATAAAGATTCGGAATCTTCATCCCATGCAACGTTCTTGACAAAAGAACTATCACGATAAAATACAGATTTTATAGTCATGGATAATTATACAATCCTTTAGTATATTGATCTACATATAAAACAGCGTCTAAATAAACATCAAAAACAGACTCTTCCCTAACAACATAAAATATTCCATTTGACCACCAAGCACCCTCTACAATGTAGCCAGGCTTATATGATGAAGGAGGGGTCTTAGCATAATAGCTGGAACCATCTTCAAGCATCTTATACCTAAAAACATCCAATGGAACTACGGAAGCAATAGAATCTGTAGAACTTTCAGATATTTTAATTCTAGAATGAAAGGTTGCAAAAAGTGTAGATATGTTTATTATTGATTCAATATTAAATGTATCTGAAACAGAATACTTTATATAATTAGGAAAAGATTCTTCAAAAGTAGAAAGAAGATAAAATGAATCTTCTTCGCATAAAGTTGATTCAGCCAGAGATATAAGTTGAGGAGTAAATAACATCTGGCGATTCATAAATTAAGCCTGCTTCATAAGTATTTTGACATACAAAATTTTCTTCTCTAATACAGAAAGAAACTTTATTGTATTAATTCTCCATTGAGATTCTGTAGCTAAAAAAGACTCTATCTCTTCATGAGAACGTTGTTCATTACGCATTTTAGATAAAGTTGTTTTCTTGGTTGAATTTCTAGAAGAAAGACTGTACTCAGCATTTCTTCGCATAACAAGCAAAGTGTAACACCAAAAATCTAAATTAGATTTTAAATAATGTAATTCTTGATCAGAAGATACATTCTTGACATCATTCAAAACAATATTTTCAAATATTTTGATATCTTCTTCTGTAGTATCTATTAATGAAATTGGAGAAGTCATTATGATTTATCTTTCTTTTTAGAATAAATAAACTGATAAGCTTGAGCAATGTCTTCACTAAAATGTTCTAAAGTAGAACCACCTGCTTTTAAAGCATATGATGGAGAATAAGTTGGCAAAATTGGCCAGTTTCCAAGCCAAGTTATATTACCACGATAATCTTTTAATTTTATTTCAGAGCCAAATAAAGCAGAAGCTGGTAAAGCTCCTATCGTAAGTATCAATTTAGGGTTTAATAATTGTATTTCAGTGTGCAGATAAGGGGCACAATTTATTATTTCTGTATTATCATACTTATCTCTTTTAGGGCACCTATTAAGATATGTTAAACAAAGTTGATTAGAAGAAAAACCAGCCTGCTTAATAATATCTACCATATAAGATACAGCCTGAGGATCCATAGAAGGTGATTCAATAACTATTACTACATCTGGATTCTGAACGTTCCACTTAGGTAGTTCTGCAGAAGAATCTATTTTACATTTTTTACAGTTATTGGTAACGGTATGAAGATCTTTAAGAGATAAAGATACGTTTCTAGTTAATAGCTCGTCCCTAATGTCCTGCAATAGACTTGCAGCCTCTGATATGGGGATGTACTTAGAGACCTTATCAAACACAGTTGTTAAGATATCGGAGTCCCTATAAGAGAGGTGCAAGTTATTGTTTGGAAATAAAGAATTAGTATCTTTACCGGCAAGAGCCTCATTTATTAGAGATGCGAGCTGTTGCTCGTCAAACTCTTCCATAAGCTATTAGAAGCTGTCAGGAACGCTCGTAGATGGGCTAGAGGTGGCTTCACCTGTCTTTGCTGTGCTGGTGCCACCAGTGGCTGCATAAGCTGCGTGCTCGGCTACAATAACTATTCTGCTTCTGTTAGCATCGTCTTGACGCCAACGCTCCTGAACAAGTCTACCAACAAGGTGCAACTTGGTGCCCTTCTTGATCTTGCTATTCTGAACTTGTCCATGAATAAAGGAAGCATTCTTACTTGTATAGCCGGAACCGTCTTTCATGTAATATACTACATCAAAGTATCCAGAAGTATTGTCTGAACCTTTTTCAGAACCAGCATAGTCTACTGCAAGTCTGAACTTAAGGATTTTATCATTGATAACTTCGGGATCGGAAACAACTCCGCCGATAAGGTTTATTAAATTACGTGGATCTAACATGTCAACTCCTAGTTTGATTTGTCTAATATTTGTTTAAAATTGTATGATATTTCGTCCAGGAACTGTGTAGATTCCTTAACAGCTTCTTCTGGACCTTTTTCTATCGTCAGTTGATTAAACAGAGTAATAAAAAGGTTGTATATTCCAGACTTAAGGTCAGCAGCATAATCAGTAGAAATACTTTCAGGCAGTTCTTCAATGAGGCTGTAATCTTTTGAATTTTCTTCTTGTTCAGACATGTTTAACTTCTTTTCGATAGAATACCATCTATCATAGCACCTAATTTTTTAAGATCATCATAACCTTTATCATAAAGTATAGATATTATTGGTTTAGGGTCTACATAATTGTAGGTTATAAGTTGAAGATTAAATACATCATTCAAAGTATATATTCTATAATTATTAAGATCTCTTCTAGACTTAGGATACTTATTGTTTTTTTCTCGATTAGCTATCGTTAAAGTTGAAACATTAAGTATTTGAGCTACTTCAGACCTAGCAAAAACAGGTTCTGTTAAAGATTGCTTAGACACTTTTATCTACCTTTATTTAAGTTTATATATGATAGACATATAGTATCAAAGAATTTGAGATAAGTCAAGAACTAGAAGACTGACCTATTAAGTAAGAAATTGAATTAATATCTTTAGATAAAGAATGAGTTGTAGAACCATATGGAATATTTTTAACTATTTTAGTTAATAATTGTTCATAAGTATAAGAAGTCTGCCATTCATAAGCGGGAGCAACTAAAAGATCGTGATCTGTCAAATACTGAAGAAACTCACTATGAGAATAATCATCATTATCAATTATATCTTGAATCTCATCAGGAGATAAATCATCCTCAGTCAAAGCAAGATAACCTTGTGATATCCACTCATACAAAATGTCATCAGAATTGTCAGGCATTTGAGATTGATTACTGACATAACCAAAGTGTGAACCAGAAGAAGGATTAGGCCATGGATGAGTTAGTATATCTGGAATAGATAGAGTTTCCCAAGCAGCAAAGAAGTTGCAAACTTTATCAGACTCAAAGTAGTGACGAGTGCCAAGATGAGTAAAGGAAAAACGATGTTTAATCTGTTCAGGAATGGCTTTTAGGATTGGATGCTCTGGTTGTTGAATGCACAACTGAACTAATGTTTCATTTAAATCATTATTAGTTCCATTATTCCAAACCCAGTCATAGGCGGTTTCTATAACACCTTTAACATTCTTTTCGTACCTATCAATTTCCTCCATGTTATCAAACATAGGCCTACACAAAAGAGCGTTGCTATAAAAGTTAGGAATAGTAGGAGCCCATAGAACTTGATCTGTGGAAAACAAAGATGTATTCATGAAATACATATGAACAGTAGCACATAAATAATTCTCGTCAAAAGTTGCTATGTACAACTGCCAGGGAATAGGTAGTCTATAAGCTATTTGATTGTCTTTAGGATTGTAATAGTTTTTATCAGACTCGCTATATTCTTCACCGTCGTCTTCATTAAACTCTTCATACATATCTTCTACTCTAGAAGGAACATAAAATACGTTCTGAAAAGTTGGAGGGCGTTCAAATACAACATAGTTTTTTCCAACATATCTAACGCCTGGAGGCATTATGCCAGTGTCTATGTTTAGATCAGATTTTAAAGAAATAAAAGGAGATACTAATTCAGATAAATGTTCACGAAGAACAACGTCTGAATATCCTGATCGAGCTTCTGCTACTGCAGTGTGATTCCCAAAATGGTCATCTAATAATATATAAGAATAACTATTGTTATTAAAACTACTCTGGTAATCAGTATCCTGAGCAAAAACAATCTTCTGTTCTAAACTGTCATCATTCATTAGCTCTTTTATATTATTAGGCATTAGTAGACTGCTCCTTAGAGAAGTTGGACAAAAGATGGTGTTCTATCGAATTGTTAACGTGGTCTTTAGAATGATTATCAAGATCTTTTCTAGAATCAATAATTGTAGACAGATTGTCTTTATGAAACTGCAGTAAAGAAGAAACAGTTATTTCATCGTTTGCTAAAGATATTAAGAATGTACCATCTTGCTCAAAAGAACAAATTATTATTTTATTAGAAATATTTAATTTGTTCATTTTTATTAATAGTTGTTCTAATTTAGACATATTTTCAGGACCTATATATCTAAAAAGATTATCGCTAAAATAATAATGATTGCTATTTAGATCTGAATTGTTTAATCTATTTTTAACTTGTAGATGAAAATGAGTTGTATCAAAATAAATAATATTATCTGTAACAGCATAATTATAAGTTTGAGCAAAAGAAGGATTAGCAACAACGTTGGTACAAAAATCTGTAATTAAATTATTATCACTATTACTTCTAAAATTGTTGTCAATATTATCTGAAACAAGAATAGCGCTAAGCTTAGACTTATTGCTACTAGGATATTTACTTTTAGCAACTTTAGCTTCAGTTATTAAAGAAAGAGTCTCTTCTAACGAAAAAGAAGATAGAGTAGTAAAATGCTTTACATAAAACATTGTTGGATCGCGATAATACTGAATAGTCTGTTTAGAAGATAAGCATTTTTTAATATGTTTAGCTTCAGACTGGTCAGAATAATTAGAAATTATTTGGTTAATTGTTTCTTTAGAAGGATAGTTATATTTAAATAAAGTAGGAGTTTTTTCAACGAGATGTTGCTCTGTGTAAAGATAATTAAAATGAGGACTTAAATCTGAATTCCATCCACCCATCATATAATTATTAAATATATAATTATAAATATAAGCAAGATCACCAGTAAGTATTCGGTCTACATCAAGAACTGAATTAAAATCATTTAAAGAATTAGAAAAACAAATAGCACCCGTGCCATAAGAATTGGGCAACCAAGGAGGTAGTAAGATATCGTCCATTGACGAAAGAGGACCATCATTAAAAAATAATTTAACAGAAGAAAAATCAGCAGCTGTTAAAGAATTTAATTTAACAATCATTATAGTCCAAGGAATCCATATTTTAGTAGTAGGGATTTTAGAAGCTTGACTGTTTGCTGAACCTAAACGAAAGTCTATTTCTAATTCAAATGGAGGCCGTTCGATTACAAACTGATTGTCCTTAGAAATATATCTAACAGCTATAGGATATAAGTGGTCTTTATATTGAGACTTAGCATTTTTAGATCTTTGCTTGTAATAATCATCAGTATCTATCTGAGAAGTATTTATAGTACGAACATTTTTGACTACAGGCAGAGTATATTTAAGGGTTGATACCATCGTTCTGCGAGTATTGAAATAATCAGAAGGTGTAGTAGATACGATATCATAAACAGTGATATCATCACTTTCTATAGAAACAACTTGAGACATATTATCTCCTAAACTAAAGATAGAATATAACTATTCTTTTCAACGGAACTGGACATATTATTGACTTGGCTCAAAGAAGTAAATCCGTCTTTGTATGTTTCCATAACTTGTTGAAAAACTTCTTTAGCTTCAGTGTCGGTTTCATCAGATCTAAGTTCAACGTTTATAGAGTAGGCGATGTTATTTGTGTCTACTTGAACTATTTGATAAATAGCGTCTCCAGAAATACATGGAGAAACTCTAAGCTCGTAAATAGTAAGGTCATCAGAACCATAAGTTTTTATTGAATTAGATTGTAAAAGATCATAACGAGATTCATAGAATGGACACTTGTATTGATTGTAAGAATATGCACAAGGGGCTGCAGTGGTTTTAGTTATGGCTACTTTAGAGCTAGAGCAAACAGAAAAAGGTGGCACATTAGCAAAAGCATATTCTTGTGATTGGTAAAATGCACCAGATTGAATATTGCCAGTAAAGTTTTTACAAATAGGCATACCTAAATAGTTGTCTTGTAAATCAAAAAACAGTTTAGTATCAACAATCCAGCCATCAAAATTATCAACAGAATAAAGCTCTGCCCAATTAGGAATGTCATCTGAAGATTTTTTAGCTAAGTTGAACCCTTTATAAGTTAAAGGGTCATGATAATATGAACTAAAGATAGTTCTTAAATTGTCACCACCATTAGATAAAGCTTTGTCCTTAGGAAGATTCATATAAATCTGTCCAGTAGAAAAGAAGTCCATAATTGTTTTTTGAGTAGGGACTCTTTGGTCATTTGTATTAACTATAAATTCAAACTGACTACGATAAGAATTATCGTTTATTAGTAAAGTTAAATTATAAGTATTAGATGTTATTTTATTAAGGTTCATTAGAACTCCTGTTTAGTGCCAAGTACGATGGTAACCGTTTACGCCCTGTTTACGCTCATCGTCCAGCTGGGATTTGAGGT
>Ga0209086_10001911_pt1 | contig 16631 bp, 9 predicted proteins | sample M_130207_XF_Meta_FD_187312 | JGI IMG/M metagenome (GOLD analysis project Ga0209086, IMG submission 187312) | Freshwater microbial communities from Lake Montjoie, Canada to study carbon cycling - M_130207_XF_MetaG (SPAdes) (version 2) | ecosystem: Environmental > Aquatic > Freshwater > Lake... | reverse complement strand
GATAGTCGTATACTACCACAGCACGATTAAATGATCATTCCTGTTAAGTGCTTTACATGCGGAAAGGTTCTTGCCGACAAATACAGATATTATTTAGCCGAAGTTCGGAAAAGCAAACTTTCACGCAATTTGGACGTCGAGAAGGTCATTTATATGACTGCGGAATATATTGATAAAACGCCTGAGGGCGAAGTAATGGATTCACTCGGGCTTACTAAAATGTGTTGCCGACGTCATATGATGACACATGTTGATATTACATAATATACTTGTTGCAATACGTTAAATTGTATTTCACCCTATTTTTATTCAGTATAATATATTTGTATAATATAATACTCAATATCCACATTATGAAGAGAACATCTCGAACGCGTAATAATGGTAGACGTAAAAATAAAAAAACCGAAAAGAAGCATAATAAATGGTATCAGCGTGGTTGTCAGAATCAAAATTCTAACCAAAAAGGAGGAAGCGGAATTTTAGCGGGTAATGCCTGGTCCCCAAGTGACATTATGCCCGAAACCGGTGAAGGCAAAGGCGCTGCTGCTGCTCCTACTGCTACACACCTAAGCCAAAAGGGTGGTGGTGGTACCGGCGATGGATTAACCAGCATACATAATAATGGAAATCATTATGCGTTAAATACTAATTTATCGCAACACCCTCTTGCTAGTAATATTTTAGTAGAAATGGCTGATAAAATGACTGGAGGTGGGCGTCGCAAGAGTGGTCGTATGGGTAAACTGCGTAAAAATAAATCGTTAGGACGTATGAAAAAACAATCAAGTAAAAAATATAAAAAAGGTGTAAAATTAGCATGCCAACATGGTGGCGCAACCGAATATCTCCCGATGACTATATCAAATGTAGTTAGAAATATGGGTGATACGGTTGGAAGTTTTGTCCATGATCTTCAAGGAGCGCCTTCTGCATATAATTATTCTGATCCTACACTTCAACCTATAAGTAATACAAGCCAATTAAAATAAACAACCTTCTATGTTATTTAGCACATTTTATCGATGATCGCTTCGCTATTATAACTATTATTGCTATCTAATAATTATATTCTTATCATTATAATAATACACTATACAAGACTATTATTATGGACGTTTTAAATAAGGTGCGTTCTTTATGCACCCCTGCATTTATATTTTTTGTTATTTCGATTTTGTCCATCTTTGTTATGATTTTTGAAAATATTGAAAATACAAATACATATTGCTTAGGTAACGTATCGTGTAATGTTGCGAATACATCGATGATATTTATAGTAAAAATAGTAGTAATCATCGTATGGACGTGGTTATTAGATATTCTATGCGGTCGCGGTTACGAGAAGGTCGCATGGTTTATTTTACTATTTCCATATATTGTACTTATGTTGGTTATTCTCTTTATTGCTAATGAGATTCGAAATGTGAATAGGTTAAATAAAGACAGTATCGCTGTTGTTGTTGATAACTTTTCGAGTTACTAGTAAACATAATTATGTGTTATTATTCATACAAAAATATAGTTGTGAGTATATAATAACACATAAACAATATTACATTATAGATATACATATTAGAGGACTCATTTCCTACATTATATTAAATGGATACAGACCCAGAACTTACATGGAAGGTTATTAAGAGACTATTCGATGACGACCCGCAAATGATGGTTCGGCATCAGATCGATTCGTATAATGATTTCTTTGGGAAGGGCATTTTTAAAATATTCAACGAGAGAAATCCGATTATTCTTCAGAAAGAGCAAAACCCCGACACGCAAGAATTCAATCTCCGTTGCGAATTATATTTAGGTGGAAAAAACGGCGATAAAGTATATTTTGGAAAACCGGTTATTTACGATGACGATCGTGAGCATTATATGTTTCCAAATGAGGCGAGATTACGAAATATGACGTACGGAACAACAATACATTATGACGTTGATGTTATATTCAAGATTGCAGAACCTGCCGAGTCAGGTGTTGGTACAGAAATAAAGGTGACAACCGCGACGCTCGAGAGAATTCTATTAGGTCGTTTTCCAATTATGGTACAATCTAACTTATGTATTTTACATGGACTCGAATCTAAAGTGCGGTTTTCTATGGGTGAATGTAAAAATGATCACGGTGGTTATTTTATTATTGATGGAAAAGAGAAAACGATTATCTCTCAGGAGAAATTTGCAGATAATATGTTATATATCCGAGAGAATAATGAAGATAATTTATACACACATGCAGCAGATGTTCGAACAGTTAGTGAAGATGCGTCAAAGCCTGAGAGAACGGTCTCTGTTCGTATCGTTGCTCCAACGACATTATTGACGAATAAACAATTCGTGGTGAATATACCGAATGTTCGCACTCCAGTTCCTCTTTTTATTCTAATGCGCGCATTAGGCGTTTTATCCGACCGCGATATTATCGAGTTTTGTCTTCTTGATTTAGATGAAAATTCCGAATTATTAGATCATTTTATCCCATCAGTTCATGACGCAAACAAGGTCTTCACACAAGAAGGTGCACTTAAATTCATCGCAACTCTAACCAAGTCCAAAACGATACCACAAGTACACGATATTTTAATGAATTATTTTCTCCCACAGGTAGGCGAAACCAATTACATTCAGAAGGCTTATTACCTGGGAAACATGGTATACAAATTATTGCGCGTTTCTCTCAAAATCGATCAACCAACTGATAGAGACAGCTTCAAATTTAAACGTATCGAATTAAGTGGTACACTTATTTATGATTTATTCAAAGAATACTACTCACTCCAACAACAGCATATCCGCCTTTCTATGGATCGAGAATATTTTAAAGACCCTAAAAAATACGAAAAGAACTTCATCGGTCTCGTTCAGATGAACTATCAGGAGTTTTTTCGTGAACGAATCGTTGAAGATGGATTCAAAAAGGCGTTCAAGGGGAATTGGGGGGCGACAGAACACACAAAGCGGATTGGTGTTATTCAAGATTTAAATCGACTTTCATACAATTCATTTTTGTCTCATTTGCGTAAAATAAATTTACCGATGGATAGTAGTGCAAAAATAGTGAAGCCGCGTATGCTCCATGGGTCACAGTGGGGTATGATCGATCCTGTAGATTCACCAGATGGTGCGAATATTGGTTTTCATAAACATCTTGCGTTTGGAACAAGGGTCACGAACCACTGTTCCGCATACCCGATGATGCGATGGCTACGTGAAGTTGTTAAGATACATCTTTTGGAAGAATGCACGCGCATGTTTTTGTATTATACTACAAAGGTATTTGTAAATGGAACTTGGGTTGGGTCAATAACACGCCCCGAGGAAACGACGCGACTTATTCGCCTTCATCGTAGAACAGCGTTGATACCGATTTATATTAGTTGTAGGTGGGATATTAAGAATAATGAAATTCACATTTATACTGATTCCGGCCGATTATGTCGTCCTATTTTTTATATCGACGAAGAAACTGGTCGACCAAGTTATGATAAAGAAGAAATTCTTGAAATGATTCGCGCTGGCAAGGCATCATGGGAAAATATGACTACCGGGTTTACTGCAAAATCGGATCCGGCATTTAATTCTTCACATTGCAATTATTATACAATAGATGAATTATATGGACGAGCGAATGACACATCTGCATTATCTGCAAAGCAGAAGGTAACAGAAGAGATTGCTCGGGCAAATACTATCGAAGACTTTAAACGTCTTCGGGCTACTATGGCTATTATTGAATATATCGATACATCTGAAACCGAATCCACGCTTATTTCGATGAGTCATAAATTAGAAAATGTCGTCGAACCAACTAGTGCTGTTACTGGAGCCGGCGGTGATGATGATAGTTCTGGTTCGGAAAGTGAAGGTGAAGGAGCACTAGCCGGCGCAGGCGCCGCGGAAAGTTCGCGTAAGAAACGCAAACAAGGTCGAAGTAAAAAAGATAGTTCGAGTAATAAAATGCAAATCCGAAACGGAAAGCAATATACACATGTTGAAATACACCCGTCCCTTCTTATGGGTGTTATGGGAAATCAAATTTGTTTTCCGGAAAATAATCCTGTTGCGAGAAATGTATTCGGCTGTGGTCAAGCAAGACAGGCGGCATCTCTATACCACAGCAATTATCAAGTACGTATTGATAAGATGGGCGTTGTCATAAATAATGGTGAAGTACCTATTGTAAAAAGTCGGTATTTAGATCTCATTAATCATGAAGAACATCCTTGCGGATTTAATGCCGTTGTAGCAATCATGTCTTTTAATGGATATAACGTCGAAGATTCTATTTTATTCAACGAAGCGTCCATTAAACGCGGCATGTTTCGAATCACATATTACAATATGTATGAAGCACGAGAGGAAAGCAGTAGTGTTCGCGGAAACCAACGCGATACAAGATTTGCAGATATTCAAAAAGAAGGTGCTATCGGTATTAAACCCGGATATGATTACAGTCATTTAGATAAAAACGGGCTTATTCGCGAAAATACTGAAATGGACGACAAAAAGGTTGTTATTGGGCTCGGTTCTATAAGTATTCAAAATGACGGCGGACAAATGCGAGACGCGTCGGTTATGCCGAAAAAGGGCCAACTTGGGTTCGTTGATAAAGCATTTATGACGGAGGGCGAAACAGGCTTCCGTCTTGCAAAAGTTCGTATCCGCGAAGAGCGTTTCCCGTCGATAGGTGACAAGTTTTGCTCTCGTTGCGGTCAAAAAGGAACGTGTGGTCTTATTATTCCTGAACAAGATATGCCGTTCACAAAAGATGGTATTCGACCAGATATTATCATTAATCCACACGCAATTCCGACACGTATGACGATCGGCCAACTTATCGAGTCGCTTATGGGGAAGGCGTGTGTAATGCACGGATCATTCGGAAATTGTACTGCTTATACGAATAATGGGACCAAACATGAGTCATTCGGATCGGTATTAACAAATTACGGATTTCATTCATCAGGTACAGAAGTATTATATAATGGTATGACGGGTGAACAAGTGAAAAGCGATATTTATATCGGACCTACTTATTATATGCGATTAAAGCAAATGGTGAAAGACAAAATAAATTATCGATCAAAGGGTCCTAGAACACAACTCACACGTCAAACGGTACAAGGACGCGCAAATGATGGTGGTTTGCGCGTGGGTGAAATGGAGCGTGATGGTATTTTGGGTCATGGCGCTGCTCATTTTCTAAATGAATCACTTATGGTTCGCGGTGATGAATACAATATGGCTGTCTGCAATAAATCGGGTATGATTGCCATCTATAATCCAAATCAAAATCTTTTTATGAGCCCGATGGTAGATGGACCAATTCAGTACTCTGGAAATATAGATGAAAGTGGAGGCGGATCTGTTATTCAAATGTCGAAGTTTGGACGGTCATTTAGTATTGTACGCATACCATACTGTCTTAAATTGCTTATGCAAGAATTGATTGTAATGAATGTGCAAATGCGCATTATAACCGACGATAATATCGATCAACTTCCGAGTATGTCGTATTCAAATAATATTTACAAGGTTCTTAAAGACAGCCGCGGTGAAATGGGTGTTGATGACATTATTGAGAAGAATCGTCTTGCAGCAGGATTAAAGCCAAGTGTTAGACGTGGCCCGGCTGGTCCCGAAGATGGTGAAGATGAAGCCGGTATTGGAAGCCGTGTATATTTACCGAGTAGAAGCGAAGAAGAAATGAATGAGTGGGACGGAAGTAAATTATCGAGACCAGACGTATTTTCAGATGTTGATCCCGCCTATTTATCTGCGATAGAGAAATTGACATTCGATATTGATATTGATACGAAGGAGCGCATTCATAACTTTGGATGGAGATTCGCAGTAAAACCGCAAATCATTAAACAGTTGAAAGAAAATATGAAAAGGCAATCCGCCGCAAATCAAGCACAAAGCGGTGGCGAATTTGAAATCACGTCACTTGATGATCTTACTAGCGGTGATCTTGTCCTTGAATCGATTATATTGGATAAAAATGGTGAACCAACCGAATTATGGAACATTAGTGGTCCGGACTGGGACGGAGAGTATGCATCTAGATTTCCCGATGGCTGGTTGTCTGAAATGCTTGTATACTACAACGACGAACCAATTAGTCCAAGCGATATGGTTGAAGAACTGCGAAAAATACGTAAACCACTCAATTGGGTTACTGCAATTATTTCACTTATAGAGAAGTATCTTCGAAAGAATAAACGTTCCCAAATGGACATGGATCCCGATGCCGTCCTTACAAGCGAAAATGAGAAACAAATACAAGAAAACGCGTCAGAAATAAAACGTGTAACGTCGGAAATAGACAGATCAAAGCGTGAGGGAAATGTAGCAGAAGAAGAACAGCTTAAAGTTCAACTTACGCGATTGACTGATGAAAGAACGTCGCTTAATGAAACCCGTAGACAAATAGAATTAGATATTGAACATAGAAAACAAGCTATTGAAGAAAGAAGCCGAGCTATGGAAGCATATGCTCCTTCATCGCCGATGTATACCAGTATGTCTCCGAGAGAAGGTGAAGAAGAACTTAGAAACGCAGTTACTTCATTTAATGCAAAAATGATCGAAAATGCTGGAAATTCGCCAGATGATATCCCAGTTTCCGACAGAAATTCAGAACCACGGACACCAACATCTCCAGGTTATAGTAGTGTTTGGCAAGACGGAGGAAGTACGACCAACCGGTTTATACCGCAGATTCCATTAAGTGTGTTAGATAGTTATTTAAATTCTAAACGAAATAATACACCGGGTATGAATTCTAATATGTATAGAGGTGGTGGTCAACAAATACAGAACATCGGGGGAGGTAACATGAACATGAACATGAATATGAATAATTCGGCTGTACCAATTATGAATGTTCCTGTTGTTGCTACTATGCCGATGACCATGAATATGCCGATTATGTCTGGTGGAAATGGTGGTGCGATGGGTGCAGTAGGTAATGGTATGAACGGAACGGCAAATAATAATGGTCAAAATGGTCAAAATGGTCAAAATGGTCAAAATGGTCAAAATGGTAACCCATTACAACAAAACAATACATCTTCCACCGCTACTGATGGAGTGCGAACTTTATCTATAAAATTATAGTTAGAGTATTGAAAAAATACTTATCTTTAAAATAAATTGAATAATAAAGATAAATATATATTATAATATAGTACATATTTATTCTGTTCATAACGTATTTTAAATAATATCATGGCTTCTTTGTCGAATGTTTCTCACGTATCAAGTGGAACCATCTCCGCGTTATTTAAATCGAGAAATACATTACTTGATCTCTTAGAGAAACAGGGTTTTGATATTTCAGATTATACCGACTATGGCGTTAGTGAAATTCAAACGATGTATACCAACAATCAACTTGATATGCTGTTAAGTTCTACGAAAGACATACGTCCTGCAAAAAAGACATATGTGAAATATCATTTAGCAAAAACTTTACGTAGAGAGAATATAAACAATATCATAGATGATCTATTTCATCTCGAGCAAGTTCTTCAAAAAACGGACACACTTATTATTGTTATGAAGCAAGAAGTGAATGACACACTTATTCATATACTAAACGAAATTTGGGAAAAAGAGCAAATATTTATCGTAATTCATACCCTGGATCGTCTACAGTTCAATATTTTACAACATCAATACGTGCCGGAACACACCGTTCTCAGCGAGGTTGAAAAGGAGGCAGTCGAAAAGAAATATAATATTACAAATTTTAAACAAATGCCAAGCATTTCTCGGTATGATCCTGTATCACTCGCAATTGGATTGCGCCCAGGCCAAGTGTGTAAAATAATCCGGCCGAGCAAAACATCTGTAAATAGTACGTATTATCGCTATTGTATGTCATCATAATAACTGTTAGAGACGGTTCAATATAGCGAAACGTATTCTATTCTATTTTTATTTATACATCTTCGTTTGTATACATTTCAATTAATGTAAATATTTTTTTATTATAGTATTATAATTCGTTGTTAACCATAACATATAGAAATATATCTAATACCCAAATACATAATGCCATTATCTACTTGTACCGGAACCACTCCAAATAATGTATTTAAATTAAGAGGAGGTGCTCCTCAAACGTTTACAGCGACAGAAGCAGATAAGGTTTACATATGTAAATCAGCAAATATATTACAGAAATTATATGAAGATTTTACTGCAGATCAAACAGTCAATATCAGCGCGCCATTATCAGGAACATCTATTGCAACAGCAGTAGTTACAAAACCTGGATCTTGCTTACGAATATTACCGACTACCAGTAATATACGAGATCTCTTTTTTGCGATTGACAAATTGGACGCGAGCACAACCAATATTCCGATTAAAACTCAAATGAAAAATATATTATTACAAGAAAATAACAGTAGTCAAGCAAATTTAACTCCATTACCTCTTCCGAGTGATGGATTTGATACTGCAACAAATTTTAAGGGTATATATGGATTAATAAACGCAGTTAATTTATTAAAAAGTAAAATAAATACGACTATTGTACAGAAATCGCAATCTTCCGGTGGAGAAGGAATAAGTCTCACAGATGAGACAAATCAACGACTTGATTATATTACCACTTTTTATGAAAAAAAACAATCAAAAGATACGTTGGAAGAAATCTCATATAGAGAAAACCAGATATATCGAGAGAAATTCTTATATATTATTTTACTTTTTATTGGATTGTTTATGGTCGGTTCACAACTGCGCGAACGTTATTTTAGCAACGTAAGTTTTAGCGGGTCCGATGGTTTATTTAGTGGATTTGGTGGATTCGGGCGGACTTTTAGTGGGCCTTCAATCGGTAATTTATTTTCCAGTAGCGCTTATTCATTAAAAACACGGTAATAACTACTAACAATAATATTATATCTTGATTATATAATATTATAATGTCCAAATTAGTACAATCAGACTTATTTTCAGATGAAAATGTAAATCCCAAAATGCCAATTTTTCCAAAAACAACACCATTTTCTAGTAAAAAAAATGCAGATAACAATAACAATACAAATACCAATAATGTATCTGCATCAAATAGTGCAACGAATGTATTTGATAATTTAATGTCCAACCTTTCATTCGATAATAAAAATGATACAAGCGGTAAAACTCTGACGGACGGCGATTTAACAGGTACCGACATGAATTTAAATTTACTACAAGGAAGCATTTTTTCATTTGGAAGCACAGATACATTTAAAAACCCGATTCGCCCATTTTCAACAAGACCACCGGTGCAAAATCACACGAATGGTATGACAAATCAAGATGGATTCGAGCCGGTCTCATACAAAGAAGGGCTAACAAACGATTCAAGTTCAAATACTGTTTCTGTAACTACAACTGGTACTACAAGTGCAGGAAAAAGCCAGAAATTAATGGATCTTGAAAAAGATTTAACTGACCTAACAAATAAATATACTACAGTATACAGATTATATACTGATGATTTACTTAGAAAATCTACATTTTTACAAACGAATAGCAAATATCTTAACAAAATTGTTCGAGACACTTCGTATACCGGAACTGATGCAAGTGCTGCATATTATTATATTAACAACTTCGGTTACACACATCGCTACAAGGACGTATCTTCTGTTGTATTAAATGATTCTTCTTGTCCAAAATTAGAAAGATCGGTGACAGTAGCAGAATTAACATCGTCTAACCCATTTCAATTAACTAATTTATCCGATTCTTCTATTTATATTGATATATCCGGAACAGATAGTACAGGATTTAGCCGGTTTTCTGATTATGCAAGTTATGATATGGGTGCAACTCCATGTATCGTAGCTAGAAATGTTAAAACAATACTTACAAATGGTAATGCTGAATATGCATGGGTCGATGTAGAAGGGAAAAAACACATATATGCAACTGGTGTTTGGCCGGATAAACGTAATTCATCATGTTCTAGTCTGAATGTCGGCGAACCAATCGATTTAACTCTGAACCGGTATAATGCAATTCCAACTGTAACCGATCTTCCTATGAAAGAAGACACCGAATGTTTCAAATCAAGTGTTTCTCCGTCTATAAATACACAACTCACCGATATTAAAAAAAAAATAGACGAAGTGATCGCCGCAATCAAAAAAGAAAACCAAAATATCACAAATTCAGTTGCAAATACCACAATAATTAAAAGAGAAAAAACGGTTGCAGAAAAATTATCCGAAATAGATAATAATATTTTAGCACAAATAAAAAGTTGGTTGGGTAATTATTATTATCCGGCAGTTTATGTATTTTGGTGTGTCGTCATATTATTTGCACTACTTATGATATTCAAATTCGCTTTTATGTTTATAACACCTAGCGGAAGCGTCGACGGCGAATCCAGTTCCGGGGGTGTTTCGATTTTTGGTGTAATCATTTTAGCACTTATTGTTATTGCTTCTGTATATTATTATTTTATGTACACGTATAATCTTAATGTAAGTGTTGAACGCAAAGATCCGATTTACACTATTGTGTAATCCCAATAATTATAGTATGATACCCAAGTTATCGTTATCGTGATATACTAAGATTTATTTATATTAGTATATTAAGTACAAAATAAATACAAATAAATACAAAATAAAATGAGCGGTGGATATGCAAGTTCTTCCCAATTATTATCAAAACAAGCAGAATTAAAGAAAGCCCAAGCCGAATATGAAACATTAAGAAAAACATACACTCCAAATTTACGCAGTAATTTTACAGATGTTACCGATATTAATGCCATTTCAAACGTAAATCCCCCTCCTGGAATTTCTCCTGGAGAAGATTTCGGAGAATATTGGAAGGCTATAATAGATAATAAAAGCGCCAAATCAATCGATACTTGTATCACCGCTGCAGTAAATGATACACGATTATTTAAAACAGTTGTATATACTGGTAACGCAAATCTATCGACTGATTGGAATAAAAAATGTTACGGCCTAATTTATAATGCACCAAACGACGCCTCAAACACAACGAATAGAGGAGATGGATACATTACAAGTACTCCAAGTGCAAGTAGTGGTGGATATACCAAAACCGGTATAACTGGTTCTAGCGATGTTACTAACATCGAAAAAGCATCACAAATATATGATTTAGAAAGGAAAATTAATGAATTAATACGCGATATTCTTATTCTTGCACCGACCGCAATTGATGCATCATTAAATGAATTAAAAAATGGTGCAGCTAATGCGGGTGTAGTAAATACGCGAATTAATAATTATATGAATACTGGAGCGACTGATATTAGCGCGAATAAATTAAAGATGGAAAAAACGCAAAACAATATCAATATTTATGACGATATAAACAGCCAAATTCAGCTTAAGGCGTATAAATATCGGTTTTTTATTTATTTTGTTGTTGCACTTGTATTAGTTGTTGGATTGTTATCCTATCTTTCTAAGCTATCGTTGATGGAACAGATTCAATATATAGTTAAGTTTGTAGACGGAACATGGTGGGCCAATTGGTCCGTTCTAATGTTTGTGGTTATTCTTTTGATTTTATCTTCTTTTGGTTGGGATATGCGCGGTAATATCATGATGATAGTCCGGTATATAACCGATCCACAATTCTGGACCGGTGAATTGTGGTGGATTGGTATCACATTCTTATTGCTTATCGTTATCTATTTTTATTCAGCATTTAAATCGTTCTTTATTTCAATTTCTCCATCACTCGAAGGATTGGACGGTGACATAATGTAAATTAATATTTACAATAATGTAAATTAATATTTACAATAATGTTTTCTAGTATAAATATAATAGTATTATACTTATTTATACTTATTTATATATAATGTTTTATCAAAATTCAAATGATTTAGTCAAACGTGCAAGTATGGAATCACAGCATTCACAGAACTCTTATCAAACAAGCAATCATTTAATCAAAAACCTACACGGACAATTCGGAACAGAATTTGGAGATAAAGCAAATATTCTACCGTCATCAAATTATACCTCCTCAAGTAATAATTACTCGTCAATCGATTCTATTTCTAATAAATTTAATGATGTAGTAAAAGATATATTTAAATTCGTACGATCAAGTATTATAGAAGGGAATGACCCTATAGATGGTGTTAGTGCAAGTATCGATAGCACAGGTGGTGCTTCAGAATATACTGGCTCTGCTACTACCGCTGGCTCTGCTACTACCGCTGGTCCTGCTGGTGCAAGTGTTTCTCCTTCATTAGGAAGTGCAACTTCGGCATCAACCGAGCCAGCCTCAGCCTCCATAAGTGATGAATCTACTTCATCAACTCAACCTGAAACACAAAAGGCTATAAAATTACAACCACCACAAGGTGTATCCGCGATATCGGATATTCCAAACGGTGCAACTATTACATTCAAAGAATCTGAAGGAGCTTCTTCGTATAAAGTAACCGCTGTTCCGAATGGTGGAGAATTCATCGGTCCATATTCACCTATTACAGCAAACGGGTTAAAAGCCGGAGTATCATATACATTTACAGTAACTGCGACTAATGATAAAACACCTGATGCAACATCTATGCCGTCCACTCCATCAGCATCAACCATTATAAAATCACAAGACGACATATATCAAGATTCCCAAAAAGCGAATATCGATAACCAAAACAGGAATTATAATATGCAAGACCAAAATTCTGCTTCTATGAGACAGAACGAGCAAATTAGTGCAAACCCAGATGCGATTCGTATTCAAAATAATGAGTACATGATTCAACAAAGAGAGAATAATCGGAGAATCAAAACAATAAACGATATTATTGCTACAGATGATAAACGAACACGTAATAATTGGGTAGAGGTTATAGATAAGGACGGAATATCGAAATATGGCTATATCACAAATAATAATATTTTTCAAGTATGGTATATACCCGGTAATCCAGCGAATAATCCAGTAAATTGGTTTACAAATGAACCCATTAAACGAAACGACGGCGTATTAGGTTGCCCCAAATTTCCCGCAACTATAAACACTATACAAATAAGTAATTCTTGGGATAATATTAAACCATATGACGGTGTATATTCAAGATATGATGATAAGGTCCCGGTATTTTTTCTAACAGAATCAGGTGTTCGTGATGTAAATCGTAGTTATAAGAAAAGTGGTTTGTTTTCTTGCGGTAGCGAAACAAAAAATATTGCAGTTAAAGAAAGACCTTCGGCTGATTTTGATTTCGAACAAAATAATGATAATCCGTATAAACAGGGATGTTTTGTTGTAAAGTCCGGAAAATCAATAACAGGTGATTTGGCAAAAAGTGGTTTTAAGTTTCAAGATGACTTAGGAAAAACGAGTATATCGAAATGCAAACGTCGCACAGAGGATTTAGGCAGATCATTCTTTTTTATGGCTGAAAATAGTGATGCAATAAAAAATAAGGCGGACTGTTATGTATATGCGGCAAACGGTGTTCCGAATATTGAAACAATCGTGTCATTAGATGAAAAGGGTGCATCATGCTATAATGTTAATTCTAAAGAGGCTGAAGAAGATGGATATATGAAAGCGTATGAATCTACTATATTGCCCAGAATGTATGGAACCAAACAAACAACCACCACAAAAACACCAGCAAAATGTCCACCAGGATACAATAAGCCTACTGCCGATGTTAATAATAAAAACTATTGTTATACCACGTTGAAAAATGATTGTAATGAAGCATGTGCAAAGAAAAATTGCGTATCTAACGGCGGTAAATGGATCCCGACTGATTCTCGTTATAATCCTTATACATGCCAAATGGCAGAACCTAAAGTAGAAAAACAAAATTCGCAAAGCATCTCGCTTTATTCATTAAAAACAACCGGGCCAACCGGAGTTGATACGTTAGAACCCGAAAAACCCGGATTAATAGGAAAAATTGCGTTTATAACACATAATGGCGAGAAACGCGAATATCCTCGTGAGTTATTAAAAACCGATACCGGAATGTCGATGAACTTAAACGATGTAGCATTTATGGAAGTCGGTAATTATGATACTAGATCTAAAACAGATAATTATGGCGTTAACGGTTCCGGTGATAATGGAATCGACGGAATTACTTTTGAAGAATGTAAAAAACGTTGCGTTGAAAATAAAAATAGTGGAGGTTTTGTATTTACCGGATCGAAAAATGGCGGCGTTGGTAAATGTCAACTAAAACACAAGGACAAAATGTTCCCAATTGGATTAAGACAATCAGATCCAACAAAAACTCTAGTTTTAAAAATGCCGGCAATTCAAGAAAGTGTTAGTAATGATTGTCGTATGGCTGGTCAAATTCAAAGAGATGGTACTACTAAAAAAACATATGTCGGCGTCGATAGTTTACAATACGCATATTATTTAGATGGAGGTTTTATGAAGAATGACACGAAATGTGATGTAACCAAATATGTGCCACAAGTAAATAAGGTAAAGCCGGTAGATGCGAATCAATTAGCTAGACAATATAATAAACAAACCGTCGATACAAAACAACAAATTGCCGGAGCCTTGACTGCACCCCCTTCATCTGGAAATGATGGCGCTATGACGCAAGGGTTTACAATACGTGAAGGAATAATTAATAATGCTGATGTGACAGGTACTGCGGATTTTAGTGGTTCGTCATATGATACAACCATGAGCGGAGTATCTTCAAATATTATGAAAATTGGAAATGCTACACGCCAACAGGAAACGATTAATGCTTTCAAAAATGAAAGTAACATTAGGTTGATCGCTGAGTCTTATAAATTTATACTTTGGACTATTTTAGCGATACTTGCTGTTATGGCGATATTAAAATTAAAGGAAAAATTTTCAGATGGTTCTGAAGAAGATTCGATTATGGGCGCAATATCGTCATTAGGTGCCGGTGTAAGTATGGACGATATTGGCGATAAAACCGAGTCAGTAAAAAATACATTATCCGAATCGATTGATCAAATACAAGAAGGTGCAAGAGATGCAGCAAGCGGAATTACAGAAGGAGCAAATAATGCAGTATCTGGTATCGGAAATGGAATAACCAATATTAACAGCGGTATATCTAATGCAGGAAATAAAATGTCAGAACTAACTGATAATATTAGTAATATGTCGCCTTCTGGTTCTGGTTCTGGTTCTGGTTCTGGTTCTGGTTCTGGTATGCCATCAAGGGGTGGAAGGCTTCGTAGAAAATAAATAGTAAATTATTATATTATTATTAATTATTTATATATATTAATAATAACAACAATAGAATGATTGAGCAATATAAAGTATTATTAGGATTATTCGCAATTATTCTAATATGTTCAGGCAAATTATTAAAAGATTATTTTTATCATAATCATCTTATTGAAGGAATGACTGCTCAAGCCGTTGTAACAAATCCAACGATTCTTTATCGACCGGCTATAAGTGCAACATCTGATCAAACCGGTTCAAGTTTAACCTTTCGCTTTACAACTGCCACATTAATTCCAACGAGTGGAAATTTATCGTTATCTTGTTCAAATAGTCAATTAACTGCTGCAGGTGTAGTATTACCAACAACGGCATCTAGCTATGTTGCAACTGTAACAACTACGACAAATGTAGCCGATAAGCCTATTTCGTCATTTACTGCATCACCGGTAGCCGGAGCTACATCAACGACCGTGACATTTACACCATCGTTTGGTGCAAACGAAGTAACAAGCGCAGTTCAACAAATGTCCGTAGGCACTACTATTCAAATTGTTGTGAGTGGTGTAACAATACGTAAAGCGACAGCCTCTAGCGACAATACAAGCAAAACTATTATATTTACGATAGCTGGAGTAGCTACCGATTCTACTACTGTAAATGTTACTATTGAGCCTCCAAAAGTTATTGGTATCGCCGGATCTTCGTCCAGTACAAGTGATATAGAATCTGCATTAACTGGATTAGACGCAGCTATTACAGCAGATCCAACGAATCAATCGCTAATTAACGCAAAAAGTGCATTAATTCAAATATTGACAGACACATATGGTACTGTCGCCGGAGCAGGAGCAATATTCAATAGTGGTAGCTTATATGATGCACAAAAAACAGCACTCGATTTTATATCGAAAGAAAAAGCACGAACAGATAAAAACGTTCAAATACTCGAAACTGATAACAGTAATAAAAAACGTATGTCGCAAATAAACATGTATTATACTCAAAACTACCAGGCAAATACTGAAATTATGAAGTATATTATTTACATGTCTTTCACATTAATTGTTTTAACACTTTTAAAGACAAAGGATTATATCCCTTCATCTATTGCAACTTTAGGGACAATATTTATTTTAACATTAGGTTCAATCGTTATCGGTAAAAAACTATTTGATATCTTACGCAGAAATGATATGGAATTTGACAAGTACGACTGGACATTTGACCAGGACAAACTTGATAACTCAAAATTAGTACAAACGAACGCAAATCCTGCAGATTTAAGTATGCTTGCAAGTATGAACACTCCTGCACCATGTTATGGCCCAGGTTGCTGTGATTCTGCAGGGACAACTTGGTATGAAAAAGGAAAGAAATGTATGACTACCGCCGCTGCCGCTGCTGCTGTTGCG
>Ga0209086_10001910_pt1 | contig 16632 bp, 13 predicted proteins | sample M_130207_XF_Meta_FD_187312 | JGI IMG/M metagenome (GOLD analysis project Ga0209086, IMG submission 187312) | Freshwater microbial communities from Lake Montjoie, Canada to study carbon cycling - M_130207_XF_MetaG (SPAdes) (version 2) | ecosystem: Environmental > Aquatic > Freshwater > Lake... | reverse complement strand
GCAGCCGTAAATAATCCAGCGTCAGACGCGCTGGAAGCGGCGTTTCTTGCCGTTTCTAGTCCACAATAGAAAAACGCGGATTGACCTGACGAACGAAAGGCTTGTTGTGGAGCCCGTCCTTGTACTCAACGGTCCGAATTTGGGCCGCCTTGGTTCACGCGAGCCTGAAATCTATGGCGGGACCACCTACGACCAGCTGGTCACCCAACTCGATGCGCAGGCCGCCCTGCTCGGGATCTCCGTTGAAGTGCGTCAGAGTGATTCAGAAACTGATTTGGTGCATTGGATTCACGAAGCCATTGATACGCGCCGGCCCGTGATTCTCAATCCTGCTGCGTTTACCCATTACTCCTACGCGCTGCGCGATGCCTGCGCGATGATGACCACACCGCTTATCGAGGTGCATATCTCAAACCCAGCCGCTCGCGAGGAATTTCGCCACACGTCGGTGATCTCGGCCGTGGCAACGGGGACCATCGCCGGTTTTGGCGTGGACTCCTACGTCCTGGCCTTGCGGGCTCTTGTGTCTTTGCCAGGCTGAATCGCGTGACATGGCAACACCGACGTGATCTAGCACTCGCACGTGCTGCCGCGGCTGACTGTTCGGCCTTACTGATAACGCATCCGGTGAACATCCGGTATTTGTGCGGATTCGACGGATCGGCCGGTGCTCTTCTTATTACTCCCGATCGCGTCGTGCTGGCAACCGATGGGCGCTACGTGCAGCAAGCGGGGATACAGGCCGGCGATTGTGAAGTAGTGCAGACGCGGGATTACAGCGCGGCGCTACTGGACATTGCACGAACTGCGCACCTGTCAACGGTTGGGTGTGAAGGTGATCATGTGTCCTGGAATCAGCACGCTCGGATGAGCGAGCTAGAGGTGGATGTTGTGGCAACATCAGGCTTGATCGAGTCCTTGCGCATGGTGAAGGATTCTCAGGAAATTGATTACATTCGCCAAGCGTGCAGTCTCACCGAATCCGCGTTACAAACCACCCTTGATGCGGTTCGGGTTGGGGTCAGCGAACGTGAGCTTGCTCGGATTTTTAGTTCAGCAGCAGCGGATCGAGGGGCCGATGGGCTGGCCTTCGATCCGATAGTTGCGATCGGGGAGAACGCGGCAATCCCGCATCACAAGCCAGGTGAGCGGGCTTTAGTTCGAGGGGACGTGATCCTGTTCGATGTCGGTGCCTCGGTTGGCGGCTACTGCGCTGATGTTTCGCGAACTGTCGTCCTGGGATCAGCCTCACCGGACCTGATCCATATCCACGACGTGGTCGCACGAGCGCAATCCGCGGCCATGGCCGGACTTGCTCCAGGGGTTGCGGCTAGTGACATTGATCAATTGGCTCGCGAGGTCATCGCCTCTGCAGGTTTTGCAGATAAATATATTCACGGCACGGGTCATGGATTAGGTCTGGAAATCCACGAGCCGCCACTGTTGGGTGCGTCAAGCGTCGGTACACTAGGGGAGCACTTTGTGGTCACGGTTGAGCCGGGGATTTACCTTCCTGGCGTCGGCGGAGTGCGAATCGAAGACACGGTGCTGGTTACCTCCAACGGCTACGAGTCATTGACCACGGGCACCCGCGAATTCGTTGAAATATCTGTATAGGAGTCAGGATTACCAATGGCCACCAGCAATGACCTGAAAAATGGTCTGGTCCTAAACATTGATGGTCAGCTCTGGACCGTTATCGACTTCCAGCACGTCAAGCCTGGCAAGGGTGGCGCTTTTGTGCGTAGCAAACTCAAAAACGTCCTCTCGGGCAAGGTCGTTGATAGGACGTTCAATGCCGGAGTGCGCGTCGAGACAGCCAACGTTGATAAGCGCGACATGCAGTACCTCTACAAGGATGTCGACGACTACATCTTTATGGACTTAGATTCCTTTGACCAGATCAACATTTCCACCCAGGTCGTGGGCGAAAACTCCAAATGGTTGCTGGAAAACCAGAAGGCAATTGTGGCTTTGCACGAAGGAAATCCGCTCTACGTTGAGCTTCCTGTAACCGTTGAACTTGAGGTGACGTATACCGAGCCTGGCATGCAGGGCGATCGCTCCACCGGTGGAACCAAGCCAGCGACAGTAGAGACCGGTGCTGAAATTCAGGTGCCGTTGTTCATCACCACTGGCGAACGCGTAAAGGTTGACACTCGCGACGGTAGCTACCTCGGCCGAATTTCAGGTTGATGGCATGACAGCCCGAACTAAAGCCAGAAAACGGGCCCTCGATGTTCTCTACGCAGCTGACGTTCGTGGGGTGGATTCGCGCGAAGTGCTTGCTGAACTCGTAGCCGAGCGACTTGCAGCACGCGATGCGATCAATCCCTACACCGTGGAGTTGGTCGAAGGGGTGCACGAGCACCTTGAGCGCATTGACGAACTACTGCTCACCCACGCCGAAGGCTGGGCACTGGATCGGATGCCGGTCGTGGATCGCAATCTGCTCCGTATTGGTGTTTTTGAAATTCTGTGGCAAGCCGAGGTACCCGATGCGGTAGTCGCTAGCGAAGCGGTAGAGCTCTCGACTCAGATTTCAACCGACGATTCACCGCGATTTATCAACGGGCTGCTCTCTAGGATCATTGACCTCAAGCCCATGCTTCCAGAGGGTCGCGAAGCGATGGTGGCGCAGACTCCCACTGGGGATATCCCGCCTAGCAAGTAGTGGTGGTACCCCGAGTGAGATTTGAACTCACACTGGACGGGTTTTGAATCCGTTGCCTCTGCCGTTGGGCTACCGGGGCTGGTGCCTGATCAGACTACCCTGAACCCTGTGAGTAGTGAACAGGCATGGTCAGCCGACGATGGCACCGCGCGAAGAATCGTTGTCGCAGAGGACGAAGCCCTCATTCGGATGGACCTGATTGAGATGCTGTCGGGCGCGGGCTTCGATGTTGTTGGCCAGGCTGGAGATGGCCGACGTGCGGTGGAGTTGGCGCACGAACTGCGCCCCGACCTGGTCATCATGGACGTCAAGATGCCCATCCTTGACGGCATCAGTGCCGCCGAAGAAATTATCGGTGCAGAAGTAGCACCCGTTTTGTTGCTCACTGCTTTTAGTCAGCGTTCGTTGGTGCAACGTGCCGTGGAAGCTGGCGCAATGGGGTACTTGGTCAAGCCGTTTACACCGCAGGATCTATTTCCGGCGATTGACATTGCGCTCGCACGCTATGAGCAGATGCAGGAGTTACGTAAGGAAGTCGCCGATCTTGAGCAAACCCTTGAAGCTCGCAAGCTCGTTGAACGGGCCAAGTCCATCTTGATTGCCAAGTTCACGATGACTGAACCTCAAGCCTTTCGATGGATTCAGCAGGCCGCCATGGATCGCCGCCTGTCCATGAAGGATGTGGCTTTGGTCGTTATTGAAGAGGCTGACGCCGGGCCTGGTGACATTTCGTGAGGCCTAGGGCGCTTTCGCGCAGTGCGTTGTTCGTCGCTGCTGTGGTTTTTTTGGCTCAGGTAGCCGGCTGTGGTGCCCCTACCGAGCCGGGGCGGCTAGCCGAACCCACAGCGACGACGTCTAAGACGGTGCGCAAGATTGCGGTGCTGGCTCCGCTGACCGGCACCCAAGCCGTTCAAGGTCGTGGATTATTGCGAGCGGTGGAATCGGCGGTGGACAAGCGTCAGGCGGCCCTTGATCAAGCTGGCATCGAACTGATCGTCACGCCGTTGGATGATCGCGGTGAGGCCTCCGTCGGGCAACAACAAGCCACCCGTCTTACCGATGATGTAGCCGTGGTCGGTCTCATCGGCAGTGTCAATTCGCTGGTTAATGAAAGCGTTCAACCCATCGTCAATAATGCAGGGATCGCAATGGTGGCCCCAGGTGGAGGTGCGACCACGCTGACCACGCGTGGCCAACCCGCGCGCCGGGCATTTCGAACCTTCTTTAGGTTGTGTGCACTTGATGTCAACCAGGGAGCGGCGACCAGTCAATGGGTCAGTCGCGGTAAGGCCACATCGGTGGTGCTGATCACGGATGGTCAGCTGGAAAATCGTCTCGTTGGGCGCAGCCTTGCTCAAGGATTGGGTAAAGACGTTCGATTGACCACCCTGACCATTGCTCGAGCCAGTCAGACACCGCCGACGGCTGCTGTTCTTGCGCGGATTCGGCAGGCCAAACCCGCGCGCATTGTGTTTTACGGTCAGCCTGACGATGCGTTGCCCTTACGGGCATCGCTGAAGCTTCCGCGCGTGCCGTTTTTGACCGCAGGTTCGATTGCACTGGATGAAGCGGCGCAAAGTGATCCGGTGGCCTGGGCAGGAGTGCAGTTCTCCACGGTCGGCGCCGTTCCTGCGTCGTTACCTGGGTTCAGGCCCTCGGTCACGCCGAGTCCAACCCCAGGTTCACCTGAGGTGTCACCCTCGGGGTTGTATGCCGCCGCAGGAACTGATGCTGCGAACCTGATGATTAACCAACTCTTAACCGATCGGGTTTTTACGTCAACTTCAGCTACAAGCGTGCAACGTCGCCAGGCCATGGTGACCGCGATAAGTAAGACCAACGCTGTGGGTCTGACCGGGAGAATCCGCTTCAACACTTTTGGTCAAGTCCTGCAAGCCCCGATTGGTTTTGGCACATTTACGCGCCTTGATGAACCGGCTTGGCAGCCAGCCATCGTCGTCTCCACTCAGCCCTAGGATGATGAGCGTGACTGAAGCCAAGCCTCGACTGCTCCTTCTCGATGGTCACTCCATGGCGTATCGCGCTTTTTATGCCTTGCCCCCAGAGAACTTTGCCACTGCTAGTGGGGTAACCACCAACGCCGTTTACGGCTTCTTGTCGATGTTGATCAACACGGTGCGCGATGAACAGCCCACCCACTTAGCTGTTGCCTTTGACGTGTCTCGCCAAACTTTCCGCTCCGAGCAGTATCCGGAATACAAGGCAAATAGGGCAAAGTCGCCGCCGGAATTCAAGCCACAAATCCCCGTGATTCAACAACTCTTAGCCACCATGGCCGTGCCCGTCGTGACCGCTGATGGATTCGAAGCCGACGACGTCATTGCCACGTTGGCCAGGCAGGCGCTAGCGCAAGGTTTTGATGTACTCATCGTCACCGGTGACCGCGACGCACTCCAATTGGTCGAGCCGGGAATCACGGTTTTGTATCCGCGAAAAGGGGTGTCTGACCTTGCCCGGATGACGCCCGAAGCAGTCGTGGAGAAATACGGCGTAACTCCCAAGCAGTATGCGGACCTAGCGGCGCTTCGGGGAGATCCGTCGGACAATCTGCCCGGCATTCCCGGTGTGGGTGAAAAGACGGCCGCCAAGTGGATTTTGCAGTTCGGCTCCATTGACGAATTGATTGCTCGGGCCGACGAAGTGAAGGGCAAGGTAGGCGAGGCGCTGCGCAGTCACCTAGATGCAGTCCAGTTGAACCGCACGTTGACCGCCCTCGTTGACGATGTCGAACTCGACCTCGCACCCGCTGATGCGATTCGGGTTGCTTGGGATGCGGTGGCGGTGAATGCGCTGCTGGACGAGCTAGAAATTCACGCGTTGCGCGATCGATTGAAGGCGATTGCGCCGGACGGAACTGATCACGAGGCCGGAGCGCCGGCAGTCCTTGATGATGCGGGGGAGGAACTAGCCGGCGAGGCAGTGGCCGATTGGCTCGCACAGCATGCGGTGGGAACCACCTGTGCCGTTGATGTCGTCGGTGATGCTCTGCACGGCACGGGCCGGCTTGAGGGCTTGGCGCTGGCGACCCAGGACCACGCGGTCTGGATCGACGCGGATGTGCTCACTGATGGCTCGGCCGCCTTGGGTGCAGTTCAGGATTGGGCCGCGGACGAGAATAGTCCGAAGGTCGTGCATAACGGGAACCGCAGCGCTTTGGTGTTGGGAGGCCGTGGCGTATTCCTCACCGGCGTTGTCAGTGACGTCGAACTGGTGGCCTATTTGGTGGCACCAGATTCGCGTGGCTATGAACTCGCCGGGCTGGTTCGCAGTTACCTGAAACTGGACCTGCCCGATTCTGAACAAGGTCAAGACCAGTTGAGTTTGGGCATCGATTCGGTGGTAGCGCCCTTGGCTCGAGCGCGCGCTCGTGCCCTTTTGGCGCTCGAACCGCTCTTGCAACAGAGGTTGGAATCCATCGATGGCGCCGGACTACTCACTGATGTTGAACTCCCAGTTACTGCCGCCCTGGTGGCGATGGAGCAAACCGGTATCGGGATTGATCGCGAACAACTAACGGATCTGTCACGCCACTTTGATGGCCAAGCGCAGGAAGCTATCGAATCCGCGCACAAGGAAGTCGGTCACGCCGTCAACCTGGCTTCGCCCAAGCAACTGCAAGTGGTGTTGTTTGACGAGCTCAATATGCCGACGAAGGGGATAAAGAAGACGAAGACTGGATTCTCCACGGACGCGGAATCTCTAGCGAGCTTGTTTGAAACGGAGCAGCATCCCTTCCTTGGTTACGTGTTGTCGCATCGAGAGGCAGCGAAATTGCGTTCGACGGTCGATGGACTGGTCAACGCCGCATCAGCTGATGATCGAATTCGCACGACCTATATGCAAACCATTGCCGCCACGGGTCGTCTGTCATCCACCGATCCCAATCTCCAAAACATTCCGGTACGAACCGCTGAAGGTCGACGAATCCGTGGTTGCTTTGTCGTTGGTCCAGGTTTTGAGTCGCTGATGACGGCTGACTATTCCCAGATCGAAATGCGGATCATGGCGCACTTGTCCGGCGACCAAGGGCTGATCGCTGCTTTCATCAGCGGGGAAGACCTGCACACCACGGTTGCCTCGCAAGTCTTTGGCGTGCCTGATTCTCAGGTGGATGCTGAGATGCGTCGCAAGATCAAGGCGATGTCCTATGGCCTGGCCTATGGGTTGTCGGCGTTTGGATTGGGCAAGCAACTCAACATGGGAGCTGGCGAAGCCAAGGACTTGATGGATGAGTACTTCAAGCGTTTCGGTGGGGTGCGCGATTATCTGGAGTCCGTTGTTGCCACTGCGCGAACCACCGGCTACACCGCAACAGTGTTGGGCCGCCGCCGCTACTTCCCGGACTTGAACAGTGATAACCGCATGCGTCGTGAGGCTGCAGAGCGGATGGCCCTGAATGCGCCCATCCAAGGTTCGGCCGCCGACATCATCAAGGTCGCAATGGTCAACGTCAAGCGGGCTATCACCACAGCCAACCTGCAGTCACGATTGCTCCTACAGGTCCACGACGAACTCGTACTAGAGGTCGCTCCCGGTGAACGCGAGGAACTTGAATCCCTCGTGCGCACGCAGATGGGTGCGGCTTATGCGTTAGATGTTCCGCTGGATGTGTCTGTTGGCGTGGGGGATTCCTGGGATTCCGCGGCCCACTGACGTTTGGCAGTCAGGGTAGAGAGGGGGGACCGCTCACTAGGAGCTGATGGGTTCCCGTCGTCGGGGGCGGAAGCGTGAAATTGGCACACCGGACCCGCCCAATCGGCTCTATGCGGCGTTTACTACCCTTGGACTTTCCGCTTTGTCCCATCTATCAAAGGCCCCTACTACTCCATGACCGCCACTACTTCTGCCCCTTCAAGCGCCCCACAGATCGCCGTAAATGACATTGGCTCGGCTGAGGACTTCCTCGCCGCCATTGACCAGACCATCAAGTACTTCGATGACGGAGACATTGTTGATGGCATCATCGTCAAGGTTGATCGTGACGAAGTTCTTCTCGACATCGGTTACAAGACTGAAGGTGTAATCCCTTCTCGCGAACTTTCCATTAAGCACGACATTGACCCCAACGAGATTGTCAAAGTCGGCGACCGTATTGAAGCCCTCGTCCTGCAGAAGGAAGACAAAGAAGGCCGCTTGATCCTGTCCAAGAAGCGCGCGCAATACGAGCGTGCTTGGGGCGACATTGAAAAGATCAAGGAAGAAGATGGCATTGTTGAAGGTTTGATCATTGAAGTGGTCAAGGGTGGCCTCATCGTCGACATCGGCTTGCGTGGCTTCTTGCCCGCTTCGTTGGTGGAAATGCGTCGCGTGCGCGACCTGCAGCCCTATGTGGGTCAAACCGTTGAAGCCAAGATCATTGAGCTGGACAAGAACCGCAACAACGTAGTGCTGTCCCGTCGCGCTTGGCTTGAGCAGACGCAGTCCGCTGTACGCGTTGATTTCCTGACCACCTTGCTCAAGGGTCAGGTCCGCAATGGTGTGGTTTCGTCGATCGTCAACTTCGGTGCATTCGTTGACCTGGGTGGCGTTGACGGTTTGGTTCACGTTTCTGAACTTTCCTGGAAGCACATTGACCACCCGTCAGAAGTGGTGGAAGTCGGCCAAGAAGTCACCGTAGAGGTCCTCGAAGTGGACATGGAGCGCGAGCGCGTTTCCCTGTCGCTGAAGTCAACGCAAGAGGACCCATGGCAGCAGTTCGCTCGGACCCACCAAATGGGCCAGGTTGTGCCAGGTCGCGTGACCAAGCTCGTTCCCTTCGGCGCCTTTGTTCGCGTCGATGAGGGCATCGAAGGCTTGGTTCACATCTCTGAACTGGCTGAGCGTCACGTGGAGATCCCCGAGCAGGTCGTTCAGGTTGACACCGAATTGTTCGTCAAAGTCATCGACATTGACCTGGAACGTCGTCGAATCTCACTCTCGCTCAAGCAAGCCAACGAAGGTGCGATCGGCGAGATCATCGACTTCGATCCCACGCAATACGGGATGGACGCCAACTACGATGCCGAGGGTAATTACGTGTACCCCGAAGGTTTCGATTCTGACACCGGTGAATGGTTGCCTGGTCACGAAGCCGCGCAGACACAGTGGGAAGCCCAGTACGCCGAAGCACAGAAGCGCTTTGATGCACACAAGGTGCAAATGGCTGATGCTCAGAAGGCAGACGCTGAAGCAGCTGATGCTGAGCCGACCTCGTTCTCGTCAGAAGAGGGCGAACAGGTGGAGACCGGCGCCTTGGCCTCCGATGCAGCGTTGGCTGAGTTGCGCGAGAAGCTCACATCCTCAGACGAGTGACCGCGCAGTCCTTAAGCCTTAGGCTGTAGGCATGTTGGTTGTTGGTTTAACAGGCGGAGTCGGTGCGGGAAAAAGCACCGTCTCTGGCCTGTTGGCCGATCATGGAGCAGTCATTGTTGATGCCGATGCCATTGCCCACGCTGTTGTAGAGCCTGGCACCTCCGGCTTCCAGCAAATCCTTGATGCGTTCGGCGATGAGGTCCTGTATTACGACGGGATGCTCGACCGCAAGGCCTTGGCCGCCTTGGTGTTTCGCGACGATGTCGCTCGTAAGCAACTCGAAGGCATCATTCATCCCTTGGTTCGGCAACAATCGGACCTCATGACCGCCTTGGCCGATGATGACGCGATCGTCGTGCACGACGTGCCCTTGCTCGCTGAAACTGGCCGGCTGGACTCCTATGACGTCATCGTGGTCGTGGACGCTCCAGAGGACGTTCGTATCTCACGGCTGCTGCAATCACGTGGCTGGGACGTATCCACGGCTCAAGCGCGCATAAACGCACAGGCAAGCCGGGAAGACCGCCTTGCCATTGCTGATGAAGTGATCGTGAACACCGGCGACCTGGGCAAACTCAAAGATCAGGTGGACCAGCTGTGGCACCGGCTAGTCACTCGCCGAGATGCTGCGTAGCGTGGCATTGTGAGACCAATTACTGATTTGCAGCGCACCGTGGCGCCGCTTGAAGTCATTAGCGACCTCACCCCGGCTGGTGACCAGCCCGCAGCTATCGCAGAAATCACCGCGCGCATTCATGCAGGGGAGCAGAACATCGTTTTGCTCGGTGCCACAGGCACTGGCAAATCGGCAACAACGGCGTGGGTCGTTGAGCAACTCCAACGCCCCACCTTGGTGATGGCGCCAAACAAGACCTTGGCTGCCCAGTTGGCTAACGAATTGCGAGAGTTGTTACCCAACAACGCGGTGGAATATTTCGTTTCCTACTACGACTACTTCCAGCCTGAGGCGTACGTGCCGACTACGGATACGTACATCGAAAAAGACTCGTCCATCAACGAAGAGGTGGAACGGCTGAGGTATTCGGCGACGAACAGTCTGCTTACTCGACGCGATGTAGTGGTTGTTGCCACGGTTTCCTGTATTTACGGCCTGGGCACTCCCCAAGAATACGTCGATCGCCGGATTCGGCTTCGGTCAGGCGATTCCATTGATAGGGATACCTTGCTGCGCCAGCTGGTCGACATCCAGTATGAACGCAACGACATTGCTTTCACTCGGGGCACCTTCAGAGTCAGGGGAGACACGGTTGAAGTGTTCCCCGTCTATGAACAACATTGCGTGCGCATTGAGTTCTTCGGTGATGAGGTGGAAAGACTGAGCACTCTCCATCCGTTGACCGGTGAAATCATCAGCGACGATGCGGAAGTCTCCATTTTCCCAGCATCTTTTTATGTCGCGAGCCCTGAACGCATGGAACGCGCAATCGCGGAAATTGAAACTGAACTCGAGGCACGGCTTACCGAATTTGAGGAACAAGGCAAGTTGCTTGAGGGCCAGCGCCTGCGTATGCGCACCACCTACGACATCGAAATGATGCGCCAGATGGGATCGTGTGCGGGCATTGAGAACTACTCGCGCCACATTGATGATCGCCCGCAAGGATCTCCGCCGAACTGTCTCCTGGATTACTTTCCAGAGGACTTCTTGCTCGTCATAGACGAATCCCACGTGACCGTTCCGCAGATTGGTGCCATGTATGAAGGCGACGCATCGAGAAAGCGGACGTTGGTGGAACATGGGTTTAGGTTGCCGAGCGCCATGGACAACCGCCCTCTGAGGTTTGCCGAATTCTTGGAGCGCACAGGGCAAACCATTTATTTGTCCGCGACGCCGGGCAAGTATGAACTCGAGCACTCCGACGGTTTCGTTGAACAAATCATTCGCCCTACTGGCTTGATTGACCCGCAGATCATCGTCAAGCCGACGCTGGGACAAATTGACGATCTAGTGCATGAAATCCGGCTTCGGGTTGAGCGTAATGAGCGTGTTTTGGTGACCACGTTGACCAAGAAGATGTCTGAGGAGCTCACCGATTACCTGGTCAACCTCGATATTCGGGTGCAGTATCTGCACTCAGATGTGGACACCTTGAAGCGCGTGGAGTTACTGCGCGATCTACGCCTGGGACACTTCGATGTGTTAGTGGGTATCAACTTGCTGCGTGAAGGCCTTGACCTTCCTGAGGTGAGCCTCGTGGCAATCTTGGACGCAGATAAAGAGGGCTTCTTGCGATCGGGTACGTCGTTGATCCAAACGATCGGTCGCGCGGCCCGGAACGTTTCTGGCGAAGTACATATGTATGCCGATCGCATTACTGCTTCGATGGAGCTGGCCATTGAAGAAACCAATCGCCGGCGAGAAAAGCAGGTGGCTTACAACACCGAACGCGGTGTTAGCCCTGAGCCGCTTCGCAAGAAGATCAGCGACATCACCGAGATGCTGGCCAGAGAAGACGCCGATACCGAAGAACTTTTGGCCGGCACCCCGCAGCGGCGCGCTGGCAGCCAAGTACCCCTGCTCAACAGGGGACTTAACCCCGCTTCCTTACCTCAGGCCGAACTAGCCGGACTGATCGAGCAATTGACTGAGCAAATGCATGCAGCGGCGCTGGAACTGCAGTTTGAACTGGCGGCTCGAATTCGCGATGAAGTAGTGGATCTCAAGCGGGAATTGCGCAACATGCAGGAAGCCGGCGTCTGACTATCATTGTGTTAACAAATTCTTTTGGCCGGCGACAGGGATTGGTGTGGTGAAGTGAATCTTCCGCTGTCGGTGTGGTTGATCACGATCGCCGTGTTCCTGGTCGTCATCGGAGCAGACTTACTCATCGCGGATCGCCGCCCCCACGTGTTATCCACCAAGGAAGCCCTGGGGTGGGTCCTTTTTTATGTCAGCCTTGCGATCATCTTTGGGCTGTCTCTGGGTCAAATTTCCGGCTGGGAATACGGTCAGCAATTCTTTGCTGGTTACGTCACGGAACTGAGCTTGTCCGTTGATAACCTCTTTGTCTTCCTAGTCCTGTTAACGTCCTTTGCTGTTCCGAAGGAATACCAGCACCGCATTTTGATGCTGGGCATCGTCATCGCCCTGGTTCTTCGCGGTGTCCTCATCGCTCTGGGTGCGGCGGTAATCAATGCCTTTAGCTGGTCGTTTTACCTCTTCGGTGCTTTCTTGCTCTTCACCGCGGTCCAGGTGATTCGCCATCGCAATGACCATCCGGAGCCGAGCAATAACCCGCTGTTTAAGTTGGTTGAGCGTGTAATTTCGACCACCGAGAACTACGACGAGGGCAAGTTCTTTACCCGAATTGATGGCAAGCGCTTTGCCACGCCCATGTTGGTCGTGATTTTGGCCATCGGCACCACGGATTTACTGTTCGCCCTCGACTCAATCCCTGCGATTTATGGCTTAACCGAAGAACCTTTCATCGTCATGACAGCGAACGCTTTTGCCCTTCTTGGGCTGCGCCAACTGTTCTTCGTTATTAGCGGGCTGGTTGATCGTCTGATCTACCTCAGTTTCGGATTGGCTTTCATTCTGGGCTTTATCGGCGTCAAGCTGGTTCTCCACGCAATGGCTGAAACGCCTAGTTTGAATTGGGAATTCGAAATTCCACTGCAGGTGTCGTTACTCGTGATTGGCCTGACACTTGTGACTACAACTCTGGCCTCGTTGCTCCGCACACGTCAGTTGAATGCCAAGGCGGTGGAGTAATCCGTGCCCGATCAACTGATTATTCGCGGTGCGCGCGAACACAACCTGAAGAATGTCTCCCTTGAACTTCCCCGGGATGCACTGATTGTGTTCACCGGCCTATCAGGTTCAGGAAAATCAAGCTTGGCCTTCGACACCATCTTTGCTGAAGGCCAGCGTCGTTATGTGGAGAGCTTGTCGGCCTATGCTCGCCAGTTTCTTGGTCAATTGGATAAGCCAGATGTTGATTTCATTGAAGGCTTGTCCCCGGCTGTTTCCATTGATCAAAAGTCAACGAATCGCAACCCGCGATCAACCGTGGGAACCATTACCGAGGTTTATGACTACTTGCGCTTGTTGTACGCACGAGCCGGAACGCCCCATTGCCCCGAATGCGGGGATGTCATAGCCCGCCAAGCGCCGCAGCAAATCGTTGATCGCATCTTGGATCTGGAGGAGGGAAGTCGTTTCCAGGTTCTCGCGCCGTTGGTTCGGGCGCGCAAGGGTGAATATGTTGACCTGTTTAAGCAGTTGCAAACCCAAGGTTTTAGTAGGGCAAGAGTGGACGGGGTGGTGTACGGACTTGAGGAAGTCCCCACCCTGAAAAAGCAGGAAAAGCACTCCATTGAAGTGGTGGTCGATCGACTCGCGGTGAAGGCCAGCTCGCGTCGACGGCTCACGGATTCGGTCGAAACGGCACTCAAGCTGGGCGGGGGCCTGGTCATCCTTGAGTTTGTTGACGTGGCCGAAGATGATCCGCACCGCGAACGCACCTATTCAGAGCACTTGGCATGTATTAAAGATGACCTCTCCTTCGAGGAACTAGAACCGCGATCCTTCTCCTTCAACTCGCCCTTTGGCGCTTGCCCTGAGTGCACGGGACTGGGCATTCGCATGGTGGTTGATCCCGAGTTGATCATTCCTGACCCGACCTTGTCCTTGCGCGAAGGAGCGATTGCTCCCTGGTCGGGTGGGCACATTAGTAATTACTTCGCTCGGCTCCTCGAGGCTGTTGCTGACAATGTGGGCTTCTCGATGGATACCCCGTGGAACAAGTTGTCGGCCAAGGCGAAGAAGGCTGTGCTTTACGGGGACGACGAGCAGGTGGCTGTTCGCTACAAGAACCGCTTCAACCGTCAGCGGTCCTACACGACCACCTTTGAAGGTGTCTTGGGTTTCGTGGAGCGTCGCCATGAGGAGTCAGAGTCAGATTCCAGTCGGGAGCGTTACGCCGGCTACATGCGAGAGACTCCGTGCGAGGCCTGCGCGGGTACGCGTCTAAAGCCTTTGATCCTTGCCGTGACCTTGGGCGGGGCCTCCATTGCCGAACTTGCAGCCATGTCCATTGCTGATGGTGCCGAATTCTTAAGCAAGCTGAAGTTGCCCCCGCGCGAGGCCAAAATTGCTGGTCGGGTGCTGAAGGAAATCAACGAACGTTTGACCTTCCTTCTCGATGTCGGCCTTGATTATTTGTCCCTTGATCGCGCGGCCGGAACACTGTCCGGGGGCGAGGCGCAGCGCATTCGATTGGCGACCCAGATTGGCTCTGGGTTGGTAGGGGTCTTGTATGTGCTCGATGAGCCATCCATCGGCCTGCACCAGCGCGACAATCGGCGCCTGATCGAGACGCTGGTTCGCCTTCGCGACTTGGGTAACACGTTGATCGTTGTTGAACACGATGAAGACACCATTCGTACCGCCGACTGGGTAGTGGATATCGGTCCTGGAGCTGGCGAGCACGGTGGTCATGTGGTGGTGTCAGGTTCGGTCAAGGATCTGCTGAGCAACAAGGAATCCGTGACCGGGGCCTATCTTTCGGGTCGCAAATCTATCGCCGTGCCGGCTGCGCGACGCCCCGTTGATAAAGCACGCATGCTGTCGGTCAAGGGGGCGACCGAGAACAATCTGAAGAAGGTTGATGCGAGTTTCCCGCTGGGCTGTCTAGTGGCCATCACGGGAGTGAGTGGATCGGGCAAATCCACACTGGTTAACGACATCTTGTACTCCGCGCTCGCTCGTGAACTCCAGGGATCCCGGGTGGTCCCTGGGAGGCACCGCAAGATTGAGGGCTTAGAGCTCGTCGACAAAGTCGTTCACGTGGATCAAAGCCCGATTGGGCGCACGCCTCGCTCCAACCCTGCCACGTACACAGGCGTGTTCGATCACATTCGCAAGATTTTCGCTGCCACCCCAGAAGCCAAAGTCCGTGGCTACCAGCAAGGTCGCTTCTCCTTTAATGTCAAAGGTGGCCGCTGTGAATCGTGCAGCGGTGACGGCACGCTAAAAATTGAAATGAACTTCTTGCCCGATGTTTACGTTCCCTGTGAAGTGTGCCGGGGTGCGCGATACAACCGTGAGACTTTGGAAGTGCACTTCAAGGGCAAATCCATTGCCGATGTCTTGAACATGCCCATTGAAGAAGCCTTAGACTTCTTTGAAGCCATTCCCGCGATTGCTCGACACCTGAAAACGCTCAATGATGTGGGCCTGGGGTATGTGCGGATGGGCCAATCGGCTCCCACCTTGTCTGGTGGAGAAGCACAGCGCGTGAAGTTGGCCTCGGAACTCCAAAAGCGCTCAACCGGTCGCACGGTTTATGTGCTGGACGAGCCCACCACCGGGCTTCACTTTGATGACGTTGCCAAACTTCTTGGCGTTCTGGGCCGTTTGGTAGATGCCGGCAATACGGTGATTGTCATTGAACACAATCTTGATGTCATTAAGACCGCTGACTGGGTCATTGACCTAGGACCTGAGGGTGGCGGTCGTGGCGGGGAGATCGTGGCAACCGGAACTCCGGAGCAGGTAGCGGCCAACCCTTCCAGTTACACCGGGCACTACCTCGCATCCGCTCTGGGCGTTACGGTCCCGGGTAAGAAACCCCGGAAGCGAACAACCTAACTTCACCCTTTCGTCTAGAGTCGGAAATCCACGTAGGAGGCACGAATGAGTCCATCCCGTAGAGGCGTTCTTCACACCGGCGCGATTATCGCGGTGGCTGGCGCGGCTGCGCCATTGCTTGCGGCCTGTGGTGATGATCAAGTTCAAGGCGGTGCTACCGAACCGACGACCACGCCGGCGGCAAAAGGCGGCGCCTCTGAGGGGATCGTGGCCGTTGCGGATATTCCCGCGGACGGTTCGGTCGTCAAGATCGTTGATGATCGCAAGATTGTGGTGACGAAGTCCGCCGCCGGCCAGGTGCATGCCTTCAGCGCTGTGTGTACACATAGTGGCTGCACTGTTAAGGGCGTCGAAGCCGGCTCGATCCTGTGTGTGTGCCATGGGAGTCAATTCAATCCGGTAACTGGTGCTGTGGTTCAAGGTCCGGCCCAAACACCCTTGGCCACGATCCCCGTACAGGTGCGAAACGGCATCGTTGACTTTGCGTGAGCTTGATGACACTGCTTAAACCGGCGACTTCGGCAATCCCAGTGGAGCCGGGTGTCTATCGTTTTTTTGATGCTAATCAGCAAGTGATTTATGTCGGCAAGGCAGCAAACCTGCGCTCTCGTCTGACGTCCTATTTCGCAGATCCTGTCACGCTTCATCCGCGTACCAGGTCAATGGTGGAGCGAGCTGCCACCGTTGATTGGACGATAGTTCAGAGCGAGGCCGAAGCCTTCCAGCTGGAGTATTCCTGGATCAAGACCTATGAACCGCGTTTTAATGTCAAATATCGGGACGACAAGTCCTATCCATACCTGGCGGTGACCGTGGGTGAGCCCTATCCCCGCGCCCAGGTTGTACGTGGGCAGCGTCGCAAAGCGACGAAGTATTTCGGACCGTACGCACAGGCATGGGCGATCCGCGAGACGCTTGATCAGTTGCTTCGAGTCTTCCCGGTACGTACCTGTAGCGCGGCTGTATTTCGCAGTGCGAAGCAAAGTGACCGGCCCTGCCTCTTGGGCTATATCGATCGGTGTTCTGCGCC
>Ga0209086_10001908_pt1 | contig 16636 bp, 15 predicted proteins | sample M_130207_XF_Meta_FD_187312 | JGI IMG/M metagenome (GOLD analysis project Ga0209086, IMG submission 187312) | Freshwater microbial communities from Lake Montjoie, Canada to study carbon cycling - M_130207_XF_MetaG (SPAdes) (version 2) | ecosystem: Environmental > Aquatic > Freshwater > Lake... | reverse complement strand
AGGCAATTAGAACTAAAGCCGTTGCATTTGCGAAGAAGCAAGTTTTAGCACGCAAGCCATATATCTGGGGCGCACAAGGTCCGAATGCATTTGATTGTTCTGGTCTGGTTTATGCCGCATATAAAGATGCAGGTTTAGGTTGGCCTCAATGGGGACGGCTAAACGCTGCACTTTACTTCGTTGCATCAAAGCGTGTTCCATTAAGTGAACTCGTGCCCGGAGATTTACTTTTCTATTCTTACGATGGATCGGTTCAAAATATCCACCACATGTCTATCTATGCTGGAAATGGCATGATGTGGGAGGCAAACTCAAGAAGAGTGGGCTTGATTTACTCAAATATGTATAGCGTTAAAGGCATGATGCCATCTGGCGGCCGGGTCTAATAGTTTTATAGAGTGCTCCATGTGAGCGTTAAGAACCCAGCACTACTTGAACTGCGACAGGCGGTTCGCATTCGCTTTCAAAAATTAGAGCCACATTCTAAAGTTTGTGTTGGTGTCTCAGGTGGCGCCGATTCCTTAGCGCTAGCAATTGCCGCAAAGCTTGAGAGTGATAAATTTAATATTGATTTGATCGGCGTAATTGTTGACCATGGACTTCAAGAAGAATCTGCAGAGACTGCGGAAACAACACGTAAGACCTTAGAAAAAATTGGATACAGCGATATTTTTCTGGGTAAAGCAAATGTCATCCTTACCGACGGTCTGGAAGCTTCTGCTCGTCGGGCCCGGTATAAAGTTTTTGAACAATCTATGGAAACTTATGGCGCGAAAACATTCTTACTAGGGCACACAAAGAATGATCAAGCCGAGGGAGTTTTACTTGGCCTCGCTCGAGGCTCTGGAACAAAATCACTTTCTGGAATGCAAGAAGTCAGTGGGCCTTACATCAGACCATTTCTAACTATTGATAGAAGCACAACCGAGGAAGCTTGTAATGAAGCCGGAATTAAATTCTGGAACGATCCACATAATATTAAAAGTGAATTTTCTAGAGTGCGCGTTCGCGAAAATATTCTGCCGTTAATCGAGAGCGAGATTGGTCCAGGAATCATTGATGCACTTTCAAGATCTGCAAAAATTTTACGTGAAGATGCAACTGCGCTAGATGAGTGGGCAGATGCGGTTTTCTCTCAACTAAACCCAGCAGATATTGAGATTTCAACCCTTATCGATCTACCAATCGCAGTTCGGAGCAGGGTGTTGCGTCGGGCGATTTATGCCGCAGGGGCACCGGTTGGAAGCATTTCCGCCTCGCATTTGGAACCAATTGAGGCTTTTGTGAGTGATTGGCGTGGTCAGGGCCACACATCTCTTCCTGGTGGTGTGAAGGTTGGCCGAATTTCGGGCAGACTTTCGCTCTCGAACTCGCAACCAACGCAGCCTTAAAAGTAGAAAGAGAATCGCCTCGTGGATCTAGCAACTACCGGAACCGATATTGATCGCGTAATAGTTACTGAAGAACAAATTCGTGCGCGCCTTAAGGAATTGGCGATACAAGTTGAGAAAGATTATGAAGGAAGAGACTTACTTTTAATCGGAGTTCTTAAAGGTGCCGTGATGACGATGGCAGATTTTGCACGTGCGCTACAGCGACATATTGAGATGGATTGGATGGCAGTCTCTTCATATGGCTCCGGAACAAAATCAAGTGGTGTTGTTCGTATTTTGAAAGATCTAGATCGCGACATTACTGGCCGCGAAGTTGTAATCGTCGAAGATATTGTAGATACCGGTTTAACACTTGGTTGGTTAAAAGCAAATCTAGAATCACGTGGCGCTAAGAGCGTCGAAATTTTAACAATGTTGCGTAAACCGGAGGCCGCAAAGGTCGAAGTGGACGTTAAGTATGTGGGCTTTGATATTCCAACAGAATTCGTTGTGGGCTATGGACTTGATTTCAATGAAAAATATCGCAATCTTGATTTCATTGGCGTTCTAGCGAAACATATGTATTTATGACCGAGAAAAATACAAAGAAAAAGCCGCCAACTACTCCTAAAAAGAAAATTTCATTTTCGAAGGCACGAGTCCGCAAAATCTTACGCGGTCCACTTTTCTGGATTGTTTTATCTCTCGTTCTGGTCAGTTTCTTTGGGAAGCTCTCCTCAAGTGGTGATAAATTTACCAAAGTTGAGACCTCAACGATTCTCGCCGCAATTTCGGCGAACAAGGTTGATTCTGCACTTGTTATAGATCGTGATCAGAAAATAGAAGTTGTTTTAAAGCCTGGAAATTATGTAAAAGGTTCAAAGAAGATTTACGCCTCATTTGTTACTGGGGAAGAGCCACAAATAATTGAACTTTTAACTAGCAATCCACCTCCTAAAAAGTGGGATGTAAAGGTCCCAACACAATCTCTCTGGGTGTCAGTACTTTTAAGTATTCTCCCACTTTTACTTATTGGGTTCTTATTACTTCTCTTTATGGGAAATGCTCAAGGTGGAAATAAAGTCTTCTCCTTTGGAAAGTCTAAAGCAAAGTTGCAGACAAAAGAGATGCCGAAGAACACCTTCGAGGATGTCGCAGGTGCAGATGAAGCAGTTGCGGAACTTACCGAAATAAAAGATTTTCTAGCCTCACCCCAGAAATATCAAGACATCGGCGCGAAGATTCCAAAGGGTGTGCTTCTTTATGGTCCACCAGGAACAGGAAAAACACTGTTGGCTCGCGCTGTTGCTGGTGAGGCAAGTGTTCCTTTCTATTCCATCTCTGGCTCTGAATTTGTAGAAATGTTTGTTGGAGTTGGTGCATCCAGAGTGCGCGATCTATTTGCTCAAGCCAAAGCAAATGCACCTGCAATTATCTTTGTTGATGAAATTGATGCTGTTGGTCGCCAACGCGGTGCGGGACTTGGCGGCGGACATGATGAACGTGAACAAACACTTAACCAGTTACTTGTTGAGATGGATGGTTTTGAAGCAAATGGGCAGGTAATTTTAATTGCTGCTACAAACCGCCCTGATGTTTTAGACCCCGCGTTATTACGTCCAGGAAGATTTGATCGTCAGATTCCAGTAGACCGTCCTGATTTAAAAGGTCGTATTGCAATTCTTGAAGTTCATGCTAAGAATAAGCCAATTGCAAAGTCTGTTAAATTAGCGGATTTTGCAAAACGTACGCCGGGATTTACTGGAGCCGATTTAGCCAATGTATTGAACGAAGCAGCGCTATTAACTGCTCGCGAAAATGCCAAGGTGATTACAAGCGCTGCGCTAGATGAAGCGATTGATCGCGTTATGGCCGGCCCACAACGCAAGACAAGGCTGATGACTGAAGAGGAACGTCGTATCACCGCGTATCACGAAGGTGGTCATGCACTTGTGGCTCACGCACTTCCACATACAGATCCTGTCCATAAAATTACAATCATGCCGCGTGGTCGCGCACTTGGTTATACGATGATTTTGCCGGATGAAGATCGATATGCCACAACCCGAAATCAAATGCTTGATCAACTTGCATACTCATTGGGTGGTCGCGCAGCTGAAGAATTAATTTTCCACGATCCAACAACAGGTGCTTCAAATGATATTGAGAAGGCCACAAACTTGGCTCGCGCAATGGTTACGCAATATGGAATGACAGAACGAATCGGCGCAATCAAACTTGGAATTAGTGAAGGCGAACCATTCCTTGGACGCACTTACGGACACCAGAGAGATTATTCTGAGGAAGTTGCTGGCATCATAGATGGCGAAATCCGAACTCTTATAGAGAATGCACACCAAGAGGCTTATGAAATTCTCGTTGCTAACCGAGATATTCTCGACGATTTAGTAGAAGTCTTGCTCGAAAAAGAGACGCTATTAAAAGATGAAATTGAGAAGATCTTCAAGAAAGTCAGATTAGTTTCAAAGCGACCAGCATGGACAGGTTCTGATACTCGTATACCAAGCGCGCTGCCACCAGTTGCGCTTTCGCCTGCAAAACCTCAAGCACCTGTAGTTGAAGAAGAGGAAAAAGCTATTCGCAAGCCAAGAAAGAAAGTAACACCACCAAGTGAATGAGATAACTCCAGTTTCAATGGGGCCACATGACGGTGGTGCCAAAGGTGAGTTTGATCAGGAGCGTGCAGAAAAGGCAGTAACTGAATTACTTCTTGCAATCGGTGAAGATCCAACTCGTGATGGTTTAAGAGAGACACCTGCAAGAGTTGCTAGAGCACTTAAGGAGAACTTCGCGGGGTTATGGCAATCACCAGAAGAAGTTCTATCAACAACATTTGATATTGAGCATCGCGAATTAGTCATAGTCCGAGATATCGAAGTATTTTCTCATTGCGAACATCACCTAACGCCATTTCATGGTGTTGCACATATCGGGTATATCCCAGGAGAAAATGGAAAAATTACCGGACTATCAAAGTTGGCAAGACTTGTAGATATGTATTCAAAAAGGCCACAAGTACAAGAACGTTTAACGTCACAGATTGCCGATGCAATGGTTGAGGTATTGAATCCTGCAGGCGTGATTGTTGTTATCGATTGCGAACATTTGTGCATGTCAATGCGCGGTGTTCGTAAATCTGAAGCAAGAACTATTACAAGTGCAGTTCGTGGACAATTACGTGATCCTGCCACTCGCGCTGAGGCGATGAGCCTCATAACTTCCAATAATCGCTAACATGCGCAACGAAAGAACTCTCGTAATGGGAATCTTGAATGTTACTCCAGATTCTTTTGCAGATGGCGGTCGACATTTTGATTTTGAATCTGCAATCAATAGAGCCAAAGAGATGATTTCTGAGGGCGTAGACATAATTGATGTTGGTGGTGAATCGACCCGCCCTGGTGCAGATCGTGTAAGTGAAGAGGTTGAGAGAGATCGAGTAATTCCAGTAATAACTGAGCTCGCCGAACTTGGCGTAACTTTAAGTATTGATACAACTCGTTCAAATATTGCGCTTGCAGCGATTGGCGCGGGAGCAACAATCGTTAACGATGTTAGCGGTGGCTTGGCTGACACAAAGATGCCCTCAGTAATTGCCAGCAATCCAGCGATTCAATATGTAGTTATGCATTGGCGCGGTCACTCGAAAGATATGCAGAACTCGGCGAAGTATACGAGCGTAGTTAGTGAAGTTAAAGAAGAGTTAGATGATCGAGTTATCGCCTTAACAAAATCTGGCATCGCGCCTGAACAAATAATTTTAGATCCAGGAATAGGTTTTGCAAAGAGCGCTGAACATAATTGGGAATTGCTAAGAAATATAGATCGATTACAACTACTTGGTTTTCCAATCCTTATTGGTACCTCACGAAAACGCTTTTTAGGAGATTTACTTGGCGCAAATTCAGCTGATGATCGTGAGTCTGCATCCATCGCACTTACAACGCATCTAGCAAAGGCAGGGGTTTGGGGAGTCAGAACCCATTCAGTGAAGCCGCATCGTGATGCAATTGCCGTTGTTGAGGAGATGCAAAAATGAGTGATCGTATTTCGCTAACTGGAATTTCGGCGACCGGCTTCCACGGGGTATTTCCAGAAGAACGTCGCGACGGCCAAATCTTTATTGTTGATCTGGAGCTCTCTTTGGATTTAAAACCGGCTGGCAAGAGTGATGATTTAACCAAGACAATTAATTATGCAAGTGTTGCGACATTGGTAGTAGAAGAGATTACTGGTGATCCACTCTCATTAATCGAAGCGCTTGCACACCGAATTAGCAAGAGAGTTCTTGGTGAATTTCCACAGATTGATTCAATATTAGTAACAGTACATAAACCAAATGCACCAGTCGGGATTAACTTCAAAGATATTTCGGTAACAATCGAACGTTCAAAATGAGAGTTGTAATCGCGCTTGGTTCTAACTTGGGCGATAGAAGTTTGAATATTGATAGCGCAGTTATGGAGCTTGCAAAGATAATCGAGGTAACTCATCTATCAACGAATCATGAAACAGATCCTGTCGGGGGACCGGCACAACCAAAATACTTAAACGCCGTGCTGATTGCTGAAAGTGAACTGGACCCACATGAGTTGTTAATTGGGGTGCTAGAGATAGAGAATCAACTTGGGCGTACCAGAGAGGTTCATTGGGGTCCCAGAACTATCGATATAGATTTAATTAGCGCCGGAGATAAAGTGATTAACTCCGAAGTTTTAGTGCTTCCGCATCCAAGAGCGCATGAACGCGCATTTGTTCTTAAACCTTGGCTAGAAATTGATCCAGATGCAGCGTTACCTGGGTGCGGCCTGGTCCAAGAAATTTTGGATGGTTTGGAGTAACCGTTGTAACCTTGCCTCACGAGCCCGGTACCCGGAAAGGACTGGAGCATGAATTTAAAGTTGAGCCACCCAACCGCCTTTGTTCCAACCATGGGCGCCCTTCATGCTGGGCATGAATCGCTTATTAGAATTGCTAAAGAGTTAGAGAATGAAGTTGTGGTGAGTATTTATGTTAATCCACTGCAATTTGATAACCCGAATGATTTTTCAAGTTACCCAAAGACTTTGGAGAGCGATACCAAACTTGCGGAAGCAAGCGGTGCAACTCTCGTCTGGGCGCCAACTTTTGAGGAGATATATCCAAGTGATCCAGAGATTATTTCTGCTGGAGAAATCGGGAATCTATTTGAAGGTGTGCACAGGTTCGGCCATTTTGATGGTGTTCTAACCGTTGTTAAACGCTTCTTCGATTTAGTGCAGCCCAAATATGCGGTATTCGGCGAGAAGGATTTCCAACAACTCTTCTTAATTAATCAGATGGTCAATCAAATGCAATTGCCAGTTAAAATAATTGCGGCCCCAACAATTCGCGAGGCGAATGGTGTTGCAATGTCTTCTAGAAATTCCCGGCTATCAGTCTCAGAACAAGGGCAAGCAGCGGGAATCTATTTAGCACTAAAGGCTGCGGCGGCAGCGAATGAATTAGAGCGAGCTCGCCGATTTCTCGTGAAAGAAATAAATTCAATTCCTGGATTCCTACTCGATTATGCCGAGATTATCGATGAGAACACCTTTGAATTAGCAACTGAAGTCACGGTCAAACCTCGGGCAATTGTTGCTGGCTGGATTAATGGGGTTAGGTTGTTAGACAATATGGCTATGTCAAACTTGGAAGTTCCCAGATGAAATTACTTTCTGGGAAGCCAGGTTGGACGGTTACTGCCGATGTGATTGTTATTGGCTCAGGTGTTGCAGGTCTAACCACCGCGCTAAATTTACGTTCAAGTAATTTATCCGTATTGCTCGTTACTAAAGCCAAAATAGATGAAGGTTCGACAAAATGGGCACAAGGAGGAATTGCTGCCGCACTTGGACCTGGAGATACACCAGATCAACATAAGAAAGATACTCTGATTGCAGGTGCCGGATTATGCGATACCGACGCGGTAGATGTCTTAGTTACTGAAGGACCAGAAGCTGTTCGTAAATTAATTGCACGTGGCGCCGTTTTTGATAGATCTGAATCAGGTGAAATCGCGCTTACTCGCGAAGGCGGCCATTTACGGAATCGAATTTTGCATGCTGGTGGCGATGCAACAGGTGCAGAAGTTTCACGTGCATTGCTCGCAGCTGTTAATGACGATGATGGGATCGAAGTAATTGAAAATGCACTTGCTATTGATGTATTAAAAACTGACAAGGGCGCAGTATGTGGTTTAACACTTCATGTCATTGGCGCCGGAAGTCGGGATGGTGTTGGTTGCGCACTTGCTCGTGCAGTTGTAATTGCAACTGGTGGCTTAGGTCAGGTATATGCCCAGACTACTAATCCATCGGTATCGACCGGAGATGGTGTCGCTCTTGCGTTGCGTGCTGGGGCAGAAATTGCGGATGTCGAATTCATCCAATTTCATCCAACTGTTTTATGGCGAGACGATAGTTTGAGTGGACAGCAACCGCTAATTAGCGAAGCGGTACGTGGTGAAGGTGCAGTGCTCGTGAATGATAAAGGTATTCACTTTATGGCCGACAAACACCCGCAAGGTGATTTAGCGCCTCGAGATATTGTTGCAATCGAAATCTTTAAGCAGATGAAGGAGAGCAACTCACCACATGTTTGGTTAGATGCAACCAAAGTGCAGGGTTTTGCCGAGAGATTTCCAACGATTTTTGCCTCGTGTCTAGAGAACGGAATTGATCCGAGAAAACAGATGATTCCAGTTTCTCCGGCATCACATTATTCATCAGGTGGTGTGAAGGTTGACTTAATGGGTCGAACATCTATTCCTGGGCTTTATGCATGTGGCGAAACGGCATGTACAGGCGCACATGGTGCCAATAGATTGGCATCAAACTCTTTACTGGAAGGCCTGGTATTTGGAACGAGAATTTCTACAGATATTTCAGAAAATATCTCAGACCAAGGTAAACCAAGTGAAGAGATATCAAAGGATTTCCTATTAAGTCCGGCAATAAAAATGACGCTACAACTTGCAATGAGCCAAGGTGCTGGTGTTATGCGAAGCGCCCAATCTCTTAAAGAAACACTTCTTACGCTAGAACAATTAGCTACTCGTACAAGTAACGCTCCTTGCATCGAAGCATGGGAAGTTTCTAATTTATATTTACTTGCAACCGCAATTGCTCGAGCAGCGCTAGAGCGTAAGGAAACTCGTGGCTCACATTGGCGAAGTGATTTTCCTGAAACAAGCGTCGAATGGTCTAAGCGGATTGTCCAAAATTACGATGACAATGGTGTTTGGAGTTTAAAATTGGAAGAGGTGAAGTAATGACATTTAGTAAAAGCCTGAATGAATTAATTCTTAGTGCTGGCTTAAGCGTGGAAAATATTGCGCGAATTGCGCAAGCTGCGATTGATGAGGATTTAAATGGTTCAACCGATGTGACTTCTGTTGCAACAATTCCTGAAGAACAATTAGCAGTCGCGCAATTTATAAATCGTAAATCAGGCGTAATTGCTGGTGTTCCAGTCGTCGCTGCGTTACTTGAAATTTGTGGCATTACGGATTACAAAATTAAACACAACGATGGAGAATTTGTGTCAGCGAATTCACTAATCATTTCAGCACATGGCAAGGTTCGGGCGATTCTTCTTGCCGAACGTAGCGCTTTAAACTTTCTAGGCCATCTAAGTGGAATCGCCACCCTAACTAGAGCTTGGGTGGATGCTGTAGCCGATACCAAAGTTGCGATTAGAGATACTCGAAAAACAACTCCAGGGCTGCGGGAGCTAGAAAAATACGCAGTTCGTGCTGGCGGTGGAGTGAATCATCGACTCTCATTAGCTGATGGCGCGCTAATAAAAGATAACCATGTACTTGCGGCAGGTGGCGTTGCTGCAGCGTTTAACTTGGTTAAGGCAAAATTCCCTGATCTACCATTAGAAGTTGAAGTCGATTCTTTGCAGCAACTTCGTGAAGTTATAGATGCAGGCGCCAAATTTGTATTACTAGACAATATGTCGATCGAAGAATGTCGAGCAGCAGTGGAGATTGTTTCTGGGCGAGCAAAGTTAGAAGCATCTGGTGGATTAATTTTAAGTAATGCACATGCCTATGCCAAGACCGGTGTGGATTATCTGGCGGTAGGGGCGTTGACACATTCGTCTCCAGTTTTGGATATCGGATTAGATTTGAGAATGGAGTAAATATGTTGCTAGCAATCGATGTCGGAAATACAAATACTGTCCTTGGGGTATTTGAAGAAAAAGCACTAATTAGAAGTTGGCGAGTCAAGACTGACCCTAGAGACACTGCTGATGAATTATGGGTTCGTTATTCCGCGTTAGTTCAAGGCTTTGAAATAACGGCTCTTTCAATCTGCTCGACGGTTCCTTCCACACTTCGCGAGCTTCGAACTATGATTGCAGATTTTTACCCAGATCTTAAGACAACAATTGTTGAACCTGGAGTCAAGACTGGTGTGCCGCTGCAGGTTGATAATCCTAAAGAAATTGGCTCAGATCGAATCGTTAACACATTAGCAGCCCACGAACTTTATGGCGAAAACGGACCCTGCATAGTAGTTGATTTTGGAACGTCAACAAATCTTGATGTGGTTTCACCAAAAGGCGAATTTCTAGGTGGTGCACTTGCCGCTGGAATTGAAATTTCAGTTGATGCACTTGCAGAAAGAGCAGCACAATTGCGACGAGTCGAGTTAGTAGCTCCGCGAAATGTAATTGGAAAGAACACGGTTGAAGCGTTGCAATCCGGAACTATTTATGGCTTTGCTGGCCAAGTAGATGGTTTGGTAAATCGAATTACAGATGAGCTGACATCTCTTTATCCGGACTCTGGCGAGGTGAGTGTTATTGCAACTGGTGGCTTAGCGCCATTGGTAATCGGGGTTAGTGAAACTATTGATTTTCACGAGCCAGATTTGACCTTAATTGGACTTCGCTTAGTTCATGAACGCAATTCTTAACCCGCCTAAAGGATAGACTTACACACCTTATGAGCGAAAAAAATAACTCTCAAAATACTCCAGCAGTATCTGATGCAGATGATCTGCCAGAACAGCTTCGGATTCGCCGCGAGAAGCGTGCGGCAATTATTGAGCGTGGAACTGCGCCATATCCGGTAGAAGTTCCAAGAACAAAGAGTATTAAGGAAATCCGCGAAACTCATAACGAATTAGCGATTGATATCGCTACCGGAATTATTGAGAGCGTAGCCGGACGCGTAATTTTCAAACGCGATACTGGAAAATTATGTTTCGCAACCCTGCGCGAAGGCGAAGGAACTGAAATTCAAGCCATGTTCTCGCTCGATAAAGTTGGCCAGGAAGTATTGGACCTTTGGAAATCAGATGTCGATTTAGGAGATTTAGTCAGCGTCACAGGTGAAGTTATAACTTCAAAGCGTGGCGAGTTATCTATTCTTGCTTCAAGTTGGAAGATGGCTGCAAAATCTCTTCGCCCACTTCCAGTAGAGCATAAGCCGTTATCTGAAGAGACCCGAGTTCGCATGCGTTATGTCGATCTCATTGTGCGACCAGAAGCGCGTTCCAATGCCAGATTGCGACCAAATGTAATGCGGGCGCTACGTGAAACTTTTCACAACCGCGGCTTTGTTGAAGTTGAAACACCGATGCTTCAAGTCATGCATGGTGGCGCAGCCGCCCGACCATTTAAAACACTCAGCAACGCATATGACATGGAACTTTTTCTACGCATCGCACCCGAGCTTTTTCTTAAGCGCTGTGTTGTTGGTGGAATCGAACGCGTCTTTGAAATTAATCGTAACTTCAGAAATGAAGGTGCGGATTCAAGCCACTCACCAGAATTTGCGATGATTGAAAGCTATGAGGCTTATGGTGATTGGAATTCAATCGCAGATTTAACGCGTCAACTTGTCCAAGATGCTGCGATGGCAACATCTGGCAGCCACGTTGTGACGCACCACGATGGCAGAGAAGTTGATCTCGGTGGTAAGTGGGAAGAGGCATCGCTATTTGATTTGATTTCTAAAGGCGTTGGTCAAGAAGTTACAGCGCTTACTCCTCGCCCAGAACTAGTTAAAATTGCTGAAAAATTAGGAATGAAGATTGATCCAAAGTGGATAACTGGAAAGCTAGCAGAAGAGATATTTGAAGACGTTTCCGAAGGAAAATTAACAGGTCCAATATTTGTCAAAGGTTATCCAATTGATACCTCACCACTTGTACGGGCGCATCGCGAGATTCCGGGTATCGCTGAAAAATGGGATCTTTATATTGGCGGTTTTGAACTTGCAACTGGATACTCCGAATTGATCGATCCTGTAATTCAACGTGAACGTTTGACAGAACAAGCGGCGCTCGGTTCTAAGGGCGATCTTGAAGCAATGCAGATAGATGAAGATTTCTTGCGCGCTATGGAATATGGGATGCCACCAATGGGAGGCATGGGAATGGGCGCAGATCGATTGCTAATGGCGCTGACAGGTCTTGGTATTCGCGAAACAATTCTCTTCCCATTAGTTAAGCCCGAAGAATCCTAAATAATTATGTCGTTAATAATTCGCCAAGCAAAAACTCCTGATGTAAAAAATATTCGAGCAATTATTGATGAGTATGCTGCTGGTCATCGCTTACTTACAAAGGAGACGGTTACGCTTTATGAAAGCGTTCAAGAATTTACCGTTGCAGAAATAGATGGCAAACTTGTTGGTTGTGGTGCGATGCACGTTTTGTGGGAAGATTTAGCGGAAGTGCGATCTGTTGCAGTAGATGAAAGCGTGCGCGGTAAAGGTGTCGGACACGGAATATTAGAAGTCTTGATTAAGCGCGCAACTGAACTTGGGATCAAAAGAATATTTTGTTTAACATTTGAAACCGAATTTTTTGGTCGACATGGATTTGTGGAAATTCAAGGAACCCCGGTCTCACCAGATGTTTACACCGAACTACTGCACTCTTATGACAGCGGAGTTGCCGAATTTTTGGATCTTGAGAGCGTCAAACCAAATACCCTCGGCAATACCCGAATGCTGCTCACTCTTTGATAACTCTTTAATATCGGGATTTGACCACTAAATATTGGGCAAAATCTCAGTTTTGCGGGCATAAATTGGGTCGAAATTGGGTTAGCCCCAGTACAGCCCTTCGCATTAGAGTTGACCTATTGGTAGACCATAAATAGCAAGAAGAGAGGAAGCCCTGCGATGTTTGAGCGCTTTACAGATCGAGCCCGACGAGTTGTTGTGCTGGCCCAAGAAGAGGCACGCATGCTCAACCACAATTACATCGGGACCGAACACATACTTCTTGGTTTAATTCACGAAGGTGAAGGCGTCGCAGCAAAAGCTCTTGAAGCTCTTGGAATTTCACTTGAAGCAGTTCGTTCTCAAGTTGAGGAAATAATCGGACAGGGCCAACAGGCGCCCTCCGGACATATTCCTTTTACACCGCGTGCGAAGAAAGTTCTCGAGCTATCACTTCGTGAAGCGCTTCAACTCGGCCACAACTACATCGGAACCGAACACATTCTTCTTGGTTTAATTCGTGAAGGTGAAGGCGTTGCTGCACAAGTATTAGTAAAACTTGGCGCAGATTTAAATCGAGTGCGTACTCAAGTTATTTCACTTCTCTCTGGTTACCAAGGAAAAGAAGCAGCAACTTCAGGAGCACCTGCAGAAGGAACTCCATCAACATCATTAGTACTTGATCAATTTGGTCGCAACCTCACACAGGCCGCGCGTGAAGGAAAACTTGATCCTGTTATTGGTCGCGACAAAGAGATCGAACGGGTAATGCAGATACTTTCTCGCCGAACAAAAAATAATCCAGTTCTAATTGGTGAACCTGGTGTCGGCAAGACCGCAATTGTTGAAGGTTTGGCGCAATTAATTGTTAAAGGTGATGTACCTGAAACTCTTAAGGATAAGCAGGTTTACTCTCTCGATCTCGGAGCACTTGTAGCCGGAAGTCGCTACCGTGGAGATTTTGAAGAGCGCTTGAAGAAAGTATTAAAAGAGATTCGTACTCGTGGCGACATCATTCTTTTTATCGATGAGATTCATACCCTTGTCGGCGCAGGCGCAGCAGAAGGCGCGATAGATGCAGCAAGTATCTTGAAGCCAATGCTCGCCCGAGGTGAGTTACAGACAGTTGGTGCAACTACTCTTGATGAATATCGCAAGCACTTTGAGAAAGATGCTGCGTTAGAACGTCGCTTCCAACCAATTCAAGTTGCTGAACCAACCGTTGAACACACTATTGAAATTCTTAAGGGACTTCGTGATCGCTACGAGTCTCACCATAAAGTTTCAATTACAGATGAAGCACTTGTCGGCGCTGCACAAATGGCGGATCGCTATATTTCAGATCGCTTTCTGCCAGATAAGGCAATCGATCTAATCGATGAAGCTGGTTCTAGACTTCGAATTCGTCGCATGACTGCGCCACCAGAACTACGCGCCTATGATGACAAAATTGCCGATGCCCGCAAAGAGAAGGAATCATCAATTGATTCTCAAGACTTTGAAGGTGCTGCTGCCTTCCGCGATAAAGAGAAGGTTTTGATCGCCGAGAAACATGAAGCTGAAAAGAATTGGAAGGCCGGCGACCTAGATGTTGTCGCTGAAGTAACTGAAGAGCTAATCGCTGAGGTTCTTTCAAATGCAACTGGCATTCCAGTATTTAAATTAACTGAAGCAGAGACTGCTCGCTTGTTGCGTATGGAAGATGAACTACACCGTCGCGTAATTGGCCAAGAGCAAGCCATCAAGGCTCTCTCTCAAGCAATTCGTCGGACACGTGCCGGTCTAAAAGATCCAAAGCGTCCTGGTGGTTCATTTATCTTTGCTGGCCCATCTGGCGTTGGTAAGACCGAGCTCTCTAGAACTCTTGCCCAATTTTTATTTGGTAATGCTGATGCACTTATCCAACTCGACATGTCTGAATATTCTGAGAAGCACACCGCATCTCGTCTCTTTGGTGCACCTCCAGGTTATGTTGGATATGACGAAGGTGGACAGCTAACAGAGAAAGTTCGCCGCAAGCCATTCTCAGTCGTACTCTTCGATGAGATCGAGAAGGCGCATCCAGATATCTTTAACTCACTTCTGCAGGTGCTTGAGGATGGTCGACTAACTGACTCCCAGGGACGTGTGGTTGATTTTAAAAACACAATCATCATCATGACTACAAACTTAGGTACTCGTGATATTTCCAAGACGCTAAACCTTGGCTTCACAAATGCCTCAGATCAACAAGGAAATTATGAGCGCATGAAGGGCAAAGTTAGCGATGAGCTAAAGAGCCACTTCCGCCCAGAATTTTTAAACCGCATCGATGATGTAATTGTCTTCCATCAATTAAGTGAGAACGAGATCATCCAAATTGTTGACTTAATGATTACTAACTTGGATGAAAGACTTCGCGCTCGTGATATGGGAATTGAATTAACAACTGAGGCTAAATTACTCCTTGCTAAGAAGGGCTATGACCCACTTCTTGGAGCGCGTCCACTTCGTCGTTGCATTCAACGTGAAATTGAAGATGCACTTTCCGAGAAAATTCTCTTCGGTGATTTAAAAGCTGGAGAAATTATCTTGGTTGGAACCACAGTTGAAGATGAAAAAGATATTTTCACATTTAAAGGAATGCCTAAAGCTGAAATGCCAGATACTCCTGGCGATTTAGCACAAACTCCTACTGCTAATTGATCTTTACGCGAGCGATCGCCTGCTCTAAGCGGGCGACCTCCATAATCTCAATCCCAGGAATTTTGATATCACTTCCTGCTGGGACAATCGCCCGCTTAAATCCTAAACGTGCCGCTTCAGCGATTCGCTGGGTTGCACCTGTAACTTTTCTAATCTCACCTGCTAAACCAACTTCACCAATAGCAATCAAATCTGCAGGAAGGGCTAACCCTTTTGCGGCTGAACCAACTGCGAGTGCAACAGCTAGATCTGCGGCTGGTTCGGCAATCTTCATGCCACCAACTGTTGCAACGTAAACATCACGCCCAGAAGTTCTAATATTTGCTCGAAGTTCTAGGACGGCCAAAGTCATTGCAGTGCGGGGATTATCGAGGCCTGATGTAACTCGTCTTGAGTTTCCAAAGTCTCGGCCATCAGGGATGGCAGCGCCTACGAGTGCCTGAATTTCTGCGAGTAATGGACGTCGCCCTTCTAACGTCACGGTTACACAGGTTCCAGGAACAGGTTCGCTGTGACGAGTTGTGAATAGCCCTGTTGGATCTGGCAGTGAAGTAATTCCATTCTCATTCATGTCAAAGCAGCCAACTTCATCAGATGCTCCAAAACGATTCTTAATAGCGCGAATCAAACGCAACCTAGAATGGCGCTCACCTTCAAAATTAAGTACGACATCAACAATGTGCTCAAGTAGCCTTGGTCCAGCAATTGAGCCATCTTTTGTTACATGTCCAACTAAAATCAAAGTGATTGACCGTTCCTTAGCAATTCTAATTAGAGCAGCAGCAATTTCTCGTACTTGAGTTACCCCACCAGGTGCGCCATCTACCGCGGTACTTGCAATTGTTTGAATTGAATCAATAATTAATAATTGCGGCTTAACCGAATCGATATGTGCAATTACCGATCCGAGTTCATTCTCGGAGGCAAGCCACAAATTTGCATCAATTGCATCTAAACGTTCCGCACGTAGGCGAACTTGTGATGCTGATTCTTCACCACTTATGTAGAGCGCACTTATATTTTGGCGCGCACTTTGCGCAGCGACGCTTAACAATAAAGTTGATTTTCCTACACCAGGTTCGCCTGCCAATAAGATTGCAGCCCCAGGGACTAAGCCACCACCAAGAACACGATCTAATTCGCTGACACCACTTGATCGCGCCTTTGCATTCTCTAAACTAACTTCACCAATCGGAAGAGCCGGCGAAGTTACCTGGCCGGCAACTAAGGAGAGTCGTTTTGGCGCTGCGACTTCTTCAACAGAACCCCACGCCTGGCATTCGCCGCAACGGCCTACCCATTTAGTACTGGTCCAGCCACATTCGGTACAGCGGAATGGGTCTTTGGTGGGGGCTACCTTTTTTGCCATGCCAGAAGGCTATAGGTAAGCGCCCACAGGCTCAGGAATCACCATAAAAATTGAAAAATTCTGGGAAATCACCGAGATTTTTACGTCATACACCCTTAAAATATTTCCAAGCAGACGTTGTAATTTTCATATGGGATTACAAAATATGTGGCTGGCGCATCAATTGAGGCCCAGATCCAAAACGCCCCACGGAGGCTAAAT
>Ga0209086_10001905_pt1 | contig 16655 bp, 13 predicted proteins | sample M_130207_XF_Meta_FD_187312 | JGI IMG/M metagenome (GOLD analysis project Ga0209086, IMG submission 187312) | Freshwater microbial communities from Lake Montjoie, Canada to study carbon cycling - M_130207_XF_MetaG (SPAdes) (version 2) | ecosystem: Environmental > Aquatic > Freshwater > Lake... | reverse complement strand
GTGGCGGGAGAGGGAAGCGTGAGCACGGCGGTGTGGCGCTCGCCCATGCGGCCCGCGGTGCTCCACCCGGTCTGTGGATCGCCGTCGAGCATCAGCGCGGCGGTGGTGGGGGTGCTGCCGAAATTATTCTTCGAGTAGCTCTCGGTCGCGCCGCTAAATTTCACCGGCTGCCCGTCGGCGTGCAGCGTGAATTCAGCGATGAAAAAGTCGCCCTTCGGCCCCTCGTAAAACGCCATGCCTGGGCCGTGCGCGGGCAGGCGCGGGTCGGGCAGCGCTTCGAGCCGGATTGCCGTCACGCCTGCGGGCACGTCGCGGAAATGCAGCTCGTAGGTGTCGGACTTCGAGATGTCGCCACTGCGAAAGACCGACGCATCCGGCTCGATGGTGAGCAGCGGCATGTTCGATTTCGCGGACGCCGGACGCAGCGGCTGCCACTGCACCGTTCGCGCGCGTTCGCGTGCGAGCCATTCGGCAAATTTTTCATCGAGCGTGGGCTTCGGCGTCGGCGTGGAATCGGGCGACGACGCTTGCGGCTGCGCTTCGGAATTTTCGACGGGTTTCGGAGCATGCTTCGCCGCCCATTTTTCCGGCAGCTCCGCGAGCAGTTTTGCAGCGAGCGCGGTGTTCTTTTTCTGCTGCTCCTCCGTGTCCGCTTGCGGGAGATCAATGTCCGGCTCGTCGGCGTTGTTCATGAACGCCATGAGCTGAAAATATTCGCGGTGCGTGAGCGGGTCGAACTTGTGCGTGTGGCACTGCGCGCAGCCGAGCGTGAGGCCGAGCCACGTCGCGCCCGTCGTCGCGACGCGGTCCGTCATCGCGTGGAAGCGGAACTCGTTCGGATCAATGCCGCCCTCTTCGTTGAGCATCGTGTTGCGGTGGAAGCCGGTCGCGATTTTCTGATCGAGCGTCGAGCCAGGGAGCATGTCTCCCGCGATTTGCTCGACCGTGAATTGATCGAACGGCTTGTCGGCGTTCAGCGCATTGATGACCCAGTCGCGATACGGCCAGATCGTCCGCGGGCGATCTTTCTCGTAGCCGTTCGTGTCCGCATAGCGCGCGAGGTCGAGCCACTTGCGCGCCCAGCGTTCGCCGTAGCGCGGCGAGGCGAGGAGGCGATCGACCCACTTTGCCACGACTGCGTCGCGCGCGGAGGCAGAGGTGCCAGGGTGACTTGGTGACGGGGTCGCATTCACCCTGTCACCTTGTTCGCCTGTCACCTTGTCATGCTCCGAATTCTTGCCGGTGAACTCTTTGACGAATGCGTCCTGCTCCGCTGGCGTCGGCGGGATGCCCACGAGGTCGAGGTAAATCCGGCGGCACAGCGTGGCGGGATCGGCCTCGGGTGAAGGCGTGAGGTTCGCTTCGAGCAGGCGTTTGAGGACGAAGGCATCAATCGCATTTCGCGGCCAACTTGTGATTTGTGATCTGCGATTTGTGATTTCCTCCACGCGCTCCGGCTCGCGTTTTTTCCAATCAGCAATCAGCAATCCAAAATCAGCAATCCCCGGCACTGCCGCCTGCTTCGGTTTCACAAACGCCCAATGCTGCTGATACTCCGCGCCCGCGGCGACCCATCGGCGCAGCGTATCCTTCTGCTCAGGCGTGAGCGCGCGTTTCGCGGATGGCGGCGGCATCAGTTCGTCTTCGTCGGTGGAGAAGATACGCGCGACCAGTTCGCTCTTGTCCGGCTGTCCCGGCACGAGCGCAATCGCGCCGGACTTCGCCTCCTTCGTCGCGGAGTCGCGGAGGTCGAGCCGCAATCCGCCCTTGCGCGCCTTGTCATCCGGCCCGTGGCATTTGAAACAGTGCTGCGAGAGGATCGGCCGCACGTCGCGGCTGAAGTCCGGCGCGTCGGCGGCGAACAATCGTGTCGCGGCGAGAACGCAGAGCAGGGGTGCTGTGATTTTCATGTCTGGCAAAGTGGAAAACGCACCCGGGAAGAATCTCTTGGGCATCTCAGGTTTGGAAGGAGGCATATTTTGAAACGCGGAGACGCGGAGACGCAGCGAATTGAGCAGGGCCTTTTTAGAATGTCATCTTCGGCTTTCTCCGCGTCTCCGCGTATATTTTCCTTAGTTCTACGCGACACCAGCCTTCGTCTCCACATAGCGCGCGTAGAGCCACGCGAGGTCGGAGAGGCGGTTGAGGTAATGCACGATTGCGTCGCTCACGGGGAAGCCTGCCTCGCGCATCATGCACACAGCGCGCTCGGCGCGGCGGCACGCGACGCGCATTCCATCGAGCATCGCGCTGCCTTTCGTCGAACCCGGCGTGGCCCAGTGCTTGAAGCTGATCTTGTGATTTTTTTCGAGGTCATCCACGAGCGCAGTCAGCCTCGCCGCCATCTCGGGGCCGACGAGCTTGTATCCTTTTTCCACGTAACGCGCGCGGTCGTCCTCGGCGACGGCGAGTTCGCCCATGAGCGTCACGAGTTCCTTTTGGATATCCTCGAGCGGCTGCGTGATGAATGCGTCGTCGTTCCACGCGCGTGCCATGCCGATGGCGACGTTCAGCTCATCGCACGCGCCATACGTCGCCACACGGATGTCGCTCTTCGACACGCGTCGGTTAAACATCAGGGCGGTCGTGCCGCCGTCGCCGGTCTTGGTTGCGATGGACATGCGTGCAAGCTACGCGCGGCAATCGGCGAGGCGAAACATTTTCACCACGCGCAGCTTCACACCCCGTCCGCAAATTTCTGCATCGCCTCCTCCTGCCGCGCGATGCTCTCGACGAGCCGGGACTGTGTGCGGCAGCGATCGAGGAGATCCACGAGCAGGCCCTGGAATTAGCCAAACGCGCACCCCGCCTTGAACGCCTGCGCCACGGTCTCCACCGCCTCAAACGTCCGCACGCGTTCGATGAACACAAACGTGCGCCAGTATTCGCCGTCGCGCGTCTTGTGAAAGGACTCGCCGTCATTCGTGGGGACCACCGTGAGTGCGCGGCGCGTGAGATCCTTCACGCCGGCTTCCGCGAGCTTGCGGCGCGGATGCGTGGTCACGCGCATGAGGTTCTCCATCACGTCCGCGGGTTTCTTGAACACCCCGTGGTTGATGCATTGGTGGATGTAGCTCACCTGCGTGCCGCCTTGGTCGTAGGTCGCCGTGTAGGCCTCGTTGATGTGCCCGACCTTGCATTGCTCCGCGTGGAGGATCTCTCCGTGGATATGGAACTGGCGCGAGATGTCGAGCAGGTGCGAAAGGTCGGTGCGTTGCGTCGCGTGAGGAAAAGGAAACGCGCGTGTCGGCGCAAGCGCTCCATTTCCTAAAGCCACTTCTTCCTGCGGAAAAAGATGAGCTGCCCGATCGCGATCACGATCATCACGCCCCAGAGTGCGAAGTATCCCCAGCTCGTCTTCAGTTCCGGCATGTTTTGAAAATTCATCCCATACACGCCGACAAGAAAAGTGAGCGGGATGAAGATGGATGAGATGACCGTGAGCACGCGCATGATTTCATTCGTCCGCAGGCCGACGCTGGAGAGATACATCTCCATGAGGCCCGTCACCACGTCGCGGTAGGCTTCGATGAGGTCCATGATCTGCACGGTGTGATCGTAGAGGTCGCGGAGATAGACCTTCGTCTCTGGGTGGATGAATTCGCTGTCGCCGTGCAGCATCGAATTCACCACGTCGCGCTCGGGCCACACGAAGCGCCGGAGCTGCATGAGCGTGCGTTTCAGCGAATGAAGCTGGCCGATGGTTTCCTTGCCGGGACTTGTGAGCACGGACTCCTCGATCTCCTGGAGCGCCTCGCCGATTTGCTCCAGCACGGGGAAGCCGTGGTCCACGATCGCGTCGAGCAGCGCGTAGGCAAGGTAGTCGGCCTTCATCGTGCGGATGTTTCCGCCGCCCGCACGGATGCGCTGGCGGACGGGCTCGAAGACATCCATCTCGGCATCCTCCTGGATGCTGATGAGAAAATTTCCGCAGACGAAAAGGCTGACCTGTTCGCCGCAGAGCGATTGCTCCGGGTCGTGGTAGATCATCTGCGCGATGATGAAGAGGTGCCCCGCATACGGCTCCAGTTTCGGCCTCTGGCCGACGTTCAGCACATCTTCGAGCGCGAGCGGATGCAGGCTGAATTTTTCCCCGAGCGCCTTCAGTGCAGCCACGTCGCCGAGGCCGTTGAATTCGATCCAGCGGATTTTTCCGTCATCCGCGGTGCGGCAATCCGGCAGCGCGGCAACGCTGTCGAGGACGCGCTCGTGGCAGCCGTTTCGGTCATACTCCATGAGCTTGATGACGACGGATGCGGGCGCATCCGGTGCGGCTTGCAGGGTGGCCGGGGCAGCACCCGGGCGGGAGTAGCGCTTCTTAAACATGTGCGCGATGCAACCAGCCCGCGACTGAAGCTGCGAGTGGAATAGATTTTACGGGTGCGTCCCGATCCGTGTTTCGGCGGAGTCCAAGAGTGTGGGTGCCGGTGCCTACTTCGCGTTCGGCGCAGCCTGGGCTTTCGCCTTTTCCGCATCGGCCTTCGCCTTTGCGTCAGCCTTGGCCTTGTCGGCCGCAGCGCGCGCTTCGGCCTGCTTCTTTGCGGCTTCCGCGACTGCGGCTTCGAGCGGTGCCCATGAGGCCTTCGCCTTTTCGAGTTCCGCGGCGTTGAGGCCGAAGGCTTGGAGGACGCCGATCGCCATGAGCTTGTTGCCCTCGCCGTTCATGTGGACGCCGTCACTCGTGACGGTCTTGGAGCCGGGCTTGGCTTCGTTTTTGATGCGCTCCTGGAAGAGCGCGTTCAGGTCGGCGAGGGGGAGGTGCTTTTCCTTCGCGAGGCTGCGGAGGAAATCATTGTAGGGCGCGAGGCGCGCATTCTCGGCGTTGTCGAGGGCTTCCTGGATGACGGTCGCGGTGAGGATGACGGGCTTTGCGCCCGCGGCGCTGGCCTTCTCGATGATCGCCGTGATGTTCTTTTTGTAAGTGCCGCGCTCGCTGACATTCCCGTCGTATTCGCCGGGTTTGGCCGCTGCTGCGTCGTCGAGCGGGACACCGCGCTTGCCGTGCCACACGTCGTTCACGCCGCAGCTCAGCGTCATCCACTGCGGCTTTTTGCTGAGCACGTCCTTCTCCAGCCGCGCGAGCATCTGGTCCGACTTGTGGCCGCTGATGCCAGCGGGCACCGGCTCGGCCTTCACGCCATTTGCCTCGAGCCCGGCGATCACGAGCCGCACGTAGCCGACGGGACTGCCCCATCCGCCCGCGGTGATCGAGTCGCCGAGGAAGGCGATCTTGTCACCGCTCTTCACGGCGATCTCAGCGGCGGCGCGCGGCATGATGCCGAATGCGGCGAGCGCGGCCGCGGTAAAAATGGAGCGGAGGAACGATGGGGTGGTGGGGAGTTTCATCGGCGGCTTCTCACCAGTTTTTGCCGGTGGAAACAAGCCTGCTCTTCATCCTACTGCCCGGGTGTCCTGGGTTCGGCCCATGCGGCTTTCGCCTTTTCGATCTGCCCGGCGTCGAGACCGAAGGCTTGGAGGACGCCGGTGGCCATGAGCTTGTTGCCTTCGGCATTCATATGGATGCCGTCGGTGGTGAGGACATTGATGTCGCGTGTGTTTTCCTTCCGGATGCGGTTTTGGAAAAGCGGGTTCAGGTCGGCGAGCGGCAGCTGCTTTTTCTTTGCGAGGCTGCGGAGGAAATCGTTGTAGGGGACAAGGCGGTCGTTTCTTGGGTCATCGAGGTCCTCGCGGATGACGGTGGAGGTGAGCAGGACGGGCTTCACGCCCGCGGCGGTGGCCTGCTCGACGATCTGGGTGACGTTCTTCTTGAAAGTGCCGCGTTGTGCGACCGCCGCGTCGTATTCACCGGGCCGGGCCGCTGCGGCTTCATCGAGCGGGACGCCGCCTGCGCCCAGCAACACGTCGTTCAAGCCGCAACTCAGGGTCATCCATTGCGGCTTCTTGCCGAGCACGTCGGTTTCGAGGCGCGCGAGCATCTGGTCGGACTTGTGGCCGTTCACACCTGCGGGCACGGCTTCGGCGATGATTCCGTTCGCTGCGAGCCCGGCCATGACGAGCCGTACGTACCCTGCGGGATTTTCCCAGCCGGCGGCGGTGATCGAATCACCGAGAAAGGCGATCTTGTCGCCGCTCTTTACGGCGATCCTGCCGGTGGGTTTCGCGATCCACTTGCCCGCGTCCTTCGCTGCGTCCTTTGCCGATACACTGGGTGTGAAGCTGAAAAGGATGAGCGCGGCGGCGGTGAAAATCGGGCCGAGGAACTTGGAGGCCAGGGCGTGTTGCATCCGCGGCTTATGATCTGCGCGAATGGCGCGGGACAAGCGCGAACTTTCCCGGCGCAGGCCGCACCGGAGATGGCGCGATGACCGATTGCTCCACAGACGAATGGAGGCCGCGTGTGGATGATCCGGCGCGCGCCGGTGAAGGCGGGATTTCCAACCCCGCGCGTCCTTTTTTCTCAGCGCCGCTTTTTGCCCTTCGCCGTGATGGAGCGCACGTGATCGGCGCGCTTTTTCAGAAGCGTCGCATCCGGTGCCTTGTAGTCCGCAGCGAGATCGTAGATGCCGAGCGCCTGCTGCGCCGCACCGAGGACGGCGGTCTCATTCGCGAGATTGAAAAGCAGATCGCCCACGAGCGGATCGGGTGCCTTCACAAATTTCAACCGCTCACGGAGCTGGTAGCTCAGCCCGTGGAGGACGGTGTATTTTTCCTTCGCCGCGGGTGGCTCGCCGACGCGCACTGGCCGCGCATCGCTTCCGTAATCGAGGCCGAGCACCGTGTGCGTCTCCAGCCATTTCGGGTCGCTCGCGAACGCGATTTTCGCCTCAAGAATTTTCACATGCACCCACTCGGTGCCGCGGTGCGAATCGGCCTTGCGCTCGATGCCCTTGCGGATCCACTCCAGCGCCTTCGCGTTTTCTCCGAGCAGTTCGTAAGCGGTGCCGAGGTTCGACGCCACGGCGTAATCGCCCGGCTCCGCCTGCTCCGCCGCTTCGAGGACTTCGCGCGCCTTTGCAAACTGCCCGAGAAAAACCAGCACGCCGCCGTAGTCGCTGCGTTCGCGGATCGTGGGCTTGCCCGCCATCTTCGCGGCCAGCTCCTTCTCGCGTTTTTGAAAAGAGACGGTGTTCGCGGCGTGCGGCATCAGCGAAGCCTTCGATGCCCACACCATGTCCTCGCCAAATTCCATCTTCTTCCCGTCGAGATTCATGTCGGAAATATTGACGCAAGCCTGCGCGGGCACGAGCAGCGCGGCGGCGGCCGCTGCGAAGAAAGCTTTCATGTGGCGCAGCGTAGTTCCACGCCGACTGCGTGCAAGCTGGAGCGCCGCCCCCGGTCGCTCCTTTTCCACGAACACGCTTCCCCGCCGCTGCGATTCCGTTTAGACAAATCGCCCTTTCCTCTCCGCTCTCACTCCGCGCAACACATGACCAGCACCCAAGAAATCACCGACCGCGTCAAGGAACACAGCCAGTGGATCACCGCGATCCAGCAGGAGATCGGGCGCGTCGTCGTCGGGCAGAAATATCTCGTGGACGGCCTGCTCGTCGGCCTGCTCACGAATGGGCACGTCCTGCTCGAAGGCGTGCCCGGCCTCGCGAAGACGCTCGCGGTGAAGACGCTCTCCTCGGCGATCAAGACGGGCTTCCGGCGCATCCAGTTCACGCCGGATCTGCTGCCAGCGGATCTCATTGGCACGCTCGTTTACAACCCACGCGAAGGTGTGTTCACCACGAAACAGGGCCCCATTTTCAGCAACCTCATCCTCGCCGACGAAATCAACCGCGCGCCCGCGAAGGTGCAGAGCGCGCTGCTCGAGGCGATGCAGGAGCGGCAGGTGACCATCGGCGATCAGACTTTCAAGCTGCCCGACCCTTTCCTCGTCCTCGCGACGCAAAACCCGCTCGAACAGGAAGGCACCTACACGCTGCCCGAAGCGCAGCTCGACCGCTTCATGCTGAAGCTCAACATCACCTACCCGAGCAAAGTCGAGGAGCGGCAGATCCTCGACCTCATGGGCACCAGCGCACCGAAGCTCAACGTGCAGGCCGTCGTGGACCCCGACCAAATCATCCGCGCCCGCGAGCTCGTGAACAGCATCTACATGGACGACCGCGTGAAGGACTACATCGTGGACATCGTCTTCGCCACGCGCGAACCCGCCGCCTACAAGCTGCAGATGGCCGGCCTCATCCGCTGGGGCGCGAGCCCGCGCGCGACCATCGCCCTCACGCTCGCGGCCAAGGCGCGCGCCTTCCTGAGCGGCCGCGGCTACGTGACGCCTCAGGACGTGAAAAGCATCGGCCTCGACGTGCTGCGCCACCGCGTGGCCATCACGTATGAGGCGGAAGCGGAAAATCTCACGAGCGAGAAGATCGTCGAGAAGGTCTTCGCGACGCTCCCCGTGCCGTAGGGCGCTGCGACTGGTGACTGGTGAGAAGTGACTGGTATGGCGACTGCGAAAACATTTCGTGATTTGGAGGTCTGGAAAATTGCGTTCAACGGGCGGGCTGCAATTCCCGGGTGGAGCACGCGACTCGCGTGCTGTTTCCGGCGACTCGCCGGAAACACCGTTGGACGTGCGGTCGCACGCAAGCTCTCCAGATCTGCACGTCTTCCAGCAACACGCACGTCTCGGATGTCTGCGGCCAGTGGCCGCAGACAGCACCCGAGTCGGGTGCTCCACCCGGGAAAATGCGTCGCCGCGCACAACAACTGACGCATGGAAGCCGCACGCGACATTCTAAAAAAGATCCGGCACATCGAGTTGAAGACCCGTGGGCTCGTACAGACGGCATTTTCCGGGCAATATCGCTCCGCGTTCAAAGGCCGCGGGATGAATTTCGAGGAGGTGCGCGAATACCAACCCGGCGACGATGTGCGCGCGATTGATTGGAACGTCACGGCGCGCATGGGCGATGCGTTCATCAAGAAATTCACCGAGGAGCGCGAGCTGACGGTGATGCTCGTCGTGGACGTGAGCGCGTCGGGCGAATTCGGCAGCGTGCATCTCAGCAAGCGCGAACTCGCCGCGGAGGTCGCGTGCGTGTTTGCGTTCAGCGCGATCCGCAACAACGACAAGGTGGGCTGCATCCTGTTTTCCGATCACGTCGAGCTGTTCATCCCGCCGGCGAAGGGCCGCCTGCATTCGCTGCGCATCATCCGCGAGATCCTTTTCTTCGAGCCAAAGGGCCGCGGCACCGACCTCGCGGGCGCGCTGGAATTTCTCAACCGCGTCACGAGCCGCCGCGCCGTCGTGCTCATGCTCTCGGATTTCCACGCGCCGGATTACACGAAGCAACTGCGCGTGACCGCACGCCGCCACGATCTCGTCGCGATGACCATCGTGGACCCGCGCGAACTCGAACTGCCCGACGTGGGCCGCATTGTCCTCGAGGACGCCGAGACCGGCGAGCGCGTGCTCGTGGACACCTCCGACCGCAAGACGCGCGTGCGCTACGCGAGCGAGGTCGGCGGCTGGCACGGCGATCTGCCGTCGGGCTTCCTGCGCCTCGGCGTGGACACGATCACGCTGCAAACCAACCAGGACTACGTGCCCGCGCTGCGCCGCTTCTTCAGCACGCGCGAGCACCGGCTTTCAATGGGATGATCCTCGCCGCGATCCAACCTGCAACACCGCCTGCGTCCGCACCTGCGCCGGATGCCGCGCCCGATCCGCTTGCGGGCTTGCGCGGCATCGCGCCGCCGGTGGATGTGCCGTGGCCGCCGTGGGTGTGGTGGGCGATCGGCATCGGCTCCGTGATCGCGCTTGCGCTGCTCACGTGGCTCATCGTGTGGCTCGCGCGCCGCAGGCCGAAAACTCCGCCGCCGACTCCACGCCAGATCGCACTGCGCGAGCTGGAGGAATTGCGCGCACACATCCGCGAACTCGATTCCTACGCATTCAGCGTGCGCGTCTCCGATGTGCTGCGCACATACGTCGGCGCGCAGTTTTCGCTGCCCGCGACCTCGCAGACCTCGCCGGAATTCCTCGCGAGCATCGCGGACTCGCCGCGCTTTTCCGTCGTGGACAAGCAACTGCTCGCGACGTTTCTCGAACGTTGCGACATGCTGAAATTTGCACGCATCGAGGCGCACGCCGAGGAAGACGGCGAGCTGCTCGGCGCGGCGGCGGCATTTGTCCAGGGCACGCGCACATGACTTCTGACGCATTCAGCTTCGCGCAACCGTGGTGGCTCCTTGCGCTGCTCGTGATCCCCGTTGTCGCGTGGATGCAGGGCGGGCGCGGGCCTTCGCCGGCGATCCGGTTTTCATTCGTCGCGCCGCTGCATGGCTTTGCGCGGGATCGGCGTGCGGGGGCGGGAGGATTCCGGTCGTTCATCATCTGCGCGGCGCTCGCTTGTCTTGTGGTCGCGCTCGCGAGGCCGCGGCTCGGGAAGACGCACGACACGATCGAGTCGAGCGGCGTGGACATCATCCTGGAACTCGATGTCTCGGGCTCGATGCAGGCGGAGGACTTCACGCTCGGGAAGGATCGCGCGAGCCGCCTCGAGGTGGTGAAGGACGTGACAAAGCGATTCATCGAGGGCCGGCCGAATGATCGCATCGGCATCATCGCATTCGCCGGGCGTCCGTATCTCGTGAGCCCGCTCACGCTCGATCACGACTGGCTGCTGAAAAATCTGGAGCGCCTGCGCATCGGCCTCGTTGAGGACGGCACGTCCATCGGCTCCGCGCTCGCGAGCGCGGCGAACCGGATGAAGGACAAAAAGGCGAAGAGCAAAATCATCGTCCTGCTCACTGACGGCGACGAGAACATCACGACCATCCCGCCCGCGACTGCGGCCGAGGCGGCGAAGACGCTCGGCATCAAGATCTACACCATCGCCGCGGGCACGAACGGCCTCGCGCCCTTTCCGGTGGGCCGCGATTTTCTGGGCAACAAGGTTTATCAGAACATCCGGGTGAGTGTGGACGAGGGCCAGCTCCGCAAGGTCGCGGAAATCGGCGGCGGGAAGTTCTTCATCGCGATGGACACGAATTCGCTGAACAAGATTTTCTCGGAAATTGACACGCTGGAGAAGACCGAGGTGAAGCTGAAGCGGAAGACGGACTGGAAGGACATCTTCCAGTGGTTCGTCGGCGTGGGGGCCGCGCTCGCCGCGCTGCACGCACTGCTTTCGCAGACGCTCTGGAGGACGGTGCCATGAACGAAATCCATTTCGCGCAGCCGGGATTCCTGTGGGCGCTCGCTGCGCTTCCATTTCTCGCGGCGCTGATTTTTTACGCGGAGAAAATGCGGCGCACTGCGCTGGACCGGCTCATCGCGGCACGCCTGCAGCCGCGGCTTGCGGGCAATGTGAGCGTCGCGCGCAGGCGTGCGGGTTTTGCGCTGCTGGTGGCCGGGGTCGCACTCTCGCTCGTGGCGCTCGCGCGTCCGCAGTGGGGATTCTCATGGGAGCAGAAGCGGCAGAGCGGGCGCGATGTGATCATCGCGATGGACACCTCGAACTCGATGCTCGCGACGGACCTCCAGCCGAACCGGCTCACGCGGGCGAAGCTCGCCGCAGAGGATCTGCTGAACCAGATCGAGGGCGACCGCGTGGGGTTGCTCGCGTTTGCGGGATCGTCGTTTTTGCAGGCGCCGCTCACGTCGGATTTCAGCGCGGTGCGCGAGTCGCTGCAGGAGATTGATACGGACATCATCCCGCGCGGCGGGACAAATCTCTCGGATGCGATCCGGGCGGCGGACGAGGCATTCGGCAAGGGCGAGAGCGAGCATCGCGCGCTGATCATTTTTTCCGACGGCGAAGAACTCGAGGCGGACGCCGTCACTGCGGCGCGCGCGTGCAAGGAGCGCTTCCACACTTTCACCGTCGGCCTCGGTTCCCCGGACGGCTCGCTGATTCCCGTGCCGGTGAAGGGCGGCGGAATTGAATTTCTCAAGGATGACCGCGGGCAATATGTGAAGTCGAAGCTCGACGAGCCGCGCATGAGGGAAGTTGCGGAAGCGGGCGGGGGCTTCTACATTCTGCTCCGCAATGGCCCCGCTGAGATGAAACAAATCGTCAGCGACGGCCTCGGCAAAATGAAAGAACACGAGACAGAAGCACGCTTCACCCGCCAGCCGATCGAGCGCTACCAGTGGCCGCTCGGCGCGGCAGTGGCCGCGATCGTTGCATCGCTCCTGCTCGGCGAGCGGCGCAGGCATGGCGCGGTGCGGGCGGCGAAAATCGTGGCGGTTATTTTTCTGGCCATCGCGGCTTCGGCCAATGCGAAGGATGCGGGATTGGATAAATTCCGCAGCCGGGATTACCGCGGCGCGCTGGAGGAATTCGACCGGGAACTTCAGGCACGGGACATTCCCGAGCTCCATTTCAATGCGGGAGCCGCCGCGTATGAGCTGCATGACTATGACCGCGCGGTGAAATCATTCAGCCGCGCGCTGGAAAATGCGGGGCCGGGTCTCAAGGCCAAAACGGCCTACAACCTCGGAAACGCCCTTGCGCAGCGCAGTCAGAAGCTGCCGACGCCCGATGAACAGTTGAGCGATCTCCGGGACGCGCAAAATCAGCTCGACGAAGTCCTGCGTCTCGATCCCGCCAACGAGAACGCGAAGGCAAATGGGAAATGGATTCAGGAAAAAATCAGGAAGGCCGAGGTGGAAAAGAAAAAGCAGGAGCAGCAGAAGCAGGACAAAAAAGACGACAAGGACAAGAAGGACGACCAGAAAAAGGACGGGAAGGACAAACAGGACTCCTCGCAGGGCGGGAAAGACAAGAAGGACGAGCAGCAAAAGAAGCAGGACGCCTCGCAGCAGGACGGCTCAGGCAAGGATCAGAAGGACGAGCAGGGCAAGAAGGACGGGAAGGAGCAGCAGTCCAAGGACGGCAAGGAAGGCGATCCGAAGGATTCGCAGGACAAAAAGGACGGGCAACAGAAGGACGGCAAAAATGATCCCGGTGCGGAGAAGAAAGACGCGCAGAAGCAGAACGCCGACGGCAAGGACGATGAAAAGGACGGCGACAAAAAACAGCCGCAGCCGCAGCCGAAGGACGGCGATGAGAAACAAAAATCCGGCGAGGTGAAGGCGGCCAATCCCGGCCAGCAGGAGCCCGGCAAGGAAGATCCCGCAGCGGAGGCCGCGGAAGCCGCGCAGGCCGCAAAGGAGGGCCGCATGACGGAGAAGGATGCGGCGCAAATTCTCGAAGCGCTGAAGCGCGTGGACCGCCGGGTGCGGTTGCTCGACCCGACGAGCGAGCCGCAGAAAAATCCGAACCGTCCTTTCAAGAACTGGTAGCCCGCCCGATGTCGTCCGGAATTTTTTCCCGAATCCGAATCTGTCTTGCGCTGCTGCTCGCGCTGCTGCTGCCGCTGTGCGCGACTGCGGCGGATTCAAAGGTGCGCGGCATCCTTTCCTCGCACACCGCGGGCGTGGGCGAGGCGGTGGAGTATGAGCTGATCATCGAGGGCGGTGGGCAGTTGGAAAATGAGCCGGCGCTGAATGTGGACGGCATCGAGGTGCGTTTCGCGGGCCAGAACCGGCAGATGAGTTTCATCAATGGCAACGTGTCGAACCGGCTGATCCTGACCTACCAGCTCGTGCCGAAGCGCGAGGGAAAATTCACGATTCCCGCAGTCGAGGTGCAGATTGGCGGGAAGGTCTTCAAGACGCTCCCCGCAGCACTCACGGTCGCGCCGGGCGAGAAGATGAAGGAGGTGGGAGATCTCGCGTTTGCGAAAATTTTCCTGCCAAAAAAATCCCTCTACGTCGGCGAAGTCGTGCCGATGGAGGTGCGCCTCTACCTCGACGGGACATCGCGTTGGGATTTGCGGGCCATGCCGGCGCAGACCGGGGACGGGTTCACCACCCGGCCATTTGGAAAACCCTCGGAGCGCAACGTCACGCTGGAGGGAAGGCCATATGTTCTCGCGACGTTCAGCACGGTGATCACTCCGGGGAAGGCGGGAAAGATTGCGATTGGGCCGGTGCCTGCAAATCTCGTGGTGTCGCGGCCGCAGCGCGGGCGGCAGCCGTTCGATCTTTTCGGGCGCGGCATGGGGTCGGCCACGGAGATGACGGTCACGGCTCCGGTGCTGGAGATTGATGTGAAGCCGCTGCCGGTCGAGGGAAGGCCGAAGGATTTTTCCGGCGCGATCGGGAAGTTTGAGTTCAGCGCGACGGGCACGCCGGAACGCGTGAAGGTCGGCGAGCCGGTGAGCATGAAGCTCGTGATCAAGGGCAGCGGGAATTTTGATCGCATCGGCCAGCCGCCGCTCGACGAGCCGCAGGGGTGGACGACGTATTCGGCGAAGCAGGGATTCAGCGGTAACGAAGGCGCGGGCACCGAGGGCGTGAAGACGTTCGATCTTCCGGTGACGCCGACGGTGGCGAAGACGACGATGCCGGTTTTTGCATTCAGCTACTTCGATCCTGAGACGGAAAAATATGTGATGCTGAAGAGCGCGCCCGCGCCGCTCACGGTCGAGGGCGTGCCGGTGATCGCGGCACCGACGCCCGCACCCGCGTCGGCGCAAGATCCGGTGACGCCGAAAGACGGGCCGAAGACGCCCGCGGCGCAGGACATCCTCGCAAACCTGCCGGACATCGGCAAGGCGAGCGCGGCGTTCGGGCCGTCGCTTTCGCCTGCGGTATTTTTCTCGATCCTGGTTGCGCCGGTGCCGTTGGCGTTTGGTTTCGTCGCATGGCGCAGACGGCGCGGTGATGCGAAGCTCGCACGGGCCGCGGCGCTGCGACGCGAGCGTGCGGGCATGATCTCGCAGGTGAAGAATGCGGCGAACCGCGCGGAGGTCTTCGACGCCGCGGTGAAGGCGGTGCGGATCGTGGCGCAGATCGAGAATGGCGCGCTGCCAGACGACGATGCCGCCGCGCTGCTCGGCTCGCGCAAGCTCGACGTGGAGACGGAGAAATCGCTGCGCGAAATTTTCGAGGCACGCACGGAGCTGCTCTACGCGGGCGCGGCGCGCGGGGAGGACCGCATCAGCGACACCGAGCGCGATCGCGTGATGGAGGCGATCGCGAGCTTTGAAAAGAGCCCGAGGCGATGAGGGGAAACGTCCAACGTCCAACGCGCTGCGGCGCGATGGCGATGCTCTGGCTGCTTTTCGTGGTGCTGTTTTCTGCGCGCGCGTTCGCTGGCCCGGACGGGGATTTTGCGGTGGCGAACCGGGCGTTCACTGAGGGCGATTTTTCTGCGGCGCTGCGGGCGTACGAGCGTTCGCTGACCGCGGAACTGCACGCGAATGCGCTCTGCAATCTTGGCAACGCGTGCTTCCGCCTCGGCAAGCTGGGCCCTGCGGCGCTGAGCTACGAGCGCGCGCTGGCGTTGCATCCGCGCCTGCCGGATGCGGTCGCGAATCTCCGGCTCACGCGCGAAAAATCTGGCGCACGTCTGCTCGATCAGCCGTGGTGGGAGAAGGCGCTCACATGGTTTTCCGCCAGCACGGCGACGAAGATTGCACTCGGGACGGCGTGGTTTTTCACGCTCGTCGCGGCGTCGCTGGCGTGGCGGAGAAAATATGGCGCGGGATTTTTCGGATCGGTGTGCGGAGTGCTGGTCGCGGCGGGCTACGGTGCGGCGATTTATTGGGTGACGGCTGATCGCGGGACGATCGCGATCGTGATCGCGGAGCGCGCGGCGGTGCATCCCGAGCCGGCGGAACATTCCAAGTCCGCCGAGGCGCTTCCGGGCGGCAGCCAAGTGCGCGTGCTCGGCGAATCGGGCGGCTGGAGGTATTGCAGGCTGCCCGGCGGCGGGCGCGGCTGGGTGACGGCGTCGGCGGTGGAGTTTCTTCTGCCGCGCGGGAAAATGCCGGGGCGCATTGGCGCCGCGGGCTTGGTGCTTCCGTCACTGGCGCTGGTCGCGCTGACTCCAGCGGCGGCGCGCACGGTGGACTGGCGCGATGAGATTTGGAAAAAGCCGGGCGCGTTCATGGCGCTGCGGCCCGCGGTTTTCCACTACGCATTCGGGTGGAGCGGGATCACCGCGGCGGAGGCGGAGGTGAGCAGCACGCTGTCGCCGGAGGGCCTGTGCGTGCTCGATTTTTCCGCGAGGACGACCGGGCTCGCGAGGACGATGTGGAAGATGGACGCGAAGGCCGTGTCGTCGTGCGAGCCGGCGACCTTCCGCCCCGTGAAGCTGACGCAGACCGAGACGTATAAAAGAAAGGCGGTGACGACGGAGGTGGATTTTCTCGCCGATGGCCCGGTGCAGCGGCGTTTGCAGGAACCGCCGGACACGTCTGCGTCCGTGCCGCGGAGGTTCCGGTTTCCGCATGTGCATGATCTGAACAGCGCGGTGCTTTTCATCCGCAGCCAGGCGCTCGCGCAGGGCGACTCGGTGAAGCTGTGCGTGTATCCCGGCCGGGCACCCTATCTCGCCACGGCGACGGTCATCGGGCGCGAGCGGCTCACGGTCGCGGGCCGCGAGTGGGACACGATCAAGTGCGACCTCCAGCTCAGCGGAATCGGGGACGACTTCACGCTCGTGCCGCACAAGAAGTTCAAAAAGGCGAGCGCGTGGATCTCGGACGACGGCGACCGGCTGCTGCTGAAAGTCTCCGCCGAGGTGCAGGTCGGCAGCGTGTGGGCGGAGCTGCAGAACGTGGATTTTTCGGGGAAAAAATAACGCGCTTTCACAAGCGCGCCCGGAGCGTTTCAATGGAAAACATAGCCGCGTTCTGAACTTCCGGGTTCTCGTGGAAAGGCCCTC